>JABAOC010043742.1_pt1 | contig 16760 bp, 13 predicted proteins | sample 7062161 | NCBI WGS metagenome assembly JABAOC01 (sample SAMN14538625, study PRJNA623070) | marine sediment metagenome | biome: marine biome [ENVO:00000428]; feature: marine pelagic biome [ENVO:01000023]; material: deep marine sediment [ENVO:00002113] | place: India: Gulf of Khambhat ... | reverse complement strand
CCTTATACTGCTTTTCTCTTCTTTCGTTTCCTCTTTTGCCCAGCAGCAGCCGGAGCCGAGGATCATCCGCCTTATTCCGCCCCAGGAACAGGAGAAGGATGATTACCGCAAGAACCTTGACCTGGTGAGGGAGCTTATCCGGGCGGGCAAGCCGGGCGAGGCCCTGCGGGTACTGGAGCAGATGAAGGGCGTCTACGGAGAAACCAGGGACGTGCATCAGCTTACCAAAGAGGCTTATCTTGCCGCCAAAGAGTACGACACGGTCGAGCAGATAATCAAAGACGACATGGCGCAAAGCCCGGATAACTGGCGGCTTCACTGCGAGCTGGCAGACCTCTACTTCAAAAGCGACAGGGGAGAGGAGGCCCGATGGAACCTGAACCGCGCCATCGAGCTTATCCCGGATCGGGACGGCGTTTACAAGCAAGTGGCCACAGTCTACCTCCTGAACGGCCTCACGCCGGACGCGATGGATACCTACAAGCTGGCTCGGATGAGGCTGGGCGAGCCTTCGCTCTTTGCCCTGGAGCTGGCCGGGCTGTACGAGGCGCTGCTGGATTACAAGCAGGCCGTAGACGAATACTTCCTCTTCATGGGAGACGATACCACCAGATTCAACGTGGTGGAGGACCGGATAGACCGGATTATCCAGACCGAGCAGAACTTAGACCAGGTGGAGCTTGCCCTGGGGGATAGAATCAAGAAGAATCCCAGGGACATATACTCGCACAAGCTGTACGGAGATCTTCTTTTCCGCACAGAGAGCCTGGACGGCGCGTTCGAGACCTTCAAGAAGGTGGATGAGCTCTCGGATGCCCGGGGAAAACAGATACTGACGTTCATCCGCATGTGCCACACCAGCGGGTACTATGAGCAGGCCGCCAAGGCCAGCCAGTATCTCGTCTCCGCCCAGCCGTCCAGGGAGGTGGTGGTCCTGGCGAAGGTGTACGTAGCTTATTCGCAGGAAGGGCAGGAGAAGTACGAGGATGCCATCCAGACCTACCAGTCCATCATAGACGAGTATGTCAGAACCTTTCCTCTGGAGGGCGCGCTGGCCCAGTACAAGATCGGAGAGATCAAGCTGTTTCGACTAAGAAAGCCGGACGAGGCGTTCGTCCACTTCCAGAGCGTGATCTCCGATTTCCGGGACGCGCCTCAGTACGCCGACGCGCTGGTTCGGCTGGGCGACTGCATGATGGCAAGGGGCAATCTGGACAGCGCGGGGGCACTGTTCCAGAGGGCGCTGAAGGATCCCAAGGCCGATGTCAGACATGAGGAGCTGACATTCAAACTGATCGAGATAGATTTCTACCGGGGCGACTTGGAGCAGGCTCTGGATGGGTATAACGGGCTGATAGCGGAATTCCCCAAGGGGCTTTTCGTCAACAACGCCCTGGAGAGGGTAATCGTTATCGGCGATAACCAGGAGCTTGACCGGCCGCTTTTGGCCAAGTTCGCTCAAGCCCTGCTGGACAACGTGCAGGGCAATGTCGACTCGGCCATACGCAAGCTGGATGGTCTGATTTCGGCGAAGTCCCCCAAGCTGTCCGACCTGGCCCAGCTTGAAAAGGCGAAGATACTGAAAGGGGAGAAGGAGTTTGACAAGTCCCTGAAAGCCTTAAACGATCTTCTGGAGAAGTATCCACAAAGCCTGTTCCGTGCCCAGGCACAGATGCTCATCGGTGATCTATACAACTATGATCTGAACGACAGGGCCAAGGCCATAGAGGCTTACCAGAAGCTTTTGAAAGACTACGAGCGATCGGTCTACGTGGATGAGGTAAGAGACAGGCTAAGGGAACTGAAGGCAGAGTTTCCCCCCGCTTCCTCCGGATAGAAGAGGAGAACCTGCAACTCGGTTCCCATCCGAGTTTTATCTTGGGTTATTGACGAGGATGCCTTGGAGCGCCGCTTTAGTTTACGCTCACCCTCTCTTTCCTGGCGAGCTCCGCTACTCGGCGTTCCAGCTCCTCGATCCTCTTTTCCTGTTCCTCGATCTTCCTATCCTGTCCCTCCCTCTTGGCCAGCCTGATCTTGGTGCTGATTCTGACCAGGAGCCCAAGAGAGACCAGCATGAACAGGACGGAATTAACCTGCCGAAATATCTCGCCGAAGGTGAAGACGGCGTCCAGGAAAGCGGCGATTCCCAGAAACAGAAGTAAGGTGCACCACACCAGCATACTAACTCCCTCCGGTTTTGAGTGTGCGTCCCCCTTGTCCTATTTCGGAAATTCCCAGGGGTTACTTAACAATTTTAATAACTATCCTGAAGTACCCTGTTTGTCGAGCAGGCAGAGATGAGCCGGATGCCACAAATGAGACGCCTGCTAGGGCTCCGGTGCCATCCGAGAGCTCCTTTTGAAATAGATGAGATATTGGGAAGACGTTAGGGCCGATTCCCCGATAGCGGCAGGATGTCCCACGTTAATCCCCCTGCATCTGTTTTTGAATTGACAAGCGTTGAAATCTTCCTATATTGTCGTAGCTGTTTGGCGAGCGATCACTGCGGTCCAAAAATGCAGGAGTGCAGCAGTGGGAGAAGGCTTACGCGGCTGGTATGAAAAACAGGATCGAGTTTCCCTCCTGATCTCGCTTTTTGTTTTTTTGGTCAGCTTCGGCATCTACCTGAAGACCATGGCTCCCACGGCCTCGTTCTGGGACTGCGGAGAGTTCATTGCCTGCTCCTACATTCTGGGCATTGCCCATCCCCCGGGAAGCCCGCTCTACATCATGATCGGGCGCATATTTTCCGTAATACCTTTCTTCGACCAGATCGCCGCCAGGATCAATCTGCTGTCGGTCTTGACCTCGGCCCTTGCCGTGTGGCTCACCTATGTGGTCATCGTGAAACTGACCGGCAGATGGGTGCGCGAAGAACTAAGCCTGTGGCTGAGGCTGGGGCGATACGCGGCGGGAATAGCGGGCAGTTTCTTCGTGGCTTTTTCCATGACCTTCTGGTCCAGTGCGGTGGAGGCGGAGGTCTACGGCCTGTCCATGTTCCTGATGATGTTGATCTTGTATCTTGCCCTGACCTGGATGGACAATCGCAACACTGCCAAAGGTGACAGGCTTCTGATTCTTATTGCTTTTCTGGCTCTTCTCTCCACCGGCATTCACATGACCGTATTTCTGGTGCTACCAGCCGTTTTCCTGCTGATCATATTGACGGACCCGCACAAGCTGCGGGACTGGAGGTTCTGGATAACCGGAATCGTCCTGGCCATGGTGGTCCATCGGGTCACCCCGTTTCTGGTGGCGGCGGTGATATGGCTCCTTATCACCCTGGTCTTGTCCCGCTACTCTCCAAAAAGCAAGCTCTGGGCCCTTTGTTTCCTGATAACCTGCGGCGGTGTGGTCGGCTATTCGGTTCAGCTTTTCATCCCGGTTCGGTCGTCACTGGATCCGGCAATTGATGAGAACGATCCGGACGACTGGGCCAGCTTCAAGAACTTCCTGGAGCGGAGCCAATACGGCCAGCAGAGCATGATAACCAGGATGTTCCACCGCCGGGGCACTTGGGCCAACCAGTTCGGCACCAAAGAAAGGATGGGGTTCTGGGGTTTCTTCCGGGAGCAGTACATGCACAGGAGCCTGTGGTTTGTTCCGCTCCTGTTGGGGCTTTTCGGCATCTGGGAACAGATCAGAAGAAGGAGGATGGAGGGGGTGATGCTGCTCTTCCTTACCTTTGCCTGCACCGTGGGACTGGTCTTCTACATGAATTTCGCAGACGGCACCAGGCCGGATTCGATCACCGGGGAGATCATCCGCCTGGAGGTGAGGGACCGGGACTATTTCTTCACCCCGGGTTTCATGTTCTTTGCCCTGGCCATGGGTCTGGGTTCTTTCGGAATCATCAGAGCCTTGGGCAGCCTAGTCGAAAGGAAGATGAGATCTCTCCAGCTTGTCCTGGGAATTGTGGTGGCGGTGCTCTTGGTTTTGCCCCTTCTGGCACTGAAGGAAAATTACAGAAGAAACGACCGCACCGGCAACTGGATTCCCTACGATTATGCCTACAATCATCTGATGGGCTGCGACAAGGACGCCATGCTTATCACCAACGGGGATAACGACACGTTCCCTTTGTGGTTTCTGCAGAACGTGGAGAAGATGAGACAGGACGTGCGGGTGGTAAACCTGAGCCTGCTGAACGCGGACTGGTACATCCTGCAGCTGAAGGACGTGTGGAACGTCCCCATGGACCTAACCTACGAACAGATCAAAGGGGTCCCCACCAGGATGGCCGATGGGCAGGTGGTTCCGCATCCGCGGGAGCAGCACTATGACCCCATCCGCAAACAGAGAAGATTTCTGTTCCCCCATTTTGACCAGAAGACCGGCAGATTCTTGCGGATTCAGGACATTATGGTGGAGAATATCCTGGTGGCCAACAAATGGAGATATCCGTTCTATTTCTCCCGGACAACTCCCTCCAGTAACCGGGTGGGCCTGGATGATCACGTGAGAAAAGAAGGGCTGGTGGAGAGGGTGGTGGCTGAAGAGGGGAAAAACATGATTGACGCGGACAGATACCACCACAATCTCTGGGAGGTTTATCAGTATAGGGGATTGGCGGACATGGAAGTATACAAGAACGACAATACCATCGGCCTGCTGATGAACTATTCGGAGAGATTTCTGGATTTGTCCGACTATTATCGCAACAACGGTGAAACTGACAAGGCCATAGCCGAACTGCGGAAATCGGCCGAGGTCCTCCCCGATTACTACAGGACCCATCTTCAGCTATACCAGGCGCACCTGGAGCAGGGGGATACGACCGGAGCAGACAGCCTGCTGGACGCATACCAGCAGCGGATGGAGACGATAATAGGCAAGTATCCACAGCTCCTGCTGTTCCACCAGTATCTGGCGCTGGCTTACCAGGCGCAGGAAGAGTTCGACCAGGCAGAGCGGGTTATGGAGAAGGCCTGGGAGCTGAATCCCCGCGACAGGATGAACTTCCAGATACTGAGGCAGCTTTACCTTTTCTCCAAGAAGCCCGAAAAGATCGTCGAGCTCCTGGAGAACTGGCTGGATGTCTACCCCGACGATCAGCAAACCCGCCAGCTGCTGGAACGGTACAAGAAGCAGCAGTAATTATGCCTCCCTGCTGAACTCCCTTCCAGCACACTCTCCCTGCATTAAAGCCGAACACACAGTTTGTCGATAAATAATATGGGATTACTCCCAACTAATTCTTTCAGTTCCGGACAGAGTGATCTTGAAAGAGATCGCTCTGTTTTTTATTCTTGGAGCGAGGGACTTTGCGTCGGATAGGCCTTTCGGCCATATCCGACCTACTCTGGCTGGAGTACCCGGCTTCAGACGAACCTCACACGACCTCAGCACCTAATATGATTCTCGGTCAGGCGAAGTGCCAGATTCCGCCTTGCCGGGGCCTGACACTCCAATCATATCAGGGCAGGCGAAGAAAAGGGCCAACCCCGGTCAGGGATTGGCCACCGTACCTGTCGGATAATAGCTGAGCCGCTTACCTTCTGTTTCTCTCCTCGGAGAGCGCCTTGAAGTAGTCTTTTATCAATTGCTCGTACTGTTTCGGATAGGCTTCTTCCATAAATCGGGATAGATCGTCCCTGGCCGTGGTTTCTTTCTCCAGCAAGTCGGGGGCAAGCTGTTCCGGGCTTGAACGCACCACGTCCTCCCCGATTTCTGCTCTCCTCTGTTTGGAGTAGTCTCTTTCTCTCATCGATTTTTCGGCGTCCAGCAGGCGCGACAGTATCCTTTTCTGCCGGTCTATGGTGCCCTGGTCTACCTGCATTCTCTCAAAATCGCCCACCACCTTCTTCATCTCCTGGCCCATCTGGTCCAGCCTGCCGGCGATCTCGGAGCGATTTCCGAACTCACGTTCCAGTTCAGAGAGAGCTTTTCTTACCGCCTCTTGCTCGGCGGCCAGCCTCTCCAGTGTCGCCTGCTGGTCCAGAGAAAGCTCCATTCCCTGCCCGCCGCACATCCCTAACTGCTGCGTAGCCTCGTTTATACCGGTCTGCTTGTTGCACATGCTCTGCATCTTCTTGAACATCTCCTGCATTCCGGTGCCGCTGCAGGACTTGTCAGCGCTGGCCATGGCCTGCATCAGCTTGCGAGCGGTCACGTTCAAGTCGTAGATCGACTCCCTCTGCTCGTCGATAGCTATGTCTTTCTTGCGCTCATCCAGCTGCTTTATCGCCTGTTCCATTCCGCCCACAGATAGAGCCATGTACCTTAGTACGTCGGCACTGATGAAAAGGGTGATGCGAGAGAGAGCCTCCAGATCCTGGTGGATTCTTGTTCCGGCAGACTTCAGATTCTGCTGCTGGCCCGCGTGGTCCCTCAATGCCATGTCACGCTTACCGAGCCGGCTCACCTCACCGAACAAGCTCTCCTGATTGTGCGAGAGGGAGAAAACGTCATAAAGCGATTTCCTGATGGCCCTGACAACTTCCTCTTTCTGGGCAGAAAGCATGTCCTCCTGCGCGGAGGTAAGCTTCTCCTTCATCTGCCGGAGCTTCCCGGAACATGACTTGCCCGATTCTGAAGCACCGCTTTTGTCGGAGTTGGAAAGCTGCGAAATCATCTGGCTCATGTCTCCCTCCACGCCGGATTCCTGCGGCATGCTGGCAAGCTCCTGGAGCCGCTTCTCCGGCAGCATGGAAAGCTGGGAGGCAAGATCGGCAAAATCCTTCAGCCCCTGGTCGAACTGGCCCAACTCGTCTTTCAGCTTCTTCTCATCAGCGGCGATGTCGGGCAGGTCCTCCTTGGCAGAGGTTTCGGTGTTCTGGTTGATCTGATCCTGCTCCTGCGCCATTCGTTCGGCCATCTTAATCAGGTTGCCCAGCTTCTGTTCCGCCTGCATTCTTTTCAAAAGGGCTAAGGTCCGGTCCAGCCTCTTGAGCATCTCCTCGGCGGAGAGCTGCATCTTCTTCAGGGCTTCCTTCATCTGCTCAGGATCCATGTTCTTCAGCGCCTCGGCCAGCTGCTTCATGGCCTCCTTCATCTCCGGCGTGGCCACCTGTTCCATCAGCTTCTTGATCTCCATCATCTTCTCCAGCATCTCGGCGGCAGCCAGCTGATTTTCCTCGACCTTCTTGATATTTTCGCCCATCTTCTGGGCGATGTCCTTAAGATCCTGAGCCAGCTTCTGTTGTCTGTCCAGGGCATCCTCCATCTCCTGTTTTTTCTGCCAGTCCATATCCAGTCCGGTCCAGCGGTCCATCTCCTGCGACAGATCCTCGATCTTCTTCTTAAGCTCCCTCTGGCCTCTGAGCACGGTCTCGATATCGGCTATCTGCCCCTCCTGCTCGCTTTCCACTTCTGCTATGATCTCGTCTAAGGAGGGCAGCCTGAGATAATAGGACTGGCTTTCTGCAGCCTTGGGGCCGGAGAAGGAGTCGTTATCGTACACCAGGGCCCGGTACTTTACCAGATCGCCTGGAAGCAGCAGGAAATTGGAGAGACTCCACACGTATTCCACGTTCGCTTCGATCTGACTCCTCTCGGGAATCGGCACCTCCTGAGTCCTTTCGGCCGACTCCTCTCCTGCGGAAATGATCTGATACTTCAGCTTCAGGGAGGAGAAGCCGTAGTCGTCCGAGATGGCGAAAAGAAGAGCGACCCGCATGTTCTCGGTCAGGTCCTGGTCATGCCCCGGTTCCAGGATCTCGACGGCCGGGAACTGATCGTCGATCTTGCTGATCTTGTATTCGATGGGATCCTGGTTTCGATTCCCGCTTTTGTCCCAGAGTTCTATATGGTATGAACCATCCCTTTCAACCAGTATCTCCCCCACCGCGACTTTGTCTTTTATCTTCATCTCTTTGCTGGTGGAATCGGACAGCAGCAGTCTGCCTCTCTCCAGCTGCTTGTTGGTCCGCGCCTCGATCTTTACTCTGGTACCTGCTATGGCGGTGACATTGCCGTCGTTCTCGTCCACCACCTGCGTTTTCAGCCGGGTGTAGCCGGGATAGTTGAAGGTCAGCTTGAGCCCTGTAACCCGCGGCTTATCGACCACGGTGATTTTGTAGACCTGGCTTTGCACCCCTTTGGCTTCGGCGTAGTAATCGAAGCTTCGTTTGACCTCCTTGAATTGGTAGGCAAAATCGGGCTCCAGCTGCGGCATCTCCGGTCTCTTTGAGGCGGCCGGCGGGCGTCTTTGAGAGAGCCTCTCGCTGTTCCAGCTGGCTCCCTCGTTTCGCCAGTAGAAGTCTATATCACGCGGCTTCTCTCCCTCCGCGTTGATCTTTATCTTCACGTCCGAATACTTGACCACTTCCTGGTCTCCCGGCGAGACGACAAAGAAGAACTTCTGGGGCGCGGCGAACTCCGTTAGCGGGTGAGAAAAGATGTAGAGCGAATTCTTGAGGGCTCCGGGGAAGATCAGACCGAAAACCAGCGACACTACGGCGAAGACGCCGGTGAGCCTGGCCAGCTTGCGGAGGATGGTCTTGTCGATCACTGTCTTGAGGTTCAGCCGGGCCGAGACGGAATCTGCCTGACGGATTACCGCCTTTATCATATCCGTGGAGTATCCTTCAGGATTCTCCTCCAGATTCCGGGAAAGCTGCAAGCCGGCAATGAGCCGGTTCTCCAGCTCGGGGTATCTGGCTTCTACTTTGAGAGCCAGAGCCTCCAGGCTGGGCCTGTGGAGAATCGGACGCAGGAAAAAATACGAGAAAAGACTGATCAATACCAGCCCCGCCAACCCAAGATAGACCACCCTGAGCGCCACCGGAAAGACGAAGATCGAATTCAGCCACAATCCCAGAAAAGCCAAACCCAAACCAAAGCAGAGGAATATAAATATCCCCTGTAGGGCCTGATTCCTGGTATGGACGCTTCTCAGGAAGGTCAGGCGGTCGATAAGCGACCCCAAGCTTTCCGGACCATCTTGATTTTTCATAAGCCTCGGCACCCTTACCGTGGTCTTGAGCTCCGTCTAGTTGGACAGGGCCCAGGTGATGATATTGACCCCCATCTTCAAGGCAGCCTCGCGTTTCTCCGGAGGATCGTTGTGTACCTGCGGATCCTCCCACCCGTCCGCTATATCCGATTCGTAAACAAAGAACACTATCAGTCTTCCTTCATGAAATATCCCAAACCCCTGCGGTGGTTTCTCATCGTGTTTGTGGATCTTGGGCAGACCATCGGGAAACTCATAGTAACAGTGATAAATGCCGTGGCTGAAGGGGAGTTCCACCAACTCCTTGTCCGGGAAAAGTCTCTTCATCTCTCGGAAAAAGGCATTCTTCAGCCCATAGGAATCGTTGGCGAAAAGAAAACCGCCGTGCACCAGGTAGTTCCCAAGCCTTCCCACCTCCTGATCCGTGAATCTGATATTCCCGTGGCCGGTAAGGAACAAAAACGGGTAGGAGAAGAGCTCCTCGTCCATTACCGACACCCTTACCTCCTCCTCTTTCACCGGAACGTTGGTGTTCTCCTTTAAAAACTTCAACATGTTGGGAATGGCTGACGAGCCCCAGTACCAGTCGCCTCCCCCGGCATATTTCAGCCGGGCGATGGTGAAGGCAGACGGATCTCTGTTAACATCTGCCTGCCTGGTTTGTGCTGCAGCCGAAGATCCCAGTGTCAAAAGGACACAGATAAGGATAATCCTCTTCACCTTCATATAGATTATACAATCGGGGGTTCCGTGATGTTTGCTGAGACTAAGTGCAATGAGCGCTGGATGATTCTAAAGTCAATGACAACCGCAAAAGAGGTCTTCTTCATTCAGCAGAAGTCGAAAGACGGGCATTCACCAGCCGTTCACATTTTGCACAAGGATATTATAGAAATCTCAGAAAAAGTCTTATGCAAATGAAAAGCTTTCACGTAGCATATAGATGATTGTAGATGTATCTATGTCTCCCGCCGATTGCTGAGGCCCGGAATGACCAAGTGCGAAGATTTCTTTAAAGCACTCTCTGACGAGACGCGACAGAAGATTCTCAAGATGCTTGAGAAGAAGGAGATGTGCGTTTGCGAGATCGGGCAGGCTTTCAACGTCTCGCAGCCGACGATCTCTCACCACTTGGATATCCTGAAAAGAACCAGACTGATAGATTCCAGGCGGAAGGGACAAAATATCTACTACTTCTTGAACGAGAACTGGTTTAAGGAATGTTGTGGTGATTTCCTTTCCATGTTCGAGTGCTGTTCGGAATTCGTGAAGACGCACAGGATAACCAAGAAGCCAAAGGGAAAAGATGGTGAGTGATGATATGAGCTAAGGAGAGATGGAGGAGAAACCGAAAGGGGATTCATTATGAGCGATACCAGCGACTCGAGGAAATCTTTGAACGTCCGGATCACCTACTGCGTCGAATGAGGTTACCTTGCTTCAGCGTCCGGTCTGGAGGCTGCGATCAAGGAGGAGTTCGACATTAGGGCGAATCTGAGAGAGGGGCATGATGGCATCTTCGAGGTGGCTATCAACGACCGAGTTGTGTACTCGAACAAGAAACAGTGCGACCGACTTCCCACAAACGAGGAGATCTTCCAAAAGATTCGGGAGTGTCGGGGGCAGTCTGTGCAGCAGTCACCGTCTGCTGACCGGAGTGAGCAAGACGAGAAAACTCAAAGGGGAGAGCCGGGATCAAGCTGCTGCTGCCCAGGCGACCGGTCTGAGCGACAGGGCGACTCTGGATGGTGTTGTCCACCTGCCCCGGATGATAGCGGCGGCGGTAATTCTGGGGGCTCACGGGGCAGGACCTACCTGTTTCTGGCGGTCATGTTGATAGCAGTGGGGGTCGGAGGTTACTCATTCTCCAAGAAGTACGTTGCCAGGAGTCAGGATCAGGTACAGGCTTTGAAAGCTTCGACGGGAAACCTGGCCGCAAATGACCCAGCATCAGGCGGAGCCGTGGCTGCATGTGGCATAACGTTGAGCTCCTTGGAGGCTCTGGGTGAGGCCGCTGTCGGCAAGGAAGCCGTATTCGTGCTCCTGCCCGGCGAGGGTGAGGAATCGTCCCGGACCGCTTCCCGTCAGGTGAATGCCGTGGTGGAAATGCTGTCGGAGCAAGGGAGGGAGATTGCGGCTTTTACCCTGCAGAAACATCGAGAGGGGCATGGGCAACTGATGAGGCAAATGTCGGTACGGTCATTGCCCTGCGTCGTCGTCGCAGGTCGGGGCTGCGGAAGCGTGGCAGTCTCGGGAGACATAACAAAGCTGAAGCTACTTCAAGCATTCGTCCAGGCTTCCACGCTGCCATCTGCCTGTGGCGCTGCCTCAAAGGGCTCTTGCTGCCCCAAATAGGTGAAAGATCCGATGCAGGAATGGATTAGCCAAACCCTCCAATCCCCAACCCTCGGCCTGACGGCCTTGGTCGCGGCCCTTCTTCTTGGGCTGGTAGGTGCGGTGACCTCCTGCTGCAACCTGGCAGTGTTCGCCGCAGTCGCAGGATACTCGGGGATGCACAGCCAAGAGAGGAATCGTCGGGACATACTGATCGGTGGCCTGTTTTTCATGCTGGGAACGTTCATGGCTCTGGCCATACTGGGTGCGGTGACGGGATTGATCAGCCAAACCGTGGGATCTGAGCTGGGAGTGTACTGGAAACTCTTCGGCGGCCTGGTCATAGTTTTCTTTGGCCTGGCCACCCTGAAACTCGTTCCTTTCAGGTTGCCAAGATTTGGCTCTGCGACTGGGAACATGCCAAGGGGAACTGCAAAGGCGATGATCTACGGGTTTGCCATAGGGGGAGGCATAACCGCCTGCTCCGCATGCTGCAACCCCGCACTCTTCGTGGCGCTTGGAATGGCGACCTTGCAGGGTCGTACTGTGTGGGGCGCAGCCATAATGACTGCGTTTGCCATCGGGTACAGCCTGCCTCTGGCCGGAGCGGTAATAGGGCTAGGGTTCGGATTCGGCAAACTGGGCTCGGCGACGCGGAAGTTGAGGCCGGTAATCAATGTCATGGCGGGAATCCTCTTGATCGGAGTCGGCTTCTACCTCTTGGCGACAGTATAGGATAGAACGGCATCTTACATAAAACCAATTCAACCTCATGTGTGTAGCAAAAATGGAGGTGAGCAAGGATGGACAAAGAGAAGGCCAAGAGAATCGTGAAAGAACGCTATGGGAAAATCGCTCAAAAACAAAAGGGATGCGGCTGCGGTTGCGGACCTGACACCACTGAGTTTGCCAAATCCATTGGTTATTCGGAAGAAGAACTCAAGAACATTCCAGATGAGTCCAATTTGGCTCTCAGTTGCGGAAATCCGACCGCGCTGGCCGGCCTCAAGGAAGGCGAGGTGGTGCTCGATCTAGGCTCGGGTGCCGGGTTTGACTGCTTTCTGGCCGCGAGCAGGGTTGGGCCGAAGGGCAGGGTCATTGGCGTGGATATGACCTCTGAGATGGTAGAAAAGGCAAAGGACAATGCGCGAAAAAACCGCGTCGAAAACGTCGAATTCAGGCTCGGGGAGATCGAGAACTTACCTGTCGAGGATGACTCGGTGGACGCGGTCATAAGCAACTGCGTGATCAACCTGTCCGCAGACAAGCCCAGGGTTTTCCAGGAAATCAACAGGGTGTTAAAGCCGGGTGGCAGGGTAGCCATCTCCGATATAGCTCTGTTGAAGGAACTGCCCAAGAGAGTTCGAGAAAATGTCGAGGCATATGCGGGTTGCGTGGCAGGAGCCGTGCTTGTCGACGAGTATAAGAAGCTGGTCGAAATCTCCGGATTGAAAGACGTCAAGCTGACCGCCCAGAACATTTCTGCTTGTGTTGAGCCGAACACCCAGGATCCCTTGGGCAAGGCACTCTCAGATGGCTTGGACCAGGGCGAAACGTTAGAAGGCTACGTGGTCAGTCTCTACATACAGGGACGCAAATAGCATGAACTGAAGCCGACCACGAGTTTCCCGCCTGGTAACGGACGCGTGGTCCGTTGCCCGGCCAGAAAGTCTTCCGAAGGCCCCCGAACGGGGGCATTAACCTACATCTGCAGCATCCGGGGTTGTGTCGCATCGACAGGCGGCCGTTATGTGTGACACCTCTAGATTTCATCAAATATCGAAAAAAACCGCCCGAATACGGGCGGTTTTCCCGGGATTTCGTAACTCGCTCTATTTGAACCGCTTGGGTGACCTCTTTTCCCATTCCACGATGATGGGGCTGGCTACGAACACAGACGAGTAGCTTCCGATGATTATCCCCATCATCAGGGCCAATGCGAAATCATGCACTACCTCGCCTCCCACCAAAAACAGCACGAATACGACCATGAAGGTGGTAAGAGACGTGATGATGGTTCGGCTCAAGACCTCGTTGACGCTGGCGTTTATGGTGCTGGCGAAATCGCCCTTCTTTCGGAATAGTTTTAGATTCTCTCTGATCCGGTCGTAAACCACCACCGTGTCGGTCAGCGAGTATCCAGCCAAGGTCAACAGCGCAGTTACGATCAGCAGGGTGATTTCCCTTTGAAGCACGAACATCAGCCCCAGAACCACCAGCACGTCATGAAAAGTGGTTACGGTGGCAGCCAATCCAAACCTAAAATCGAATCTTATCCATATGTAAATGAGGATTCCGGCCAGAGCTATGAGAACGGCAAGACGGGCCTGACTCTGCAGCGTCTCTCCCACGGCCGGGCCAATACCGTCCACAGAGTCCAGGTTGAACTTGTTTTGGGGGAACTCCGCGGCCAACGCGTTTAAGATGCCCTGGGAAATGGTGGTGACTTCCTCGTCCGTGGCGGTCTTGACTCTTATCAGGTAGTAGTTTGCCCTTTCCCGGCGAAGCGACTGAATGAAAGCATCGTCATAGCCGCTTCTGCTAAGAGCTGACCTGAGATCGCCTATGCTCACCGGCTGGTCAAAGTATCCCTGTATCATGGTTCCGCCGGCGAAATCTATTCCCAGGTCGGCTTTGCCCAGGAATATGGCTATGAAAGCCGCTATTCCTAAGATCACCAGGATGACAGACAATCCAAAGGTGTAACGCCTCATGCCCATGAAATCTATGTTGGTCTTTTTCAGGATTTGAAACATGTTCAGCTACTCCCGCAATCATATGCTCAAGGTGCGATATCCCTTCCTTATGTCGAATATCACCCGGGTGATAACCACGGCCGTAAACAGGCTTATGGCAACGCCCAGGCTCAGGGCGACGGCAAACCCCTTTACCGGACCGGTACCGAACTGGAACAGTACGGCGGCCGTTATAAGAGTGGTGACGTGGGCGTCCACGATGGCCAGAAGCGCCCTCTTGTAACCGGCATCGATGGCAGCCCGGATGGTCTTTCCGGTTCTTAGCTCCTCCCTTATGCGCTCGAATATCAGCACGTTGGCATCCACGGACATTCCGATGGTGAGTATGATACCGGCTATCCCGGGCAAGGTGAGCGTGGCGTGAAGGGCCGCCATCGCAGCCAGAAGGAAGGTCAGGTTGAAAAGCAGGGCCACGTCGGCTATGATCCCGGAAAGCCGATAGTAGAAAGCCATGAAAAGCAGAACCAGCAAAAATCCGATGATGGCGGCGGTGGTGCCTTTCTGGATTGAATCCTGCCCCAGAGAGGGCCCGATCACCCGGTTCTCGATTATCTTCACCGGCGCAGGAAGCGCACCGGCCCGTAAAACGATGGCCAGATCCGAGGCGTCCTCGAAGTTGGCGGTGCCGCCCATCTCGATTACTCCTTCATCCCGGATCTTGGAGCGGATGATGGGTGCCGATTCCACCCTGCCGTCGAGCATGATGGCCAGGGGCTTGTCTATGTTGGCTCCGGTCACCCGGGAGAATATCCTCCCGCCCTTCTTGGTCAGGTTGAAAAGGACTTCCGGCCTTCTGAATTGGGGATCTAGCCTGGGCCTGGCATCCACCAGGTACTTGCCGGACAACTCCGTTCTTTTCTTCGCCAGGTAGAGACCCCAGAACTCCTCACCTCGATCCATCTCCGTTCGGGTGGACCAGGCGAATTCAGTGTCCTTGGGAACGAGTTCCCGGACTTCCGGTTTGCCAAGCAGAAGCTCAACCTTGGGCTTCTCCTCCGCCAGCACACGGAAGTACGAGCTGCCCTGGGTGTACTCCAGGTACTGGGTGAAAGGCCTTTCTTCGTAAAATGGCTCCTCTTCCTCTTCCAGGAAACCGGCCGTGTCCTCCTCGGCGGTGTCCGGCTCTTCCTCTTCGGCAAAAAGGTCCTTTACCACGTCAGTTTTTTCTTCCTCTTCTTCCTCTGCAGGCTCGAACAGCTCCTCTTCCGCAGCCGTGGTCTCGGCCTGGGCCAGCACCTCGTCGATTTTCTTCAGGACCGACATAGTGTTGTCGGGATCCTCCAGCAGCTTGAACTCAAGCTGGGCGGTCTGCCCTATGAGCCCCTGGGCCCTTTCCACGTCCTGAAGCCCGGGCAGTTCAACCACTATCCTGTCTGCACCCTGCTTATGGATCAGCGGTTCCGTTATCCCGAACTGATCCACACGGTTACGGATGATCTCCAGAGCCCTTTCCGCCGCGTCTTTCCTCTCGTTCTCGCTCAGCCTGGACTGATCCACCTGCAACACCACGTGCATGCCGCCTTTAAGATCCAGACCGAGCTTTATGGCCCGCTGCTCAAGACTGATCAGATCCTGTGGCTCCGTGTTGCGGATCTCCTCCTTGTTCTCTTCGGACATGCTCCAGAGCTTGATGCTGGGAAAGAGGGAATAAAAGGATGCAAGGATCAGGAAGGAAATCAACAGTATCAAATAGAGCCGCGACCTTCTCATCTTCGTTTTCTCCTAAACTAACCGCCGCAAAATAGCAAGACGTGAATATATACCATTAATACGAATTGTCAAGAAATACCTTGACAATTTTTTGACGCATCCTAATATAGCCAAATCAGATGCATATGTGTGTGTAAGTCCTCGTTTTTCCAGGAGGAAATTTATGATTCGCAAATTCGCGTGGGCAGTCGTGTCACTGCTGATCTTCTTGCCTCCTTTGGCACAGGGTCAAGTGCCTGAAAGCCAGGCGGCGAAGGAACAGAAGGAAGCAAGGGTCCTGGACAAGGGCAGTGCATCTGCACGGACAGCTCTCACACCTACTATATTTACGGTGGCGACATGGTGATAGCCGAGTACGACCTTGACAGCAACTGCGTCAACAACTATATCTTTGCGGGCAATGATCGGATCGGGATTATGAGAAATCCGGGACAAAATGACCTGCTTTTGTTCGTTCTCAAGGATCAGCTGGGCACCGCCAGGGTGGTGGTAAACGACAGCGGGACGGTGATGGCAAGGTACAAATACTATTCCTTTGGAGAATCCGCCGGAAGTTGGGTGAGCCAGGGTACGGATTACCGGTTTACCGGCAAGGAGATTGATGAGGAGACCTACTACTATTACTTCGGTGCCAGGTACTATGATCCCGAGATTGGGCGGTGGTTCAGTGTAGACCCCCCGTTCTCTCCGACTTCAGCCCTTACGCTTATTGCCTCAACAATCCACTCTCCATGCGCGACATAAAAGGAGAATTCCCAATCTGGCTGGGGCATCTGGTCGCCTGGACCATTTTTGGCGGGGCGGTGGGGGGAGGTTTCAGCCAAAGCCATGGTGGATCCTACTGGGAGGGATTTGGCTGGGGAGCACTGGCTGGAGCAGCCATTTGGGGAGGTATGTCAATGTCGGCAAGCAAGATGATGGCGGCGACAACTAAAGGTTGGAGCGGACTGTTTGGAAAACTGATGGCAACGGGCGGATTCTCCATGTGGCAGAATATGATACATGGTCGCGGAGCTTTTGATTCGTATTCGTTTGGCTTCGGACCGATACAGGCGACATTCTCC
>JABAOC010006954.1_pt1 | contig 16764 bp, 11 predicted proteins | sample 7062161 | NCBI WGS metagenome assembly JABAOC01 (sample SAMN14538625, study PRJNA623070) | marine sediment metagenome | biome: marine biome [ENVO:00000428]; feature: marine pelagic biome [ENVO:01000023]; material: deep marine sediment [ENVO:00002113] | place: India: Gulf of Khambhat ... | reverse complement strand
CATTAGTCCGAAACCGCCTGAAGACAAACAGTTGGGTAGTCCTGGATGTGCTGGCAGGTTTGATAGGTGTAGTTGTAGATGCTGCAACAGGTGCTTGCTATTCTTTAGATGAAAAAAACGTTAATGCAATCTTGGAAAGGCAAAACGAAGATCCTATTGACCAAATCACTCTAATTTATTTCTAAAAGAACTGAATAGACTTTTCTTTTACTAATCAAATTTTCTTGCAAGGAATTCCAATAATATCGAACCCATAGGTCATCAAAGTGGGTAGAATTTTTTTTCCCTCAATAAGAGAAGATCCAATTCCGGCAGGGGGAAATTGAAAGGGAGTGATCTGCTTAGAAATGTATGATATATTTTCACAACATATGACCGACCGTCTGACTACGAATCAGAAGGCCCCAGGGGTTCGATCCTGACGGGCGTACTGTTTATTTGCTGAGAATCGACAGTTTTGAGTAGGTTTGGATTGAAGGGGATTCCTCTATTTTCAATTATTTTCATGCCAATGTACGTTAGCGGACATCGATTGTTTCGCAAGCGGACATCATTTTCAATAATTCTCCTAAGAATTACCGAGCCTCTTCGTGATTGATTCAAAAGGCATATTTATTGCAGAAGAAGAGGGTAGAGCGATGTTGAAAAGTTATTTAAAAATTTCTATGAGGAACATCAAAAAGCACAAAAGTTATTCCTTTATCAATATTGCTGGTCTTGCTGTGGGAATGACCTGCTGTATTCTTATACTGTTATGGGTTCATGATGAGTTGAGCTATGACAGGTATCATGAAAAAGCCGACTGTATCTACCGGATTACGTATGCTGAAGAAATCGGCAGCGTTTATGACCATTATGCCGTCTCGCCTTTTCCTGCTGCCCCCGCTTTTACAGCTGAATTGCCCGAGGTTATAGCGCACACAAGACTCTGGCCACGAACAGGTCTGATAACCTATGACGATAAAAAATTTGAAGAAAGAGGAATCTTCTACGCTGATAAGAACTTTTTCAAAATCTTTAGCCACGAGTTTATCGAGGGCGACCCGGTTACAGCCCTAGAAACTCCGGGCTCTATCGTTCTGACCAAAAAAATATCCCAAAAAATATTCGGCGATGAAAACCCTCTGGGGAAAACTGTTAATCTTAACGCTGATGGTGATCTTAAAGTCACAGGAGTGGTCAAAAACGTTCCTCGCAATTCCCATTTCCGTTTCAACTACCTCGTTTCTATGAATACAATCCAGGGGAAGAGAGCCGAGTATTTGGATGCTTGGTTGGTCATAATAGGATGGTCATACGTCCTCCTCGATGCAAAAGCTGATGCCAGGATGGTTGAGAAAAAAATGGCGCCCATTGTGGAAAAGCATACGGGGGAGGATGCCCGAAAGTACGGACAAAAATTGTACTACTTTCTCCAGAAACTGACTGACATCCACCTTAGGTCTCATCTAGATTCAGAAATCGAAGGGAACGGAGATATTCGCTATGTCTATGTTTTTTCCCTCATTGCTGTCTTCATTCTTTTGATTGCGTGTATCAATTTCATGAACTTGTCCACGGCCCGTTCAGCCAGCCGCGGGAAGGAAGTCGGATTGAGAAAAGTCTTAGGTGCGCATAAAAAACGACTGATTGTTCAGTTTATCGTGGAATCCGTGGGCTATTCGTTCCTTGCCTTAGTCATAGCCTTTAATTTAGTATGGCTTCTGCTCCCGGCCTTCAACAACCTTACTGGAAAAGAAATCACCGTGGCATCTCTTTTCAATTGGTTTCTTGTCTTCGGTTTGATGGGACTGATGGTATTCACAGGCATAGTGGCTGGAAGTTATCCAGCCTTCTACCTTTCTTCTTTCCAGCCCGTAGAAACCATAAGACAAAAGTTACAGAGAGGGTTCCGGAGATCGGTCCTTCGAACCTGCCTTGTTATTTTACAATTCACAATTTCCATCATCCTCATCATCAGCACATTTATAGTTTTGAAACAGTTGAACTTCATGAAGAATCAAAAATTGGGATTCAAAAAGGAACAGGTCCTTGCTGTCCATATCAAAGGCAGGAGCATCCCGGAGCAGTTTGAGGCATTTAAAAACGAATTGAAAAAATATGCAAGCATTAAAGAAGCTTCTTATTCCAATGGCATCCCTGGGAGAACAGCGACTATCCTCACCGTCTTTCTTGAAGGAGAGCCAGAAAGTGTAAACTACACTTTTAACTATATTTTTGCTGATTATGACTTTCTGAAAACTTATGAAATTGAGCTTGTCAGTGGCCGGGATTTCTCACATGATTTTGGATCGGATAAGGAAGGCGCCTATCTGATCAACGAAACTGCCATGGCAAAACTGGGATGGGGAGACGAAACCATCGGAAAGAAAATAGGTTTTTCTAAAGAGGTTATGCGCCCGATAGTGGGAATGCTCAAGGACTTTCATTACAGGTCGCTTAAACATGTCATCGGTCCGCTGGCCATCTTTCTTAGGCCCAGACATGATTCTTATTTATCCATCAAGATAAATACAGATGACATCTCTGCTGCTTTATCCCACATTGAGAAGACTTGGAATGCTTTTGAGAAAGAGAGGAATTTTGAATACTTCTTCGTGGATGAAAATTTCGACGCTCTGTATCATTCAGAGGAACGATTGAGTCAGGTCATCACATTTTTTGCCATTATTGCCATATTTGTGGCCTGCCTTGGCCTTTTCGGGCTGGCCTCCTATACGGCAGAGCAAAGCACCAAAGAAATCGGTATCAGGAAGGTGCTGGGGGCTTCGGTTGGATCCATTGTGGTCCAGCTATGCCAGAATTTCCTGAAGTGGGTACTTGTTGCCAACGTGTTCGCTTGGCCGATAACATATTTTGTCATGAAGAACTATTGGCTTTCAAATTTTCCATTCCGAGTTCACATGAACCTCTTAATGTTTGTTGTGGCGGGCATGCTGGCCCTTTTTATCGCTTTGTTTACGGTAAGCTATCAGTCCATAAAAGCCGCTCTGGCAAATCCAGCAGATTCCCTGAGGTATGAATAGTTCCCAACCGAAAAGTTGGAAAGGCAACTCCATCGAGTTTTACGAGAAATTCCTCTCCCTCTGGAAGGACGCTGATCCAGGTATTGCTGAGGTTGAAGATGCAAAGAAGAGATTGGCTGGGTTGAAGCGGGAATAGGATCGGTTCACAGGGAGCTCACAGGGGCAGGGAGGGACTCGATAAGGTGTTTTCTCATAAACATACCCTAATCGTTGCATAAAAAGGAATATTTTGACTCTCTCGAAAAACTACAAATTTTGACAAGTGCATCCTTATTTGATACTAAAAATCATGCAGCTTTAATCTGTGTGTAGAATAAAATAGAAAATGCCAAAGCCGACTTCCAGCTACGAACGCATAGCTACTGAATACTACAGTGAGCGCCACATTACGAGTGTATGTCGTCAAATGATTCGGACACACCATTAAGCGATGATTTTGCGAACTTTCCTCGACCTCTGGAAGGACGCTGATCCTGGGATAGCTGAGGTGGATGATGCAAGGAAGAGGCTGGCTGGGTTGATGTAGAAAGAAATTGAAAAAAATCTGTGTCCATATAGAGTCCATCGTATTCCCTCTTTAGCCTCATAGCTATTCCTTTATTTGTCTAATCCTCGTCTTTGATTTATCGTAAACTTTATGATACTCTCTTCCGAAATCTCATAAACAGGATATCACGCAGAATGATCAAAAAATTTTGGATTGACCGGATCATTTTCCTCGCATTGGTAATAGCTTGTTTAGTGCCGGAGGCATTAAGATGTGCTCAGGCGGGAGAAACTAACAAGGAAAAGGCCCGCATATTCCAAGAACAGGTTGAGAAAGCGGCCAAAGACTCGAGAATTCCGGGTATGGTTATCGGCGTGCGGGAACCTGATGGTCGGGTATACGTGGCTGCGGTCGGGATGTCTGATATCTCGAACAACAAGCCCATGCGTATCGACAACACCTTCTATATCGGATCCATCTCTCAGTCGATGTTGGCGGCAATGGTGTTTAAATTGGAAGAAGAGGGGAGACTCAATCTGGAAGACCCTTTATCCCGATTTTTGGAGTTTCCCGGTGGAAATAACGTTACTGTGGAAATGCTCATGGATAATTCCTCCGGTTTTGGTGATTGGACTGGCATAGAACTGAGATCCACCGGAAATCCCCAACTTCCTGAACTTCTCAAATCTCCGCAGAGTCTAGATTCTCTGATCAAAATCGCTGCTGAAGCCGAGCCAATTTTCGAGCCGGGAGAGAGGCAAGAAGGTTGTTATACCAACCTTCTTCTGCTGTCCAAATTGATCGCTAATGTCGAGCGCAAGTCCGCGCTTGAGGTTTTTCAAGAGCGAATTTTTAAACCTCTAGGTATGCAGAACACGCGATATCTGAGTCTGGAGGAGACGCAGGAATCCCTCGCAAAAGGATACCGTGCCGAAGAAGGTTGGGGGGAACCAATCGGGCACGGGCTTACAGAAGTGAGCTGGGCAGACAAGAACCTGCGTGGTCTGGCAGATTTGGGGATTATCAGCGACGCAAAAGACGTTTTGAAGTATCACGTGGGCCTAAGAAACTGGAAGTTGATTTCTGAGAAATCCTTCGAGAGGATGCGTCTGGTCCGGCCGGGGAAATTTAACGGCCTCGGGTACCAGATTGCCAAAGGGCTCCGAGGAACCTGGGAGGGGAATAACGGGCACGCTGTCGGTCACCTCTCAGTCAGTTACTACCATGTTGAAAAGGGAGTATACATCGTGGTGATGGGGAACCTTGGTGACACAGCGCTGCCTGTTACCAGGTTATGGGATTTGCGTTATAAGGATTCCCGCCATTAGGGGATTAACGTCTGTTTAACAGCCTAATATTGAAGCCATTCGTCCTCATTAATGTTTATTTTGCCAATTAGTTCATTGTGCTATAATGCGAACTTTGGAGATTAGGATGTTTATAACAGGATTTATTCAAAGAGAAGGCAGTCGTTATTTCAATATCTTTCAATATTCGTTGATCACGATATTTCTGCTGTTTTGTTTGAATCAAAGTGCAAGTACACAAACACAGGACAATACTCCTGAAGAAAACACAAATCAAAAGTACAGCATTGTCATTGATTCATTGAAATCGCTTATTGCGAAGGAGATGGAAGCCAACAATATTCCCTCCGTTGCAATCGCACTTGTCGAAGACCAGCAGATTGTATGGGCATCGGCATTCGGGTATTCAGACTCTGATAAGGAGATACCTGCAACCACAAGAACCATCTACCGTATAGGATCCGTGTCAAAACTGTTTACAGATATAGCCATCATGCAGATGGCCGAAACGGGAATTCTGGATATCGATGCACCGATTGCCGAGTACCTTCCTGATTTTAAGCCGGAAAATCCCTTCGATACAAATATTACCCTCCGCCATTTGATGTCTCATCATTCCGGACTTATCAGGGAACCTCCTGTCGGCAACTATTTTGATCCTTCCATGCCGACACTGCATGAAACTGTCAATAGTCTGAAAAAGACTAAGCTGGTTTTAGAGCCGGGTTCAGGAATAAAGTATTCTAACGGAGCCATCGCAGTGACAGGATATTTGCTTGAAAAACTTCATGACAAACCTTTTGCTGATATACTAAAAGAAGCTGTTTTGGAGCCCCTTGGAATGAGCTCGAGTTCTTTCGTTCCTGAGGAAAAATTTGGTCAAAGATTGGCAAAGGGGATAATGTGGACGATTGACGGGAGGGAATTTTCTGCCCCCACGTTTGAGCTTGGGGAATCACCAGCAGGATGTATGTACTCGACCGTCGAGGATCTTGGCGTGTTCATATGCATGCTCCTGAACAGCGGAGAAGGCAGGCACGGCAGGATACTGAAACAAAAAACTCTGGAAGACATGTGGAAACCGCAGTTTATCGACAACAGCAAGTGGCACAATGAGATAGGCCTGGGATTCAATCTCCAGTCAGACTACCAAGGCAGATTAAGGGTGAGGCACGGTGGCGCGATCTATGGTTTTTCGACAGAATTATCGGTTCTACCGCGTGATAAGCTCGGTATTGTCGTGGTCTCTTCCAAAGGATCCGTCAATGATGTGAACAGAAACATCGCTGATTCTGCTCTGAAAATGATGATAGCAGCCAGAGAGGACAAGTCCTTTCCAGAAATTAAGCTTACGAATATGTCGAACAGGAGGCTCATCGAGGCGATCGAAACACTATCAGAGACCACGGGCAAATCAGGTTCCAATGAGGGATTTGGCGGGCTAACAGGTGATTATGGCTGGGATCACAATATTCTATCTGTGTATGAACATGAGGGCAACCTGTATGTCCACATCGAATATTTTTATATTCATAGGCTATTACAGGAAAACGAAAATATTTTCAGGTTTGGAAAATCCGGTCTCTACGCACATGAAGAAGTCGTATTTACCAGGGACGACACAGGAAGAGCTACGCAAGTTTCTATCGGAGGAAAGGATGTTGTCGTTTTCAAACGAAGAGAATAAATTCCTTTCTTCTCTGTTAAAAAATCATGAAATCCCCAAACGAACACGACAAAAAGTCGACAGTCCCATTGATGCGGTTATTATCAACAGGCCCGTAAATCGTTTATAATAATACAATTAGAGAGATTTGATTCCTTCCGATAAATGCTCTTCGAATCCAAAGGTCGGGGGTTCAAATCCCTCCGGGCGTGCCATTGTCCATTTTTGCCTTTTTCCACTTCAATTTCGCTTATTTCCTGAATGAGCTTGATGTCGAAAAGAGTTCTAAAAGGTTCTCTCCATATAAAGCCTAAGCTCTTTAGATGATTATATTTACCGTCTTTTTCGCTTGCCACGACAATGCCAGTATCGCCCAGATTCATCCTGCTCCCGTCGCCAGCCCAGACGGTTCTAAACATAATTTTCAGCATATCCCTCTTTGTTTGTTGGTTAAAACCCTCGTCTGCCTTTAAGTTCTTTTCTTTAAAGGACTTAGTGAATTTTGCTGCCAGTTCCAAGCTATCGACGGCAGCCTCTATGTTTTCCTGCCTATCGGTTTCTAAATCAGCTATGTCTTCATCAATTTTCTGGAGCTTTGCTTTCAGGGATTCAAGCTCTTTGTGGTATATTTCGAGTTCAATCTCATCGGTGTAATTTTTCTTACTAAGGACTAAATCCTTAAGGGATTTTTCAAGCTGTTTCTTCTCCTTTTTGAGTCCTTTGATTTCGGTTTCGACTTCCTCATACTTCCTCTCAGCTTCCAAACCAATCTGCTCTCTTACCCAATCGAAAATGCCTTCGTCATAGTGGAGTTCGTTAAAAGCTCGCACGATAATTTCATCAATCTCCGCTTCCTTCCAGCTAGTATCGCCATAGCCCCGAAGATTGGGATTATTCTGAGGACAGCCATATCTGACAACCTTTTTCCCATTTTTTATTGTTTCCTTTTTAGCTAAATCGCCCCAATCCTTCTCGTACCAGTTTGAATATTTTTCATCGACAATAACATTCAGTTTCCCCTCACTGCATCGGTAGTAGGTTATCCCTTTCTTTTTAAAACCTACCAGGGCGCACCCACAGTAGTGACAGGTCAGTATATTTTTATACAGCCACTCATATGTTTTTTTCTGTTTGCCTCTTCCACCGTGTTTAGAAATAGACTTCCTGGCTTCCTCATAGTCCTTCCAGGAAATCATAATAGGGTAGGTGGGTTCAAGGTCATTATTAATTCCCCGATTACTCCAAAGCTCTCCAAACCATTTAAATTTTCCCGCATAAAAGGGATTTGACAAAATCTTTTCAACGCCTTTTTTTGTGATAAAGTTAGGCTCTCTCTTTCCTCTTTCTTCTTTTCTTTGAACTCGAACTGTCAATTCCTTTACCCTCATGATTGAAGCTAAATCAGAAAGGCTGTACTCTCCTGTTTTTGCCAGCTGCCAGAGTTCTTTTACTAAATCCCACCTTTCTTCATCCTGCTCAATTTTACTTGTCACAGGATTTGAAAAATAGCCACAGGGCGGGTATCCTGGGAATTCGCCAATGGATATTTTTTCAATGGTGCCCCGGATTGCTTTTTCTGTTTGAAGGTCAACGAAGTAGCGATGGACTTGGGCAAACAGACCTCTTTTGAATCTATCGTGAGAAGCCGTATTTTCATCATAGACTTCTTTTTCACTGACAAAGTGAATCTCTAAAACCCCTCTGCGAACCAGATTATCTAGACTGGCATTTTCCTCAGGCTCTCTTGTCAGCCTGCCCTGTTCATCAACGAATATCCTGTAATAACCGCCTTTTTTGAACTTCTTAAGCAGCTCAGTAAAAACGCTCCTTCTAGGGTCATATCCATGTGCGGTTTCGTCCTCGCTTAGAATGTTTTCCTCTTTGACTTGAAACTTCTTTTTATCAGTATAATCTTTTAAGAGATTCAACTGAGAAGGAATGCCAAATTTTTGAGCTTGCTCTGGCGTGCTGACACGAGCATAAATGATATTTTCCCTCTCGACCTTCTCTTTTTTTGTTTCCCTTCCCAGCTTTCGGTCAAGCTCTTTCTGAATGGTGGCCGAAAACTTAGCTTTCTTTTTGCTCATCTTCCCCTCTTTGCCTCAAGCCCTGGCCGATAAGTCTTCGGATTACGTATTGAACTGAGGTCAAGTCCTCATCGGCAATGGTTTGGAGCTGCTTGATTATTTTGTTTTCCAGCCGAAGGATGAAAGAGGTTTTCCCTGAAGGGTCTAACTTCATTTTCTTCATGCTTCCTCCTCTTATATTTTGTCTTATATTCTCCATATATAAATCGATATAAATTTATTGCACAGTGCTTTTTTCATTTTTCTAAAATTATTTTTAATGTTTTTGACATTGAGGAAATGCTTATTCCTGCTCTAGAGATTAGTATAGGCTGAAATATGGGGTATATGCCTATATTCTGCTATCTGTGCCATAAAAAACCCTTATTCTGGAGCTTCTGAGAGCCTTTTAGCTTAAACCCTTCTACTGGGGTAAACCTGGATACCAGAGCATGCTTTGACTTGAGAAATCAGCTCTAGAGGCTTCTCTGGCTGTTTTTTATTTATTGAGACTGCTCCATGTGGGAAATATTTCCTGTTTTTGGGATTTTGACTGAATAAGAAGCTTTTCTTCAGTAGTCAGGATTTTTCCTCCTTGTGGTCGGCTTCCGGCTGGGAAGGTTTAAATTTTTATATTGCCTTCCCAATAAAGCTGACCTTTTGGAATACCCTCAGGACGTTTTCCACAATAAACACCCCTATCCTCAATAATGATAATTTTTATTTGAGCATAGTTTCGGCAAATCATATCAACCCTATTTAAGAATTTTTCAACCTCTTCTTCTGCTTCTTTTCCTTTTATACCACGTTCTCTTTCTAAAATCTTTTTCATAACTGGTATTGCTTTCTTTCTGTCTTTTTCATCTCGAAGGGCTACACCAGCTTGCCTATACTTTTCAATTTTTTCAATTTCAGGTGTCAGTAAAACACCAACACTCTCACCTTTGAAGCCTTTGCCATTTGATGAAAAAGACCTTACCCACTGTTTTTTTACAACACCATTAATATCAGGTACTACTGCTTCCCCTGCAAAATAAGTTCCAGCTTTTCCAATAACAATAATATCAGCACCTTCTGCTTCCTTGATTTTTTTAACACACTCATCACATAAAATCTTTGCTGGGTGAAGGTGAATAGGGAAATCATGACTACATTCAGCTTTTTTACTTTTCATTTTTTTACCTCCTTTCTGTGGATTTTTTCTGGTCACTTTTTGACCGCTTGTTGAAATTTTTTCAGTACTCATTTAAGTACCTCCTGTTTTGAATTTTCTGTCCACAACAGGACAGATTTATTTTCATTGATATTTTTGTTATGGCTGGGGCTGGCAGGAAAGAAAAAAGAATAAAAGAACCCACCAGCCCCTTTTGAGAGGAGTTGTGAAAAGAATGATTGCTTTGATTTTTTGAAGCCGGGGAAGGGTTGGTTACTTTAGAATGGTGGTATTGAAGTTGCTGTTGCTGAGAAAGCATCTTTTTCATAGCTAAAAATTCCAAATCTTCTTCTCACAACAACCTCCGAGATTTGTAATCTCAACCATAAAATAGAGCCAAAAAAATTATTTGTCAAGCAACTGAAATTTAAAAAGAGCGCTTATCCTAGAAACTAGTTTCAGGAACAACTAAGTTCGTGAAAATAGGATAGTTATAGGCGATTTTTGGCCAAAAATTTTTTTAAATTTTTTTCGCTGAAATAGCGATTTTGGCGGCATTTTCTGAATTTTTGGTGGAACGGTGGCAGGGGCTTATCGTGAGAATAAGTGTCCATTTTTGGGACGATTTTCATTATGGGATTTCAGCTGTGGGGGGCTGCTTTGGTCGCTGTCTTTTGAAGCTGTTTGATGTGAAATGACCAGTGCTTGAATTGACAAACGGTATCGAGTCTTATATAAAATTCCCATCAAAAGCAAGGAGGGACAAATGAAAAAAATGTTTATGATTTTGCCTTTGGTCATTTTGCTTTGTTTAACTTTTGGCTGCCAGAAGGCTGAAGAGGTGGCTGAAGAGTCTGTGGTAGATGTTGAGGCTGAAAAGCAAGCAATTAGAGAAATGACACAAAAGGCTTTTGAAGCAAAAAGACAAAAAGATGTTGATGCTGTATTAAATGTCTATTCTGAAAATGCTTTCATTCTGGATCAAGACGAACCTCCATTTGAAGGCTTAGAAGCTATCCGAGATTATTATAACAGCTGGCTTCCCGATGTAGATGATACAGAAGGTGGATTAAAGAAAATTGTAATCTCAGAGGCTGGTGATATGGCATGGAGTCCTGGATGGAATCGAAATTTTTGGGAAGAGCCAGAAGCTCGTTATCAAGTTGAAGTAAAATGGTTAGCTGTATGGGAAAAGATTAATGATGAATGGAAGATTGTGGCTTTAAGCGCCAATACGACTAAAGTAACCAAAGTAGAAGAGAAATAATATTTTCTTAATAACGAAATAGGAAGAAAAGATGAAAAAACTTTTTCTGATTTTACCTTTGGCTCTGATTTTATGCTTTATGGTCAGCTGCCAGGACAAGGAAGCAATGGCTGAGCTTGAAGCGATGAAAGCCCAGGCAGAGGTTGAGGAGCAGAATAAGGCATTAGTGATTCGTTTTTTTGAAGAGATAGATAAGAAAAATTTTGATGTGTTCGATGAGTTACACGCCGAGGACATTGTTGTTCATTTCCCTCCGTTTTCTGATTTAAATACTCGAGAAGCTTTCAAGCAATTAGTTCAAGAGTCTTATGTTGCGATGCCCGATTATAATCATACTATAGAAGATATGATAGCTAAGGGTGATAAAGTAGTGGTAAGATTAACAAACAGAGGGACGAATAAGGAGTCTGGCAAGAAGATTGAATTCCCAGTGGTATTAATTGTACAATTCGTTGACGGTAAGGTTGTCGAAATATGGGGAATGATAGATTTTTTAGGGCAGCAACAGCAACTCGGCATGGAGCTTAAGCCGAAGGAAGAGAAATAGATTTTCGTTTAGTCATAGTACTATTCAGTATCTCCGGATCCCTTTCAATAGGTTATACTCCTGGGGGATGATGTGCTTCCCGGCCGTGAAAATGCAGGATGTCGCTAAATATTACATTTATTGCCATTCTGGATAGGGCTGTGCATTAAGTCAATTTGACAACAGGTTTTTTCCTCTAATATAATTATTTTCAGATTCTGAGGTGCTGCATGTACACAAGGAAAAAATCCAAATTTCAAACACGCCAAGTCAAACTAAGGTTTATCGTTATAATTCTTTTGTTGTTTCTATCACTGCCACTTTGGAACGGAAGACAGGCGCATACGCAACAGGACAAAGCGGTCGCACTCGATGGAGTATGGCGTTTGAGGGGATATGGAAAAATCTTACATATCTACGAGGGCAACTACACCAACTATGACATAACAGAGATTAGCTGCGTGCAAGAAAGCAGGGGGACTTTAAAGGATTTTATGCAAAGATATGGCCGCCTTGCGATTAATGATTCAGGCCAGCTAACACTGTTCACGATAGGAGGGATAACACGCTATACCTATGATAGGCTAAACACTCTGCCTGAGTATTGTCAAAATGATCGCACTTCTAGATCAAAGGATCCTGAATTTAACTTTGAAGTCTTTTACCATATATTCGAAGAAAATTATCCCTTCTTTAAACTCCATAACGTCGATTGGGACGGGATTTATAAAACCTACCGTCCCAAGGTGACAGCAAGAACTACTGATGATGAGCTTTTCGAGATTTTCTCGGAAGTGATAAAGGCTTCCAATGATCCTCATGTCTCTTTACGGGCAGGGCGGAGGTGGATTGGCGGCGCAAAACCCGACGCATTGGCCTTGCATAACCAAAAAGAATTTGCGTCCGAACAGCCCATGGATCGCTTTTTTAAATCTCTCGAAAAACTCCGATCCATAATGAAAAAAGATTTTTTAAATGTTGATTATCGAATGGCTGGGAATGATTTCATTGTTTGGGGGAAGATCAAACCAAATATCGGCTATCTCAATATTTTTGTCATGGGAGATTACGCCGGGATCGGGGCTTCGCGGGAAGATAGCCTAGTTGTCTTGAAAACAACGATGGATCAGGTCATGGAATATTTTCGAAGTGTTGAAGCTGTTGTGGTTGATGTCCGCTTCAATACCGGCGGATACGATGGGCTTGCCATGATGATTGCCAACCGATTTGCTGATAGAAAGCGTTTGGCTTTCACGACTAAGGCTGTTTATGGCAAGGGGTTTACTGAACCGCAAGAGTTTCACATCCGTCCTGAAGGGGATTTTCAATTTACGGGGCCAACATTTCTATTGACGAGCGAAAGAACTGTGAGTGCTGCTGAGATTTTTGTCATGTGTATGATGGCATATCCCCATGTGACTCGAGTCGGCGGCACGACGGCTGGGGCTTTATCGAATGCTTTGACAAAGCATTTACCCATAGGTTGGCGGCTAGAAATATCCAACCAGGTCTGTGAGGCAGCCGATGGCCATGTCTACGAGGGTATCGGCATTCCTCCTCAAGTGGAAGTGCCCGTCTTTATTCCCGGAAATATCTATCCTGGCTTGAAACAAGCCATTGATAAAGCTGTGTTTTTGGCAGAAAAAGCTATCGCAAAAAAAGCCATCGAACAGTAAGAAAAATTCCTCGACCTATGGAAAGACGCTGATCCTGGTATAGCTAAGGCGGAAGCTGCGAGGAAGAGACTGGCTGGGTTGAAGAACCTAGAATTTTATGTTTTTTTACGCATTCATTCTTTATGAACACTCTCCTTTTAACTCAATTTTTGAGCAAGGCTTATTGCCGGCCGTTGTCAGCAAAAGGGGGTTTGATGCCCTAGAGGAAGTTGTTAAGGCACGTGTTAGGTATTATAATTGAGTTTGGAGGCATTCAGCACTTGGGAACAAGTTACCATTCGAGTATCTGAATAGAAAAAACCTGCGTTGAAGCGGAAAAGGATTACTCAATCGATTTCTTTTTTTTAACGGAATGTCGCGAAATATATACATTATTCGACATCTTTGAAGACAACTATTTAGCCTAAAAATATCTGAAGTAATTCCTGAAACAGCTCGCAACGTGGAGCCATCTCGACTTCCGTCCAATATTTTTTTTAAAAAAACTTGACAAAATAGAACATTTGTTCTATAAATAAAACGGACGTTCGATTTATAAGGAGGTTTAAATGCCGATAGTTACAGAAGAGCATCTCGAAGCTCGGAGAAAACAGATCATTGGAGCGGCCGCAGAATGTTTTATAGAGAAAGGATTCAAAAAGACCACTATGAGAGATATCTGTCGGGCTGCCAAGCTGAGCTCGGGCGCCGTTTATAACTACTTTCCTAGCAAGGATAAAATCGTAGAGGCGATCGCCCAAGCATCTCAGGAGCAGAACGTAGAGATAATCGCTTCAGCCGCTGAGGATGACAATCCTCTTTGGGGCGTGTCTAAGGTGTTTTTCTCCATGGCAAGAGATCCTGCCTGTATTCGGTCCACTGGATTGAGTCTTGAACTCTTTGCCGAGAGTAGCGTCAATCCACACATTGCAAAGGTCCTGAGAGAAAATATTAACGCTTCAATTGATAAACTTGCCGAATTTGTTAAATCAGAACAGGAAAAAGGGCTGATTAATAGCGATCTGGATAGCGAGGCAGTAGCGCAGGTACTCATGGTTCAGTTCTGGGGTCTGAATATACTAATGTTCATAAATCTGAAGGTCAATATAGATGAGTTCTCTTTAGTAATCGAGTCCATTCTGGATGGGCGATTCTCAGCCAGGAAAAGAAAGAGAAAAAAGTGATAGTAATACTGGTTTTATGACCTCAGACGAGCGTCTCGCATTTTAACCATAGGAGGTATGACAATGAATCATTCAATTGGATTTTTGGTGTTGATAGCCTGTTTTCTGTTGCCGGTTTCGATGGCATTCTCGCAGGTAAAAGAAGAAGATATTCCATTAAAAGGCTTCACAGAGTTTGCTGAGAAGGTTAGGGCTGAATGGAGTGTACCAGGTATGGCTGTGGGGGTTGTCAAGGACGATGAAGTCGTTTACATGAAAGGCTTCGGCTACAGAGACGTGGAAAAGCAGCTTCTTGTGACTCCTGAAACCCTGTTCGCTATCGGCTCGTGCACAAAATCCTTCACAGCCATGGCTATTGGGATGCTCGCAGATGATGGTCAGGTCGATTTAGATACACCGCTGATCGATTATATGTCTGATTTTCGCCTCTGCGACGATTACGCTACTCTTCATGCTACACCACGCGATCTTCTCTGTCACCGAACCGGGATGCCAGGCTACGATGCTCTTTGGATTTTATCCCATGGGAGCCGTGATGAATTTTACCACCGCATCCAATATCTAGAGCCGAACGCCGGTTTTAGAGATATCTTCCAATACAATAATTTAATGTATATGGTCGCCGGAACATTGGTCGCTCGATTAAGCGGCGGTTCTTGGGAAGAATTTGTCGCTAAGAGAATTTTCAAACCCCTCGGTATGGAGCATAGCAATTTCAGTGTTACTGAATTACAAAAAGCTAACGACTTCGCACAGCCATACATGACATTTACAGGAAAGGCGGAGAAAGTTCCTTTTCGGAATATTGACGCGACCGGCCCTGCTGGCTCGATAAATTCATGCATCAAAGACTTGATGAAATGGGTTATGCTGCACATCAACGATGGAAAAGTCGGCGATAGTCAGCTCATCTCTGAAACAAGCTTAGTACAGATGTATCTACCCCATATGACAATTAGAAATCCCGGACTAGCAAAGATAGCGCAGTCCACGATATATGGGCAAGGGTGGTACGTCTCAGATTACCGGGGATACCGTCTTGTGGAGCATGGCGGGAATATCGACGGTTTTTCGGCGCTTGTAAGCATCCTGCCGGATGAAAATATCGGAGTCGTAGTAATTTCGAACTCCCTCAACTTCGTCACCCATGTCATAGCAAGAGACATTTACGACCGCCTCCTCATTCTGGAAAAACGAAACTGGAACTCGCACTTCAAGAATCTGTCTGCAGAAATCATGAAAATGTTTGCTGAATCTAGAGGAGCAAAAGAAGAACCCAGACCGAACACGAGCCCCTCTTTGCCCCTGACAGAATATTCAGGAATCTATGAGCATCCAGCGTTTGGCCGTGTTAAAGTGAGCAGGGACAATGAAAAATTGAGCGTTTATTTCCAATCAGGGTTAACCGCTGTGCTGAAACACTTCCACTTTGATATGTTCTATGGAACAACGTCTGACTTTTACCTTCCATCGGTAAATGTTCGTTTTCATCTTAGCAATGATGGTACAGTGGATAACCTATCCATCCCATTGCAGGAGGGTGTCTCTGACATCGTCTTCAGGCGAGTCAAAGAAGAATAAAGAGGATAAATTAAAGGTAATGAGCAAAAATTTAAATGAATATTTTAAAGCCACTTGGAAATTCTTGGTCACAATATTCCTAATTACAATGGTCATTGTTCTTTTGAGGTTGCTCACTAGTTTTCCGTCTAGTATTCAATCTATTCTTACTCTAGGTGGAGTCGTTTTTATTGGTTTCGCTGGGTGGTCAGTAGTAAGAAACCTTGGATTTAATCTCAAGCAAGTACTTTTGGTGGGGCTTCTATTATCGGTTGGCTCTCACTGGTCACTACCGATCTTCCACCCGGCAGGGGAAGTGTTATATCTTATTTTAATTAATTCAATTATCTTTTCTATTATTGCAGTTATTGGGGGTTGGCTGGCAAAGAAGTTGAAAAATCCGAAATGAAGATAAAGACTTCCCTTATAAAAAAGTACAAAATGGCGCGAAATTAATTATTTTACTTTCTCCAATCTCTGAAATTCTCATCTTTACCTCTGTTAAATTCTCATCTCTTGAGGTTGATCAGATGTGGTTTTTTTACCGTTTTTTTTACCGTCCACGCCATTAACGATGTCCCAATGCGTGGCTAACTTTTCAACTGCCGTATCTGCTTCATTCTCTTTGAAACCTACATAGCGCAAAGTGCTCTTAATATCTTTGTGAGCCAAAAGGTGCTGAATAGTAAGAATATCAATGGTCATATCTCTTAGCATCTGAGCAAAGGTGCGACGCAAATCGTGAAAAGTAAGATCTTCTTTTCCATCTTCAGACTTCTTCTCTTCATTCACTCCAGCTTTGATGGTTAAGCGTCTGAAATTTTTCTGAATCCAATCTTTTGTAGGTATGTCAGACCCTCCTGGACA
>JABAOC010026139.1_pt6 | contig 16776 bp, 20 predicted proteins | sample 7062161 | NCBI WGS metagenome assembly JABAOC01 (sample SAMN14538625, study PRJNA623070) | marine sediment metagenome | biome: marine biome [ENVO:00000428]; feature: marine pelagic biome [ENVO:01000023]; material: deep marine sediment [ENVO:00002113] | place: India: Gulf of Khambhat ... | reverse complement strand
TTTGTTTCATGTAGCAGTCTTTGCAATAGACAGGTCTATCTCCAGATGGTTTAAAGGGAACTTGGGCGGGCTTGCCGCACTCGGCGCAAGTGACGTTATAAAGCTGGCGGCCGGATGGGTCTGTTCCTGCTGGCGCCGCGGGGGCACCTGCGGGTGCTTTCTGTTCTGGTTCTTCTGCCTTGGGTTCTTTTGCCTTGGGCTCTTCAACTGTCTTGGTTTTATCAGTTGGTTTATCAGCCATAAATTCTCACCTCCTTTCAAATGTTTCTCTTTTAGTGTAACAAGATATGTTTGTTTTTAAAATAGTCTACTTAGGTGTTTGAGCATTTTCTTTTCTTCTCCGATGGTGGTTTCTGGGCCGTGGCCCGGATAGACGATTGTTTCTTCTGGTAGTTTGAAGAGTTTTTCGATGGAATTGAAAAGGTCTTCTCTTTTGGCATAGGAGAAGTCGTATCTGCCGATGCCTTGTTTAAAAAGGGTGTCGCCGTCAAAGACGACTCNNAATGGCCGGGGGTTTCAATCACTTTTAATTTTTCCTTTCCCAATTTGATTTCCTCGTTTTTTTTAATGAATTTGTCGGGCATGAGGGGTGGGTCTGCTTCTTGTTGGGTGAAGAAGTGGGCCGTTTCTTTGGAGCGCTTGAGGAGAAAGAGGTCGGCTTGGTGCATCCAGAAAGGGATGTTGAAGGCGAGCTTTATTTCTGGGATGGCGAGGACGTGGTCAAAGTGGCCGTGGGTGGCGAGGATGAGTTTTGGCTTGAGTTTTAGGTCTTGGATTCTTCTGATGATGTAGTCGGCGTCATNNTTTTTCGTCCCAGACAAGATAGCAATTGGATTGGAGTTGGCCGACGACCAGTTTGTCAATTTTCATAAAAGATAAGGGAGAAAGATGATTAGGCCGATGACCACGGAGGTAATTGATAGGATGAGAACCGCTCCGGCGGAGGCGTCTCGGATGAATTTGGTTCTTTGGTATTCAAGATGGTTTTCTTCTTTGAGAAGGTCGCAGATTGCTTCGAGGGAGGAGTTGAAGACTTCGGCGGCGAGAATGGCACCGATGATGAGGAAGAGGGCGAGCCATTCTGATTTGGTGATTCCCAGGAAGAGGCCTAGGAGAATAACTAGGGCTGTGGCGGCGAGGTGGATTTTTATATTTCTTTCCTTCTTAATCACTTTGGCGATGCCAGAGAAAGCAAAGAGGAAGGAGTCGAGCATTGAATGTTTTTTTGGAGCCATACTTAGGGAGCGGCGAGTTCCTTTTCAATATCTTGGACTTCTTTGTCTAGGTCAGAGAGGTCGGTGGCGTTGAGATCGGCCTCTATTTCCCAAATCTCATCCGAGGTTCCCTGTTCTTCAAGGGCGGCGGTGGATTCATCTTCCACGGCCGTCGGCGTTGGTGAAGGTGAAGGCTTGGGGAGAATCAGGCCGCTTTCCATGGCCCAGAGCATTCCTCCAACGATGACCACGACTAGAACGAGAAGCAGAGGGAGAAACCAGAATTTTTTAAGGTTAATTCCTCCTCCTTCCGCTTCCATCGAGGGTGGCGGAGGGACTGGTTGAATCACCTCGGGTTTAGGTGTGGCTGGTGGTGTTGGATCAATGACTTTTTCTTCCATTTTATTCTCCTCCAGGGGTAGCTTCTGGTGATGGTTCTAGACTGGCTGAGGGAGTGGCTGAGGCCGTCGCTTCAGGGGAGCCACCGGGGAATCTTCCTTGGCCTACCCTTAGGCCCTTGATGTCACCGATGACGTGGACGAGCATGCGGTGGACCTCTTTTAATTGGTCTTTGATGCCGGCGAGAAGGCTTTTGACTTCAACAAACATCGCTTTGGGGTCACCATTAGAAAGGACATCTTCGACGCTCGTTTCTGCTGTGGAAAGGGCGGCGCTGGCCGTGGCCAGTAGCTCTTTGGCGGCGTCAACTTCTGCCCTAATGGCGGCGGTGTCAATCTCTTCTTCGTTTTCTTCGATTTTGCCAAGGCGAGATTCGATTCGGCTGATGAGTCTTTCGAGCCTGTTGATGGCCGCTTCATATCTTCTTGTCATTTGGCCAAAGAAGGCCCTTATCCTTTCTCTCCTCATCTCGGTGAGGCGGGCGGCTCGAGTGGCTTTTTTCTCTTCTATTCTTTGCCTGTTTGCTTCTCTTTTTTCTAAGATTCTCTGTTTTAATTCTTCGAGATTTTGTTGATGCTCTTCTTTCCTCTGTTGAATTTCTAATCTTTTTTGTTCTTGTTTGATGGTGACTGATTCAGGCTTGACGGCCACCGCGCAGGTAGGACAATCAGAAACGGCGAGCACCGAGGTGCCCAGAAGGAGGAAAAAAAGAGGTAAAAAAACTAGAGACAGCTTCTTTTTCATGCTCTGGGATAATGATAGGCATTTTCTCTAGCCCTTGTCAAGTGGGGTTAAAGATTTAAGGTTCTCTTAAAAAAGTTTAGATCCCTTTCTCTTGCTAGGGGGGCGCTGCCAAAGTGAAAATTGTGGTTTTCTCCAGGGTAAGGATGGTAGGTAACCTCCTTTTCTAGGCCTCTCAGGCGCTCTAGTAGTGCCTGGGTCCATTCTGAGGGAATGGCTTCGTCATTTAGGCCTTGGTGAATGATTAAGGGTGCCTGGATTTGGTCAAGATAGGGGGTGATGGAGTAATCGTTGGCATCATATTCTTCCTCAAACTCCCCGATCACTTTTCTAATCATCTCTCCCCCATCCTCCATCTCCGGAGCATAGTGAAGGATTGATTCTGGGAAAGAGGCAGAGACGGGCGCCCAGAGACTGGTGGGAATCTTTCTTCTGGTTATCTCTAAAACAGACAGGGCGATTTGGCCTCCGTTGCTGTGAGCCCAAAAGACCACTTTTTCTGTGTCTGCTTGGGGGAGGCTGGCTAATGATTCTAATAATGTAATGACGGTGATGGGACGGAAGAAGCGGGTTTGGAGCATGTCGGGAAAGGCAGAATCTGATCCCCCGTAGCCGAGGAAATCCGGGGCTAAGGTGAGGAAACCGTTTTCTGCCAGGAAATTGGCCATCTTTTCGGTGCCCACGCCGGTTTGGTAGATTTCTTCATCGACCCAGCCCCTGAGGAGAATGGCCACGGGGAGTTTTCCTTCTTTCTTGGGAAGGTTGGCCATGCCCGTGATTCTTCGGCCGTCAGAGGCAAAAGAGAAGAGATGGGAGGTGTAATTTTCTTCTTCTTTGAGAATTTCTTTTAAGAGGATTTTGTTGGGGTAGTATTCTCGTTGTTGGAGACTGGCGAAGGAAAAAGGGGTGTAGTTGACCTTAATCTGAACGGGAGAGAGGGGGGAGATTAATTCGGGCTTTTGGGTGATGAGGAAGAGGATAATGAGAGAAATAGCCAGGAAGATGGTAGCGAGAATGAGAATCAGTTTCTTGGAAAATTTAACCATTGGCTCGGGGCTATTTTAGCAAATTTTCCCTTTTCATGGTAAGATAAGGCTGGAACAGTTGTTGTCAAGGCAATGCGCCTTGAGCAAGGATAGTACCCTGCAGACTAAGGGAGGAAGGAAGGAGAGGAGATGGGTTATCATCAGGAAAATCCAAAACGAGATTGGGTGTTGATTGGAGTCTTGCTGTTAGTAATTGCCATGGCCATCGTCGTCCTTTCGCAAACTCCAGCAGTGAGTGAGAACCTCAGCGAAGCGAAAGAGTTCTTCCGCTTCCAGATGATCTACTAGTCTGTCAACACCGATGGGCCCCGGTTTCAGGAGGCAAATTCATCTGCTTCCCCCGGGGCTCCTTTCTTTTTTTCAAAATTTTGCTAGAAGAAAAGTGACCAAGAAACTCACTAAACTACAAACGAAAGCCCCCAAAGCATATCCACAATTGTCATTTTTAGCGCCCTTTTTTATTCTTTAAAACAAGGGCACTTTTTCTTTTTTAGGATTTGTTTTTGCTCCTCGGGGTTTTGAAGAAAAAGATTTTGTTTGCCTTTGCCTATCGCTTGCTTTATATCCAGAGGGCTGCGATGCAGGTAGCCTCTTTTTAAGAGCTCTTTGACTAAAACTTGGTGACGGTGATAAAGAGCTCTTCTTCTGCCCTTCCAACGCAAGGTCTCGGGATGTTGAGAAAAGCCTTTCTTTTTATTGACCAAGATAGACCAGAGTGAGTGAAGTTCGCCGTGTTCGGCCACGAGATGCTTTTGACATAATTTTTCTGGTGGAACGTCCCAGATTCTCATCGGTTGAGTCGGTAAATGGAGAAATTAAGCAGGGTGGCAAAAGAGACCCAGAGAAGGTAAGGAATGAGGAGATAGGCGGCAGTTTTGTTAAGGGAATAGAAACTTACAATCGTGGCTAGGATGAGAAGCCAGAGGAGAACAATTTCAATCAGGGCGTGGAAGGGAGACTGGAGTTTGAAGAAGAAGAAAGACCAGAGAAAATTGAGAATTAGTTGGAGAGCAAAAAGGAAAAAGGCGTTTTTTACTTCTCTTCTTTCAATCCCCTCTTGCCAGATGAGGTAGGCAGAGATGCCCATGAGGGCATAAAGCAGGGTCCAGACAGGGCCAAAGAGCCAGTTGGGAGGAGAAAAAGATGGTTTTTTGAGATTGGCATACCAGGAAGGGATGGCGGGGGCGGTGAAAACGGAGCCGAGAATGCCCACGGCCTCACAGAGAATAACAAAAGCTAAGGCTTTTAGAAAGTTCATTGTTGCCTCTATTTTAATACAAATCTCTTTTTTCTCCTATTTCTCCCAGCCCCCAAAGCCAGCGTGGTCAGGGGAAAGGTATTGCAATCCATGAATGCCGGCGCAGGGGTCGTTTTCCACTTGCTGAATGATGGCAAAAGAGGTCCAGATTTCTTCGCCTATTTCGGTTCCGTCGGCGGTGTACCAAATTCCGTCCTCTTCCGTGGCGTCACTGGGGGCGGCGACAATCTTGACAAAGTAGTTCCATTTACAAATCTTGCCTTCTTCTCTTTCGTACTCTCCCCACATATGGTTGGTCAGCCAAGCTTCTGAACCAATGTAAGAATCGTGTCCATAGTAACGGTCAAGCAAACCGTCGCCATCGCAGTCTTTGTTGGAAAGCCAGGCATCGTTCCATTTCATCATTAGGTTGGTGTCTTTGTAGGGCTGACACCAGGCGGCGTCTCGATAGGCGTCGCAGTAACCTCCGTGGAAAATTCTTGATTGATAACTGTAGCCCCACTCATCGTAGCCTAAGACAATGGGTTGACCGTCGCTGGTTAACAAGGTGCCGTCTTGGATAGTGGTGCACCCTGCTTTTGCTCCGCCCTTGCCCAGAACCCTTTCCTTTGTCAGGGGAGCGTTTAACATATCGGTAACGGCGATCAGGGCTAAAGTTAAAACGAGAGAGGTTAGAAAAAAGGCGCCAATTAATTTCCAATTTATTTTCTTCATCTCTTCACCCCCTCTCGGAAGAAATTATTCTTATAGATTAAACGTATCAAAGATTTCACGGAAATGTCAAGAATACTTTATGGAGAATAACAGGGGGCGGGTTGCATCGTTGCACTAAGAGACTTGCGTCTCACCCGCCCATGGCTCTATATCTGGAAACTTCTGGGGCTGATGGTCATTGAGCTTTTCATCGATATCTTTCGAGTTCGCCTCCTATTCCGTCTCTGTTATAGCAGCTGAGACGAATGGGATGTAGTGTTTGTTCCTCCAGTCTATGCCGTACGTTACTGTCAATCCTGATGAGAGAGGCTTCACCGGATAGTTGAGTCCCTCACAGTCCTTGTACGGGAACCAAGCATAGCCTTGGAAATCCGCATTCAAGCGGATGATCGCCTCTCTCATAAAATGTTTCGTCTCGGTGATGGTCACGCCTTCGGTGCCAAAACCGATGATTCCAAACTCGGACAAAAGGTTCTCCGCTCCGGGGAAGTGGGTGTTCGTCCAGGCCAGATATTCGTCCATCTGGCTGTTGAAAGCCGCCACATCCGCTGCCGTTTCTCCCCATTTGTAGTAATGCCAGTGAATTCCCGTCACTGACAACCCAGAGGGCCAGTTGGCCGCGAATTCGTCGGCGTACTCCTTCCATGTCCACCAACGAACTCCATCAAAATAGTCATGTTGGTGAATGCCGAGGATATAAACCTCAGCTGAGGGATTGACACTGTAAATGGCCAGGACCAGTTCCGCTTGCTTCGCAGAGGTTAAACTCGGGCCTAGATTGTCTTGATGGACATCACTTGGCTCATTTCCTATGAGTACTGGTACCTCAGGATGAGCTTGAACCCAGCCGACGCATGTGCTCGTGGGAACATTCGTCTGGCACATGGCCATGTAGCCAGGGCAATTGGACAAATATGCTTCGCTTCTATCCCAATGGTACCCCCAGACGGCGTTCGCGTCTGCCATGACGCCGGCGCATTCGCCTGGTTGAATACAAGCCAAGGCCAAGCCACGCAAGGCCGTTTCCTCTGAGGCTGAAGTATCGACTGTTCTACTCGCCGCCGCGGAAACGAGCGCGAGGCAAACCAAAACCAACGGCGCTACTGTAGCTAACGAGACTAAAAAAAGTTTTCTCTTCACTACGCCTCCTCTCTTGTTCTTGGTTAGGTTGCCAGAAAGTCAAAGTGCCAGATTAGAGCCAATTTTTATTCTACTATAATAAGAGAAAAATTCAAGTATTAAAATACCCATAGATTTCATTATAGTGATGGAAAATTTGAATTTGAGGACAAGTCTAAAAAAGAGGATTGGGTTGAAAATTTTCTTTAAAAGGTCTACTTTCAATTGGCTCCTCTAATTCTCCGTCGGCCGAGATGGTTGAAATTTTTACTTTTTCTCCGGGTTTGATTTCGGCTGGCTTTTGGTCAATTCTTTCAATATGGCCGTTATTTACTTTTCTGACCGCTTCATAGACAAGTTCTGGATTATTGCGAACGGCCTCAATAAACAAGTCCGCATCTTTTTTGGACATAATCAGTACTCCTCGAAAGGTGCCATCTCTTCTAAATTCATCAATATCGTGTCCAAGAAAAGCCACGCAGAGGGCTATATCTTCAGGGTTAAGCCTTTCTTTAACCTCAGCAGGAACCTCTGGATTAGAGAGAGGAACTACTCCTAGATGAGTGAATCCTTCACGACTACCTCCACATAGTTTCAATTTATTATCAAGCCAAGTCGTATAAAGAATGTCCATTATTTTTTCGCTCCCTCGAGGCTGAAATCCTTTTTTCTCAACCACGTTTTCCATTGCCCCTTTTTTAATCATGGATGACAGTCTTTCCTTGACGATTATTTCTTCAGACATAATTTGATATTAGCATAAAAGTGAGTGAAGATAAAAAGCGTGAGGAGGGGTCGCTAGTGTGCGCAATGACATCGATGTCATCGGAAGCTCTTCATTGAGCTTCACCCCTCGGTTGGCTCTTTTGGCTATTTGGCTGGCCTCAGTCCAGCTTCTTGTGCTCAAATTGGTAATAGTGGAAATCGAGCAGGTTGCCGTCGGCGTCGAAAGTGAGGGTATACTCTATCCTGTCGAAGTACGTCACCGCCCACGAGCCGTCCGGCTCTGCGGCCCACGGGAAATAGTGTGCCGCAGGGAGCGAGCCAGTGTACGTCCCATCCCCGTCCAGATCGCTCAAGACTACGTGCTTCGACTGTGGAGTGGCGACCACGGTGTCCACGTATAGCTCATCGAAGTGGACGGTGGGACCTCGGAACGTGAAGTCGTAGACCATCTCGAGGCAGTTGGTACACGACGAAAGAACTGGGCCTCCAATCACCGGGTTCCACTTCGGCCCGTAGACCGTCCAATCGCCTTTCTCGGCAACACCGTCCCAGTCTACGCCGATGATGACGTAGAGGTCGATACCTTCCGGGTTGTTGATTCCCGGCTCACCGGCACCAGCAATAGGAACAGCGCCCAATGACACAAGAGTGAGAATCGCAAGAGCAGTCAACAGCTTCCTCATCGTTCCCTCCCGAAACGGCTTGGTCTGCCGCGAAATTGAGGCAGACAGATTATGAACTTGCCAAAGAGCCTATCTATATTATAGTACAAATAGCAAAAATTTCAATAGAAGAGACATCCCATAAGTTTCCTTATGTTGTTAGGAGATATTCGCTAATCCGTTTGAACTATTTTTTCCCTGCGTGCTCACCTGCCTTAGAATTTGGATTGAATGGCTTTTGTAACCCGGGAGCATTTCCCAAGCCTTTCCCTGGAACCTCACTTTCAATTAAAACACAGGCTTTCGTTAGGTCTGTGACTATGGGGTAATTAGATTCATTGAGTTCCACGCTGGAAAATAATACCCTCATACCATCAAAGTTGCCACTTGTTCCCACCACAAAATCTATGGAATATACCTTATCGGTTTTATTAATTCCGTGCACTGGTAGCATGCCAGGGACGATAGTTGTGAAAGGCGCCCAAAAGCTTCCGAAACCTGTTCGAGTGTCGTTTGCTGACCAGTAGTTATAACCGCTTAAAGCATCACGAGGAGTAAAACCAACATCGGGACTTCCCGCACTGGGCGGCCAGTTATCACCGGAAAGAAAGTTATCTCCACTAAGTTCAGCTGAATTGTAGCTCGAGAGCATCCAGTTAATCCCCGTGCCTTCAAGCCCATCAGCACCATCAGCGTCAATATTTAAGACAACTTCAGGGGCAAAGCCACCAGAACCTGGTGTAATTACTTTGGCCGTATATGAAAGTGAACTAATCTCGTTCAATGCAATCCCTCCATCTATATTCAACCTCACATATCCGCTTCCCGTAAGACCTGCAGAGGTATACAACTCAACACCTGAACATCCTGGTATAGCAGATGCACCTGTTCCAATAATGTCATAAGAGACAGTATTTGCTGCTTCAGCTCCAGTTGTGGCAAACAACATCATTATAAAAATCGTCACTAATGCTAATGTAAGTTTTTTCACTTTTTCTCACCTCCTATCTTTTTTTTATTTCTCTCCATTAAAAAATCCGCTGGTTTGTTCAGCGGATGTTGACAATTCCCCTCTGAATGAGGCAGATTGTTTTTGCCTGCCCATTTTCTACACCATAACAATTTTTTCTAGGATTGTCAAGAAGTTTTTATCTTTTTCTGATTGCTTTTTGGTCAATGAGGAAGGCGCCGAGACCGGCGAGGACAAAGAAGAAGGCAACTAAGTCTCCGAAGATGGGGATGAGTCTGATGAGGTAGTAAATTAAAAGTCCGATGAAGAAGGCCCATCTGAGGCTCTTTTTTGAGCTTCTTCGGTCAAGAATATATTTGCCGAGGCAGATGGAGGTGAAGATTCGGCTGAAGTAAAGGAGAAAGGCAAAGAAGGGAATAATAAGGAAGATGAAGGGAATGCCGACGAGGCTGATGGCGAGGAGGATGAGGGCGATAGGAAAGAGGAGGATGCTTAGGAAACCTATGCCCAAGCTGCGCCAATATCTTTTTCTGAGGATTTTGTTCATCTCTTTGGCTCTTTTGGGGAAGAGATAGAGAAAGCCGAGACCAAAGAGGAAGGAGATGATGAAGCTGAAGAGATTGAGGTAGAATTTGAAAACCGTCAGTCCGAGGAAGAAACTGGGGGCTGTCGCTGGGGTTATTTTACCTATTTCTTCGGGGAGTTTACGGGTGATTTCGCCTATGATGATGGCTTCGTCGTCGATGTCTGCTTGGTTTTCGCTTTCATATTCTAGGTCTCCGAGGATTTGGGCTTCGGCGGTGATATTGAGGTCTTCCATGGCGCCCTTGAGGTCTCCGCCGATGGGGCTGGCGATGATGGCTTTGCCGACATAGAGATTGGCGTCTTTGCCGATGGGGCCTCTTAGATCGAGTGAGCCGGAAAAGACAAGGATGCTGCCTCCTATCTTGGCTTCGCTGGTGATGGTGACGTTGCCGGCGCCAACGGTGAGATTTTTGCCTATGGCCCCGTTGATGAGGNNACTTCTCCTATGATGGTGATGATGCCGGCTCCGGCAAGAAGATCGCCGTTGATAACTCCGTCGACGGTGACACTGGCTCCGGCGGCATAGACGTCGCCATTGACTATTCCGGAGATGGTGATGTTTTCTCCAGCGGCAAAGTAGTCATGGTCTATGATTTCGCCTTTTTCGACGATAAAATCCTTTGGCTCTTCTTGGGCGAGGGCGTTTTGGGGTAGAAGAAAAAAGCAAGAAAATAGAATTAGGAAAAAGAATAAAAACCTACCCTTCATCTTTTTCATCTTAATATAGGCTGGGAGTTTTGTCAAGGTGTTTGCCTGATAAATATTTCGTCTTGAGAGTCACTTTTTTTTGGAGACGGGAGTTTTAGGACTGGCTTTTCGTGCTTTTTTTCGAGGCTTTTTTACCTCTGGGGCAGTTTTCTTGACTTTTTTCTCTTTTATCTTGACTGCTTTTTTACCCACTCTTTCTCTGAGGTAATAGAGTTTGGCTCGTCTGACTTTGCCTCTTTTTTTGACCTCTATTTTTTCTATCCAGGGGGAGGTTATAGGCCAGATTCTTTCCACGCCAATTTGGCCCGTGGCTATTTTCCTGACGGTGAAGGTTTTGTTCTCCCCTCGGCCTTTGATGGCGATGACAATCCCTTCAAAGGGCTGGGTTCTCATTTTCTTGGCTTCTTGGATTTTTTGGTGGACGACGACGGTGTCACCGACGCCAAATTCAATTCCGTTTGCTTTTGTTTGGTTGGCCATGGCGTTGATTTTAACAGAAATTGGCTAAAAGCAAAAGGGTCCACCTGTTTCGCAACAAATGGACCCCATTGGTCCTACCGCTCTATGAACTAGTTACAACCGACCCCTTCCGGCACTTCGGAGTTGATACCCTCCACGTACCAATCGAAGCAAATCAACTCCAAGTCGGACAGGCACTCGCCCTCAGCCACCCTCATCGTCCCACTGTTGTCGTATATCGGCCCGCAGAAGACGTCTCTCGCCTTTATCTCTGCTTTGGCCGCATCTACGGCTTCCTGGGCTTCTGAAGGGGCGGCGGGCCCGAGGTCGGTGAGGACAGCGATGCCGTCAAACATGCTGTCGTAAGTTGCCTGGGGCGTCCAGGTGCCACTCTTCACCGCTTCGACTCGGGCGGCGTAGGTGGGCCCCCAGTCCCAGCAGGGCGTGGTGAGGCACGTTTCCGGGGCGGCGTCACAGCTCTCGCAGCTGTCGTACCCGACGCTCCAGACCCCGTTCTGGTCGGCCGTCACCACGGGCACGGTCGTGTCCGTGCCGGTGAAGATGACATCCACTCCCTGGGCGACCATTGACTCAACCGCGGCGGTCTCGGCGGGAGGATCGAACCAATTGCCGATCCACACCACCTCCATGGTTACCTCCGGGTTGACAGAACGGGCTCCCAAGGTGCAGGCGTTGACGAGCCTGATCACCTCGGGTATCTGAATGGGCGCCACGTACCCTATCTTGTTGGTCTTGCTGGTCATTCCGGCGACAATGCCGGCCAGATACTTGGCCTGATACATCCGGCCAAAGTAGCTGCCCATATTCTCATCGGTGAGAAAGCCACTGCAGTTCTCAAAGATGACGTCGGGATACTCCGGCGCCACCTTGGCCGTGGCGTCCCTGAAGCTGAAGCTCGTGGTGAAGATGATGTCGTTCCCGGCCTCCGCGAGGTCCCGGATCCTTGCCTCGGCATCCACATCCGAGACGCTCTCCAGGAACGTTGTCTTCACGTTGTCTACGTTCTCCTCAAGGTACTTCCGCCCGGCATCATGGGCAAACGTCCACCCATGGTCTCCCACAGGGCCTACATACACGAAGGCCGCTTCGGTCACTTCTTCTTCTATCGGCGACGGTGCTGGGGCGGGAGTCACAACCGGGCCACAGGCTACGAGCGCAAGCGCGAGTACAGTCGTGCATACCAACAACCTCTTCATCTTTCCCTCCTTCGTCTTTCATCTGTCAACGAGCGATAGGACCGAAAAAACAAAACTAAAAAAGCGCCGCGTTAGAGCGCCTTTAGATTTCTTCTAATAACGAAAAAAATTGCTAACCGGTTTATCTTTTTTCATCTTGCGGTCGGACAAGAATTATTGTTCTGCAATTTCAGAATATCAACCTGTGAAAACTGTGTCAAGTACCAAAAAGGGGTAAGATTCCCAAAAAGGAAAAGGGGACATCAATTTCTTTTTCTTTCTCACCTTGTTTCAAAACGGCGACCATGCCCACCACTTCGGCTCCGGCCATCTTGAGCAATTCTCTCGCCACCCGGATGGTTCTTCCGGTGGAAATGACGTCGTCAACCATGACCACTTTTTTTCCTTTTAAGAGCTTGGCGTCGGGGCCGTTGAGGACGAGACTGGGTTTTGATTTGTTGGTCATTGGTTTGGTCATGTAACCCATGATATTTTTCCGGAGAATGACATAGCGAGGCTCTTTGGTTTTTTTGGCTAGTGCCTGAAGCAGGGGGACGACTTTCACCTCTGGGCCCACGAGATAGTCAAACTCATATTTCTTCAGTTCTTTGGCGAGGTCTTTGGCCACCGCTTCGACCAGTTCACCGTCTCCAAGGAGGTTAAAAGAGGCAATTTTCAGTTTTGGCCCAAGGGAGACAATCGGTAGTTTTCTGGTTAAGCCGCAGAGTTTAAGGGTGTAATACTTCATGGCCTTATCTTATCACTTTTTTTCAAGAGCGGCTTTGATTAGTCCAAGGAATAGAGGATGAGGTTTTAAAGGCGAGGTTTGGTATTCGGGGTGAAACTGGGTGCCGATGAAAAAGGGATGGTCGGGGATTTCGATCGCTTCTACCAGCCTGCCGTCTGGGGAGACTCCGGAAATGCGCATGCCCGCTTTTTCATAGCGCTTTTTATATTTATTATTAAATTCATATCGGTGGCGGTGTCTTTCCGAGATGATGCCTGACTTGCCATAGATTTGGGCCAATTTGGTTTTGGCGAGGACGCGGCATTTCCAGACTCCCAGTCTGATGGTGCCACCGTATTGTCTTTTGGCAAGATATTCTTTTTGGTCGGGCATGATGTGAATGACCGGATGGGGGGTTTTGGGATTGGCTTCGGCGGTATTGGCTTTTTTTAGATTGAGGACATTTCGGCCAAATTCGATGACGGCCATTTGCATGCCAAAACAAAGGCCGAGATAGGGAATTTTGTTTTCTCTTGCATATTGGACCGCTTTTATCTTGCCCTCCACTCCCCGACTCCCCCACCCTTGGGGAACGATGACGGCGTCGATTGTCTCCATTTTGCTCTTGAGATAGCCTTTGCCCATTTTTTCAATCTTTTCGCTGTTAATCCAGACAATCTCGGGTTTGATTTGGTTGGCCCAGGCGGCGTGTTTGATCGCTTCGACGACGCTGACATAAGCATCGTCCAGTTCAAACTCCCCTACTCTTTGATATTTGCTCACCATGCCGATTTTGACCGTTGGGCCTGAATTTTCTAATTTTTTGATCTTTCTAACCAGTTTCTTCCAATCACTTAGGTTTCTTTTTCTTATCGGTTTAAGGCCTAATTTCTTGATAATTCTTTCGGCCACTTTCTGTTCGTCTAAAAGGAGAGGCACTTCGTAGATTGAGTTGACGTCGGGGTTGGAGATGATGTCTTCGAGGGGAACGTTGCAAAAGAGAGCCAGGCGTTTCTTACGCCACTGGTCTAAGTGGTCTCTGGCTCGGCCAATGAGCAAGTCTGGCTGAATGCCCGTTTCGTTGAGAATTCTGACCGAGTTTTGAACGGGTTTAGATTTCATTTCCCCGATGCTTGGCGGAGTGGGGAGATAGCCAACGTGAATGTGGATGACGTCTTCGTTGTCTCTCACTTTCATAATTCGGTTGGCCTCGATGAAGAGGATGTTTTGGTATTCACCGACGGTGCCGCCGATTTCAATCAGGACAAAGTCGGCTTTCATCTTTTTACCCGCTTCTTTAAAACGGCGGATCATTTCCTCGGGGACGTGGGGAACGACTTCAACGTCTTCACCCTCGTACTCAAAAGCCCTTTCTTTCCTGATTACTTCCTGGTAAATCTGGCCGGTGGTGATATAGTTGGCTCGGGAAAGGGTCTCGCCGAGAAATCTTTCGTAGTTGCCCAGATCTTGGTCGCATTCAATACCGTCGTCGCAGACAAAGACCTCGCCGTGTTCTTGGGGACGGATGGTGCCGGCGTCGATGTTGACATAGGCATCACATTTGATTGGTGCCACTTTGAAGCCACGAGATTTGAGGAGAAGGGCGATTGAAGACGTGGTAATTCCCTTGCCTAATCCAGAAATAACGCCACCAGAAATAAAGATAAATTTCATCTAAAGATAAAAAGAAAATAAAAAACCCAGACTTGCCTCTGGGTCTACAGCTTAACAACTGTGAAAATTGTTGTCAAGAGTTAGTTTTAGGCTCGGCTCCCCCTAGCGGGTCCTTCAGATATTCCAGAACGCGATCTAGCTGTTCCTGAGTGATTTTGCCGACCCGAGCATAGAATTTTAGAGTTGGCCTTATTTTTAGGGCAGCATGGAGGGTATAGCCTCTTTCTGCCAGTTGCTCGGCTCCTCCCTGTTCTCTATCAAAAATGACGACGATGTCATTTACCATCAATTCATTTTCTTCTAATACCTGAATTACTTCCAACTTGCTGTCTGCCCGAGTGACTAAATCATCGATGACTAAAACCATTCCGCCACTCTCAAAAACGCCGTCAATCGCTGTCTTCTGGCCATGAGTTTTCTTATCCATTCTGGGGGTAATTTGGGAAACTCCAGTTCTATCAGCCATGGTCGAAACTAAAGCAATCGCTGCCTGTGGAATGCCCGCTAGATAATCATATTCCAACCCATCCGCCTGTTCTATTAGGGCGCTCACTGCATCATGCTTAGTTTCTAGTTCAGACTGTAGCCTTCTAAGATCGATATAAAAGGGTGACTTAGGAGCATCGTGATATGTCTGGTGCAGTTTTAATTCCCATCCTTTCTCGAAGTCAAATAGAACAACGCCAGCATCAAACAAGCTTAAGGCGAGCCTTTCCTGAGTTTCGGTTAAACCCTCTGGATGGAGTTTCTCATCCGCTTCGGTGGGCATTTTCACCTCCTCCTTTTCTTAATTTCTCCTATTAAAAATCCCTCGGGCAGACAAGACACCAAGAGATTGAGTTAACAATAGGCTAAAATAATTCATCTTCTCTGTCAATGGGTAATTTAGTCTTCTTCGATGATTTTCTCTATTTTTTCCTTCAGTTTTTTATTGTAGTCAATGCCGTAGGGAAGGATCATTCTTTTTTTCCTTCCCAGATTGTCCATGAAGGTGAGGGCGACTTTGCCTTTGCCTTGGTTTTGTTTGAAGAGTTTATTTAATTCCACTAGTTTTTTGGGAGGGATTCTAGCGGGAAGTTTGACCTCAAAGTCATAGGGTTCGCCTTTTCTCTCCTTTCTCTTTTTCTCTTCTTCGAGGAGGGAGGCGCTTTCGACGATGAGGGTCTGGGTGCCTTCTCTAATGTCGGTTCTACCTCTGATGAAGACGATTCTGTCTCTGGCCCAGATGCTCTTGGTTGTTCCGAAGATTTTAGGAAAAACAACTACTTCTAGTTTGCCCGTTTCGTCTTCGATTTCCACAAAGGCCATTTCTCTTGAGGTGGCTTTGGTGAGAACCACTCTTAAATCGGTGACCACTCCCCCTATTTTCACTCTTTGGTTGGTGCCGATTCCCTGTCTGATTTGGTTCAGTTGGTGGGTTCTTTGGTCCCGGAGAGAGGCCAAAACCGGGGCCAGAGGGTGCTCGGTCAGATAGAAGCCCAGCAGTTCTCTTTCTAAGGAAAGGAGTTCTTGCCGGGTGAACTCCTCCATTTCGGGGAGGTTGTCTTCGGGAGAATAGCCCTCGGGGTTGGTTTCGCCAAAAAGGCTGGTTTGGCCATCGGCTTTTTGTTTCTGGCCGGCAAGACTCATCGCTCTTATCTTTTCCAAGCCGGAAAGCATTGAGGCTCTTCGGCCAAACTTATCCAAGGCGCCGGCTTTGATGAGGCTTTCTAAAACCTTTTTGTTCACCTTTTGGGCATCGACTCTTTGGCAGAAATCAGAGAGGGATTTGAAATCGCCCCCCACTTCTCGGGCTTTGAGAATTACCTCAATTGCCGCCTGGCCCACGTTTTTAATGGCGGAGAGGCCAAAGCGGATTGCCTTGCCCTCGAGGGAGTCTTTTTTATCTTCAATGGTAAAGCCTACCTTGGATTGGTTGATGTTGGGAGGGAGAACGGTAATGCCCGTCCTTTTGCACTCGTTGACCGCCAGGGTAATCTTTTCGTCCTTGGTTGGGCCAGAGCCTGACGCGGCTTCGGCGGTGAGAAGAGCGGCCATGAACTCGACGGGAAAATTGGCTTTCATGTAGGCGGTTTGGTAAGCGACCATGGCATAACAGGCGGAGTGGCTTTTGTTAAATCCATAGGTGCCAAAGGGCTCAATCAGGCGGAAGAGCTCCTCGGCGTCGTTTTCTGATAGACCGTGGTCGATGCAGCCTTTAATAAATTTGTTTTTCAATCTCGTCATTTGGGGACGGTGTTTTTTGGAGCTCATGGCATGACGGAGTTGGTCGGCTTCGGCCCAAGAATAGCCGGCAATTTGGGTGGCAATCAGAAGAACGTCATCTTGATAGGTAATCAAACCATAGGAACGAGAGAGGATATCTTTCAACTTGGGGTCAACGTAATGAATTTCCCGAGGGTTGTGCTTGCGGTGGATAAATTCGGGAATGACCTGCATCGGTCCGGGGCGGTAGAGAGCGACCATGGCCATGAGATCGAAGATGGTCGTCGGTTTTAATTGGGTGATATAGCGCTGCATCCCTGAGGTTTCTAACTGGAAGATACCGACGGTGGAGCCTTCGGAGAGGAGTCTGAAT
>JABAOC010003503.1_pt4 | contig 16779 bp, 13 predicted proteins | sample 7062161 | NCBI WGS metagenome assembly JABAOC01 (sample SAMN14538625, study PRJNA623070) | marine sediment metagenome | biome: marine biome [ENVO:00000428]; feature: marine pelagic biome [ENVO:01000023]; material: deep marine sediment [ENVO:00002113] | place: India: Gulf of Khambhat ... | reverse complement strand
AAGGTGGATCCAGCCCCTTCTTTACTTTCCACCCTCACCGTCCCATTGTGGGCCTCAACAATGCTCTTTACGATAGGGAGACCAAGGCCTGTTCCCACAATGTCTCTGGTCTTCTCGGTTTGCACGCGATAGAATCTCTCAAAGATTCGGGGTATTTCATCGGGTGCAATACCGTAGCCGGTGTCGCTGACCCTTATTTCCACAAAATTCCCCTTGACCTCTCCTGCCACATTTACTGTCCCCCCTTCTGGGGTGTAGGTGATGGCATTGGTGATCAGATTGCTAAAGACCTCCTCCATGCTCTTCATATCTGCATTGATAACGGGTAGATTGCCCTTTTGAAGGTTGAGGGAGATGTGCTTTTCCTTCGCCTTGGTTTGCATGAATCCCACCAAGTTCTCGATGATATCCATCAATTGCACCTGTTGCTTATCCTGAACTATCAATCCTGCCTCTATCCGGGATAGATTAAGGAGCTCGTTGGACAACTCAACAAGACCCTGAACCTTTCGGAACACCTTTCCGAGAATATCAGCCTGTTTGGGGCTTACCTCTCCTGCCAGCCCGTCCGTGAGGACCTTGATTTGAGTCAAAATAGTGGAAAGGGGGCTTCTGATCTCGTGGGAGACCATGCTCACAAAGGCGGACTTCATGTCATCCAGCTTTTTTAGATGGGTAATATCATCAATAATGGTTACCGAGCCGAGTATCTCTCCTGACCTGTTTTGGAAGGGAACGGCCTGGGCCCTGAGATATAGTTGATTGAATTCCCCTTCCCCGCTTTCATGAGGCATAATCTCAGCACTTAGAACCTTGAACTCACCCGGATTCAATCCAAGGATACCATCTATAATCCCGGTCAACTTTTCATCTGTGGTTAAGGCGCTGAGCGGTCGATCATCCAGAGAATCCCCCTCATGCCCCAGCATTCTCAGTAAGGCGGGGTTATAGAGTACAATATTCTTTCTCTTGTCGGTTACCAGCACACCACCAGTCAAATAGTTTACGAGTATCTTAAGACGACTCCTTTCTGTAGCAATATCCTGCAGGGTCCTTGTCATTTTGAGGGCCTTACCGACCACCACTCTCAACTGGTCCGGTGTAAAAGGCTTAGGTATGAAATCAAAGGCGCCCTTCTTCATAGCCTCAATGGAGTGTTCCAGAGTCGCAAAGCCCGTAATGACAATGGCAACAGAATCCGGATGTTGTTCCCGAACCTTGGCCAAAACCTCCATTCCACCTATACCTGGCATCATCAAATCAATAAGCACAATATCATAAGACTTCTCCGCTATCATCTTGANNAATATCATAAGACTTCTCCCCTATCATCTTGAGCCCGATCTCTCCGTTTTCGGCCACGTCAACCAGGCAGTTCTCTTTAGTGAGTATTTTAGAGCACCCTCTCCGTATCCGTTCTTCATCATCTATGACCAGTATCTTTGGCTGATATGTATAATCCTCTATAAGGACCATAGATAAAGTATCCTCTTACATAGGGCCACTTTCAGTTACCTTAACCAGGGGCAGTACTATTAGAAAGGTTGTGCCTTCAGGGCATGTATACTTGACCCTAATCGTTCCTCCATGTTCTTCAATTATACCCTTCACTGCACCCAAGCCCAATCCGGTCCCTTTGCCTTCTTCCTTCGTGGTAAAAAAGTGGTCGAAAATCTTCGGAAGGTCCTCTTGGGAGATGCCACATCCGGTATCACTGATTTCGATATAGATTTCCCCCTTAGCTTTATCCTTGCTGGTCCGGATGGTGAGATCCCCCTTGCCATCCATAGCCTGAGCAGCGTTTATTATCAGGTTGGTGAAAACCTGAATAAGTTGGTTCTTGTCACCCCTACATATCACCATAGATGAGGAAAATTCTTTGTTTACAGTAATATTTTGCAGAAGGGCATGCTCTCGAAGTAAGGAAAAAGTCTGCTCTATTACATCATTTATATTGAAGATTTCCTTTTTGAACTCTGTCTGCCTGGAGTAGACAAGAAGGTTTTTAACAATTTCCTGGCACCTGTTAGTATCATCTATGATGTTTTGAATGTCTTTTCTTATAGGACTATCTCCGTCCAGCTCCTCCAGGATCAAGCTGGCGTCTATCAATATTCCACTGAGGGGGTTATTTATTTCATGGGCTACACCGGCAGCCAGCTGGCCTAACGAGGCCATTTTGTTGGATTGCATCAATTTGATCCTCTCTGCTTCCTTCAACTTCTTTTCAATCTCTATCTTGGGCCTCAGGTCAGTATAGATACCCATAGTGGCGATCTCCTTGCCATCCTGGTAGATGATAGAGGCGTTCATCTCAACAGGTATCTCCTCCCCCGCGGAATGGATTATTGTCATCTCCGTAGTGTGGAGCTTTCCCACCCCACCGTAATCAGGGCTCCTGAGTTTCTTCATGACGCTCCGAGCCCCGCCTGGTGTGTACAGATATTCTGCGACGCTCTTACCAACAGCCATTCTGTCGGTATAGCCAAATAACTTACGGGCACTCTCATTCATGAGCAGGATTACGCCCTTCATATCGGCAACAACAATGGCAGATACGGAACTGGCAATGATATTTTCCAGAAACTCATCCGTCTTTCGTAACTCCAGATCAAGAAGCTTGGTCCTGGTAACATCCCTTAAACTGAGCATCACGTAGCCCACATCCCCTTTATCAGTAAAGATAGGCGAACAGACCCTGTCTTCATATACCTTTTCTCCATCAGGTCCTGTGATCTGTTGTATCGTAGAGGCTCCTTCCTTCTCAGTCAGGACCCGGGCAATGGGACAAGACAATTCTGGGCATGGCTCCTCAGATTTGCAGAGGATCTCATTGCATTTCTTGCCTATCAGGTCTTCTTTACGGCAGCCGTATTTATCCAGCAGTTTTTTATTGGCTGCCACAACAGTCATGTCAGTAGTCAGGATCAAAGTGGGAAATGATAGTGACTCAAAGAGTTCTTTGCTCCAGTCAAAGTTTTTCATCTCACAAAACCCTAGGAAAGATTATCCTCCCACCAAGAATGGTTTACTCAACATTTCCTCACCCCTGTCTGGGTTATCTCCAGCCAAAACCAAAGGGACAGAGGATGAGGAACAGTCAGATGCTATAATGGTTGCCTTTGAAAGGGTGGAGGTAGCGGCGGCAGAATGATCGGCGAAGATAGCGCTTATACCTACAAGTCCTCGGCCGTGCAGGTCGCAGCTCATGGGTAAGAAGCCTTCCTCTTTAGGTGAAAGGCCTACCTCAACCTTGGCCCATAAAATCATCTACAATGGACATCAGTTTATCCAGATCAATTGGCTTCGGTATATAATCATCGGCTAGGGTACTCATTCCCTCTTGGTGAGTATATCTAGTGCTGGTGACTGCCGAGCCGACTGCGGTCAAGAGCACAACAGTTATATCCTCATACTCTGGGTTATTCTTAAGTTCGTCACAGAGCTTATAGCCATCCTTACGAGGCATCATGACGTCTAGGATGATCAGATCCGGTCTCTCCTCCTGTATCTTATCCCAGGCCTCTATACCGTCATATGCCTTTGCCACCTTGTAGTTTTTGTTCTCCAATTTCATACAAATTGCCTCAACCAGATCTGGATCATCATCAACTACCAGAACAAGCTTATCATTGAGCATATATTCCCTCCCTCTCGGGTTTCCCATATTTATAAGGCTAAGCAAAGACCGTGAATGCAGCTATTCATGATATATCCTTGCTGCCATGGAGTCAATGTCAAACGATGCAGTCCTGAAAAATCAAAAAAGCAAGATGAATCAACTCCGCTGATCCGGACCTCCCATATTCGTGATACTTCAGCTCCAAGTTGGGGAGGCCTAGAAGCCTTGTTTGGACTTTCTAAAGGGGTTTACTGTTGCTCATTTTCAGTGTAAAAAAACTCGAGTATACCTGCTAGATATGTTGCTAATATTAAAGGTAAGAATAAGAGATTCAAACGGGGAAGAATTATGATCAACAATGAGAGCACAAGGCTTACCTCCATTTTTGATGCCATGGTGGATGGAGTCTACCTTGTCGATGATGATTTTAACGTGGAATACATGAATGAGGTGATGGTCAAAAGCTTTGGACAGGGTACTGGCAGAAAGTGTTACCAAATTATTTACGGGAGAGGGGAAGCGTGCACCTGGTGCAGGGCGAAGGAGGTGTTTGCCGGGAAAACAGTCCGCAGGGAGCAGGACGTTCAAAGGTTAGACAAGACATACGATGTTATTGAATTTCCTCTAAAACAGTCTGATGGCGCTATATCCAAGGTAAGCATATATCGGGATATTACTCAGAGAAAGAAAAGTGAGGAAAGAATCAGGGCCTCAGAGGAAGATTACAGGAGATTGTTTGAAAATGTGGGCTGTGGCGTGTACATCAGCAGTAAAGAAGGGAAGTTTTTGGACGCCAATCGGGCCTTACTGGATATGCTGGGTTATGATAGCAAAGAGGAATTTCTTAAGATCAACATAGCGAAAGATCTGTATCTGAGGCCTGAAGACCGTCGGAAGTTCCAGGAAAGAATCGAGCGAGATCGCACGGTGACTGACTATGAAGTGGAATTCAAAAGGAAGGATGGAAAGGCTATCCCGATCCTGCATACGGGTCATGTTCGTTATGATCGCGAGGGAAAGGTCTCAGGGTATGAGGGGATCAACGTAGATCAATCACAACGAAAACAAATGGAGAAGGAGCTCAAGGAAGCCCATGATTTCTTGAATAATATCATAAAGAGTTCGCCCAATGCCATCATGGCAACCAATATGAAGGGCAATATTATCATCTGGAATAGCGCCGCAGAGGAGACCCTGGGGTATAAGGCCGAAGAAGTCGCTGGCAAAATGAACATTAGAAAGATCTATCCGGAGGGAATGGCCAAAGAGGTCATGAAAATGATGCGGAGCCCTAAGTATGGAGGGGCTGGCAAGTTGAGCTCCTATCCAATGGTTTATGTAAGGAGAGATGGGGAGATCGTTGAAGGAAATCTCTCTGCGGCAATCATATACGATGCCCAGGGAATGGAGATCGCCTCGGTGGGTATATTTGCAGACCTCAGAGAGAGACTGGACATGGAGCGTAAGTTAAGAGAAACCCAGGAGAAATTGCTGCAATCAGAAAAGTTAGCAGCTATGGGGAAGTTGACCTCTCAGATTGCCCACGAATTAAACAACCCCCTGTATGGCATCATGAATACCCTGGAGCTTTTAAAGACAGAAATTTCCCCAGAGAGCAAGAGAAGAAAAGTTCTTGATATGGCCCTCTCTGAAACTGAACGTTTGACTGAACTGCTCCGTAACATGCTCAGTTTTTCAAGGCCTGAAGACGAGGAAAGACAGCCGACGGATGTTAATACAATCCTGGACGAGATCTTGCTTCTGGTCAGAAAACAATTGATGGAACACAGCATACGCATTTCTTCATCTTTTGCAGATGAGTTGGCGAGGGTCTATGCCTCAAGGAGTCAGCTTCGCCAGGTTTTTCTCAACGTGATATCCAATGCGAGGGACGCAATGCCGGATGGGGGAACCCTGACTGTAAAGACTATGGAAAAGGGAGATGAGATTCGTATTGAAATAACTGACACCGGCACAGGGATCAGAGAGGAAGATATTAATAGGATATTTGATGCCTTTTTTACCACAAAAGACAGCGTTAAGGACGTTGGCCTTGGCCTCTCAGTATGCTATGGATTTATTAAAGAGCATGGAGGTGACATACGGGTGTCAAGTCAATGGGGTTTAGGAACAACCTTTACGGTCATCCTTCCAATATACAGAAATGATGCTCCCGATAATAAAAACCACTACCTAAGCGAGTAGATTCCGCTATTTATAGTAACCCACCCCTACCGAGTTGTTTTTGGTTATTCACTCGAAAATGATGTCAATTCATGGCTAGATCCTCTCCCTTCTTCAACAAAGACTCAAGTTCTTGAAATCATAATAGATCCCTTAGCAATCGGGGTATCTCTATACTTGGTATAGATTTGTATTCATTAATTATAATTATTATATGAATTATAATCTCTCTTTCGAGATTTTTCTATTGACATTTTGTAAAAATTATAATAGATGAAAAAACTGTAACGCACCAATCTGTGGAGGAGGCTCTTATGGATGCTATCCTTACGGTCTTCCAGGCGAGCAAATATTGTAATGTCTCCCCTCGAACGATTATCAACTGGATCGAGGCCGGCCATATAGAGGCATATAAGACGGTAGGAGGACATCGGCGTATTAAGAAGTCGGATCTACAGGATTTCATGAGGAAGCAGGGTATACCCATTCCGGAAAAGGAGATTACTAGTGAGAGAAAAAGGATTCTTATTGTGGATGACGATCCAATTATTGTTGAAACGATTGTTCAAGCACTGGAAGAAGAGGAATATGATTATGAGATTATTTCTGCTTCGGATGGTTTTGAGGCTGGGCTGCAGGTCAACCATTTTAGGCCTCATCTACTGATACTGGATATCATGATGCCCGACATTAAAGGATACGACGTCTGTAAGAAGATCAAGTCAAACGAGGAGACGAAAGACACAAAAATTATTGTTCTGTCAGCCTATCTGGATGATGAGAAATTCAAGAAGATGAAGGAATATGGAGCAGACGTTTGTTTTTCAAAGCCCCTGCCACTGCCTCGGTTAAAGGACGAAGTAGCCAAAATGTTAAGTCTCCTCTAATAATAAAGGCCATCAAGGTTTATCGATCAGCCAAGCTGCACTGGATAGTAACATTTTGAGCTGGTCAGGAGGCACGATGACACTGAAAGATTCACTCGTAGAGAAGAAATTCGTGATTACATCTGAAGTGCAACCCCCTATTGATGAGCAACCAAAAGAAATCATAAAGAAACTGGAGCTGGTCCGCGGCCGTTTGGATGGATTGACAGTGCCTGAATTGGAGATCGAGGGGGTTGTCGCAGATACCATCAAGACATGTAAGCTGCTGAAGGAAAACAGGTTTGATGCCATCTATGAGACTACCACCCGAGAAAAGAACCGTTTGCAGATACAGAAAGATCTGCTCAATGCCTATAAGGCGGGTGTAGAGAATCTCCTGGTCTTCACAGATGATTACCGAATCACTGGAGACAGTCTGCAAGAGATGATGTTTTTTCATGTGGATTCTGGAAAGCTCTCCTCTGTCTTGCACCACCTACGAGAAGGACACACGGTTGATGGCAAGGATCTTCCTTTCAGGCCTGAATTCACATTTGGCTCCGGCATAGAATCCAAGTGGGGGAAAAGCGTGCCAGAACTAGAAATGAAGGAGATGGAGGAGATGACGAAGATTGGCACCGGGTACTTTTTGACCACACCTGTATTTGATGTGGGAGTGTTTGAAAAATTCATGAAGCAAGTTAACACCTTTGGTGTCCCTGTTATTGCAGAGGTCATGATACTGAGGACAGCTGGAATGGCCCAGTTTCTTAATCGCCATCTTAAATCGGGATTAGTACCAGACTGGATCATTAGAAAACTTGCCAAGGCCCCTGATAGACAGAGGGCGAGTATTGAGGTCTTTGTCGAAATTGTATCCGGCCTGAAAGACCTCTGCCATGGGATTCACATCATCACCATGGGCGCCGAGGATAGACTCAGATACTACCTGGATGCTGCTAAGCTCAAAAGACTGTAAAAACCGGGATAAGGATATGGCCTTCACATTAATTGGAGTAAGAACATTTGGAAGAGATAAGCCTCACTATTAATGGAAAACATATCAGTTGCCTTCCTGGCACCAGCATCTTAAATGCGGCTCTGGAAAATAGTATTAAGATTCCCACCCTCTGCCATCATCCTCACCTCGAACCGATCGGTGCCTGTCGACTCTGTCTGGTGGAAGATGAAAAAAGTGGGCGCATCATGGCCTCATGTGTCACGCCTGCATCTCCAAATATGGTTATACGCACAGGCTCCACGACTATTAAAGAACACAGAATAAATATCATACGTCTGATGATGGCCAATCACCCTGAGTCCTGCATTGTATGTAGCCAGGGTAACAGATGCGAGTTAAGGCGGATCGCTGCCGAACTTGGTGTCGGTGAACTAAGACTTTACCCCATGCCCCATTATACCGGCCTGGAAGAGGCAAATCCCTTCCTTATAAGGGACCTCAGTAAGTGTATCCTGTGCGGCAAGTGTATTCGTGCCGACCATGAATTAGTTGTCGTGGGAGCCATCGACTACAATCTCCGGGGATTTAAATCCCGCCCAGCCACAGTGCACGAGATGCCATTAGAGAAATCCAATTGTACGTTCTGCGGTACCTGCGTATCGATGTGCCCGACGGGTGCCTTATCGGCCAAAAATCCACGGTATGTGGGTTCTCCCCAAAAGGAATCATCAACCATTTGTGGATTTTGTGGAGTAGGTTGTTCTCTGGTGATGGGCTCGGTTGATGGTCAAATCGTCGAGGTGAATCCTTCCCACCAAGAACCCACGGTTAATCGATCCACATTGTGTATCCGAGGTCATTTTACCCATGACTTTTTAAATGCTCCTGAGAGACTGACAACTCCACTGATTCGTAGGGATGGAGAGCTTTCACCTTCCACGTGGGATGAGGCACTTGAGGTTGTTGCTGAAGGGCTCATCTCCATTAAGAAGAAACATGGACCTCAAAGCGTGGCATTTCTCGGTTCCTCCAAGTGCACTATTGAGGAGAACTACCTTTTTCAGAAGATAGCCCGTGTCGGTCTGGGAACGAATAATGTGGATAATGGCAGCTATGGCTCAGGGAGGGCTATAGTAGATCGAGTCAATGAAAAGCTGGAGGGTGGAGGTTGCGTTACACCATTAGCTGGCCTCGAGAAGGCCGAACTGGTTCTTGTTATTGGGGCGAACCCTACTCAATCTCTACCTGTGGTCGGTTACTATATTAAACGCGCTTCTAGGGTGAAGGGAATTCCATTGATTGTAGTGGATCCGAGAGAGATAGAGTTAGTTCCTTTCTCCACCATGTACCTACCTCTTGTTCCCCACACTGACTGCGAATTGATAAATGGCCTGGCAGCCATTCTTTATAAGAGGAATGCATACGATATCGATTTCATTAACCGGTTCACAGGGAGTTTCGATCTTTACAGCTCTAGTCTCTCATCTCTGGACCTTCAAAGAATGTCTCGAGTCACTGGGGTTGATATGGAGGTAATGGAAAAGGCGGCAAATGTGATCGAAGGGAAGAGAATAGCCTTTGTGATCGGACATGGCATTCTACAACAGAGATATGGAGCTGCGGCCATGGACGCTATTCTGAATCTCGCCCTCATGACCGGAAGTCTAGGCGGTGAGGGGAACGGCCTCTACTTCCTTGCAGCGGAGAACAACCAGGTAGGTGCATGGGACATGGGGGCGGTGCCGGATCTTCTTCCCGGTCGTCAGTCCCTCCGTAATGATATGATGCGGAAACACTGGGAGCAAGCCTGGGAAGTCAAACTCTCACCGGATCCGGGGCTCAATATGGTTCGTATGATTGAGGAGGCAGGAAAGGGAAATCTTAAGGCCTTTTACGTCATGGGTGAAAACCCCCGTCGCAGTCTTCCTCAGCCTGAACGCATCACGAATGCTTTGGGTAATCTGGAATTGCTGGTGGTACAGGACATACTCGCGACCGAAACCGCCCAGATGGCAGATGTTGTTTTACCGGGCGCCGCCTTCAGTGAAAAGGGCGGAACATTCACTAACCTCGAGGGAAGAATACAATCATTTGACCAAGTAGTTTCCCCACCAGGCGATGCCAAACCAGACTGGGAAATTCTTGATTTATTGTTAGGCAAGATGGGCTACTCCAAGAAATATTCCTCCTTACAGGAAATACGAGCGGAAATTAGCCAACTGGTTCCAATGTACTCGGGGCTGAGATCAAGTCAGGAGGCATCCTGGGTGAAGCAGACGAGCGCTACGAGGCTTTTCCGTCCTGACGGGGTGGGGGAACCAATCCACTTTTCTCCAGTAACCTCTACAGACGGTAAGACATATCAGAAGGAGTATCCGTTTAAGGCCATTTTAGGCTCCGCCCAATACCATCTGGGAAGCGGCACTAGGACCGGCCATTCAAACCGAATCAAGGATTTTGGTCTGAGGGGAGAGGTGGAGATATCACCTGAGGATGGTGCCCGACTGAATTTGAAAGAGGGCGATCATGTCAGGATATCATCTCCATACGGACAAATATGCAGAGAGTTGATGCTGAAGAAGGGTTTAAGACCGGGGCTCATTTTTATCCCCATGGCTTTTCATAATAATGATGCCAGGCAGTTGATTGAGCTAACCCGCCTGGGTCTAGTCGATTCACCTGGCTGGAAGGAGTGCCAGGTGAAGCTTGAAAAAATAGAGGATTGATGGTTCCCGGATGCTGGATACTAGATACTGGTTTATGGATGAGGACTACTTCACGCAGATTCACCGATTAAGAGAATCAAGCATCTAGCATCCAGAATCCAGTATCACGTGTTTAGTATCAAGCACTCGAGAACCTGTAACTCGTGACAGATAACACTCAACACATTATGAGACTAACGGATCTTAGACAATGAAACCGGGAGAGACGGACTGGGGCCGACTGGAGGCCATCATTGATAAATATAAGGGTAAGGCTTGGGCCTTGATCGCCTTGCTGCAAGAGGTTCAGGGGGCGTTTAGTTATATACCTCCAGAATCGATCGAATATATTGCCGATGCGCTAAAACTCTTCCCCTGTCATGTGCAGGGTGTGATCAACTTTTACGCAGGGTTTTCTCTTAAGCCTAAGGGTAAATATGTGCTTAAGGTATGCCGCGGCACGGCCTGTCACGTCAAAGGGGGGAGAAGCATCCTGAGGTTCATGAAAAGGGAGCTTGGGCTCAATGAGGGAGAGACCACCCCGGATTACCAGTTTACCTTTGAGACTGTGGCCTGTCTGGGGGCATGCGCCCTTGCCCCCACCATGATGGTGAACAGGAGCTATTTTGGCAAACTGACACCGCCAAAGGTAACCAACATACTGGCCGAGTATAGCAAGGAGGATGAGCAAAATTACAAGGCATAAAAAGACCGTTTTGCATTGGCGAATGGCCCAGAAAATCAAAGGATATCGAGATTGAAGAAGATTAGAACTTTGTCAGAATTAGAGGCTCTTCGGCAGGGTATCCTGAGTAAACAGGATCCTCACAAACAGGTAGTCCATGTATGCTGTAGCACAGGATGTCGTGCGGGAGGTGCTCTTAAGATCCTTGATGCCTTCAAACAGGAGCTTGCCGGCCGTGGTTTAGGGGGCACAATCGATGTCAAGAAAACGGGCTGTCGTGGTTTCTGTGAAAATGGGCCAGTCATGGCTATTGAGCCCACGGATGTCTTTTACAATAAAGTCGATCCGGAGGACGTATCACAGATTGTTTTTGAAACACTCCTCCATGGCAGACCTGTCAATCGGCTCCTGTATACCAATCCTGAAACGAAGAACAAAGTTAGTCACGAGAAGGATATCCCCTTCTTTGGCAAACAGGTGAGAAGGGTGCTGGCCAACTGCGGAAGGATCGATCCCACCAACATTGAGGATTACATTGCCGCTGGAGGATATCAGGCCATTGTCAAGGTACTCTCAAGGATGACACCAGAGCAGGTGATTGATGAAGTAACAGCGGCAAAACTGAGAGGCAGGGGCGGTGCTGGTTTTCCTACAGGGGTGAAATGGAAATTTGCACGCCAGGCTCAGGGAAAACCCAAATATATCGTCTGCAATGCGGATGAGGGCGATCCCGGCGCATTTATGGACCGCACGGTCCTGGAGGGAGATCCAAATGCTGTACTCGAGGGTATGCTCATCGGTGCCTATGCCATTGGAGCAGAGTATGGGTACATTTACGTCCGGGATGAATACCCCATTGCTGTAGAACACCTGCAAATCGCTATAGAACAGATGAAAGAGCTAGGCCTTCTAGGGGAGGATATCCTGGGAACCGGTTTTGATTTTGATATTTCCCTGAACATGGGTGCAGGGGCCTTCGTCTGTGGAGAAGAAACTGCCCTTATGGCGTCCATCGAAGGGGAAAGAGGGATGCCGAGGGCACGGCCACCATTTCCTGCTGAAGTAGGGTTGGACGGCAAACCCACCAATATCAACAACGTGGAGACCTGGGCCAATGTTCCCCTGATCATCAAGAATGGCGTGGAGTGGTATACCCAGATTGGTACGCAGATGAGCAAAGGGACCAAGATCTTCTCCTTGGTTGGTAAGGTGAATAATACGGGCCTTGTAGAAGTTCCCATTGGCATTACCATCAGAGAGGTCGTTTTTGATATCGGGGGTGGAATCCCCAAAGGAAGGAAATTCAAGGCGGTACAGATGGGCGGTCCATCGGGGGGTTGCGTACCTGCCCAATATCTGGATCTTCCTATTGATTACGACACCCTCCAGCGCATAGGGTCCATCATGGGGTCGGGCGGTATGGTGGTTATGGATGAAAATAACTGCATGGTGGAAATCGCCCGCTTCTTTTTGAGTTTTACCCAGGCGGAATCCTGTGGGAAATGTGCTCCCTGTCGGTTGGGGACCACCCAGTTGCTGGAGGTTCTGACGAGGATTACGCAAGGCAAAGGCAAGATCGAGGATCTTCAGGCCATCAAGGCGATAGGAGACACCATTATGGAGACCTCTCTCTGCGGTCTGGGGCAGACTGCGCCCAAGCCCGCCCTTTCCACCCTCAAATATTTCTTAAGGGAATATGAGGAACATATCCTGGAGCAACGATGCGCCGGCGCCACCTGCGATTCTATGGTCATCTCGGCCTGTCAGCATGCCTGTCCTGCTGGGATTGATGTGCCCAATTACGTTGCTGCCATTGCGAGCGGCAAGTATGAAAAAGCCGTGGAGATCATCAGGGAAAGGAATCCCTTTCCCGCTGTATGCGGTCGTATCTGTATCCACCCCTGTGAATTGAAATGTCGGCGAGGTGAACTGGATGAACCAGTTGCCATCCGTTCATTAAAACGATTTGCATCGGACTGGTATTTTGATCATATCGCTCAGGCCAAAGAGCCGTTTCCGGTGACCAAGGATCAGAAGGTCGCAGTAGTCGGCGGCGGTCCAGCCGGACTTACCTGTGCCTACTTTTTGGCCAAGATGGGTTATAGAGTCACCGTCTTTGAGGCACAATTGGTGGCTGGGGGTATGCTGGGAATCGCTGTTCCCGAATTTCGTCTCCCCCAGCAGGTGATTCAGGAGGAGGTTGAGCATATCGAAAGCTGCGGCGTTGAGATCCGCTATAACTCTCCCATTGATGCCCGACATACCGTGAATGACCTTTTAAAAGAAGGCTATCACGCGGTATTTATCGCTGCAGGAGCCCAGGCAAGCAAGAGGATCGAAATCCCGGGCGAAGAAGAAGGATTAACCGGCCTCCACTATGGCCTTCAACTCCTGACAGATATCAGGACCGGCAAGGAGATAGAACTGAAAGGAAAAGTGGTGGTCTTGGGAGGAGGTAACGTGGCTATTGACGTGGCTAGAACTGCCCTGCGGGTTGGTGCCAAGGACGTTCAAATATTCTACCGGAGAACCAAGGAAGAAATGCCGGCATGGGAGAAGGATATCGAAGAGGCCCTTGAGGAAGGAGTCGTTATCAATCCCATGTGGGCGCCCAAACAGATCATGCATCAAGGTGGCAAGGTCACCGGCATCGAGTTTGTCCGGAGCATGACCGTTTTTGATGAAGAGGGTCGATCCTACCTGAGTGTTGACGGGGAGGTCACGCAGGTGGTGGAGGCTGACAGTATCATTATCTCCATCGGTCAGGCACCTGACATCTCTTTCTTGTCAAAAGACAGCCAGCTTGAAAGAGCCCTATGGGGCAGTCTTGTGGTAGATGAAAACAGCCTGGCTACCAATGTCCCGAGTGTTTTTGCCGGGGGCGATTTTACGACAGGCCCAAGCGTTGTCATCAACGCTATTGCCTTAGGCAGGAGGGCGGCGCTAGCCATTGACAAATACCTCAAAGGGGAAAGGGGAAGGGTGGAGATCGTTGATGAAAAGACCGCCATGAGAGAGGATATCGGTCTAGCCCTGGATAAGGAGACTACCGAGGAACAGCCACGGGTAAAGATCCAACTTGAGAAGCCGGAAGAAAGGATAAAGGACTTTCGGGAGGTGGAGAAAGGATTCGCCAAGGAGGATGCCTACCGAGAGGCCATGAGATGCCTCAGGTGTGACTTAGAGGAGAAATAGGAGAACAGGAATGATAAGATCTATCACGAGGCAAAAATCAGAGGAGGAGGTTGACCGTCTCCTGGATGGATCCGGAAGGGTTTTCATCTTCGGGTGCGGGACATGTACTACCCTCACCCGTACAGGAGGGGAACCTGAGGTGAGGGCTATGAAGGGACGGTTAACCGATCAAGGAAAACTGGTTACCGGAGAGATGGTATTACCAGTGGCATGTGACAATATTACTGGAGAGGCCCTTGAGGAGTATAGCCACCAGATTGATCAGGCCGATGCCCTGTTGATCATGACGTGCGCGTTTGGGGTACAGACCATCGCCAGGCAGCTAGAAAAAATAGTTGTCCCCGCCCTTGATACCCTATTCATCGGAAAGGAGAATGGCGTCGGTACATTCGATGAGATATGTACTCAGTGCGGTTCCTGCATCTTAGGGGAGACAGGGGGCATCTGTCCGGTGACATCGTGCCACAAGGGATTGGTCAATGGCCCGTGTGGGGGCACAAACAATGGTAAATGCGAGATCGACCCGGAAAAGGACTGCGCCTGGACCCTGATCTACAATCGATTGAAAGAGTTAGACCGTCTGGATTCCGTGCGAATATTGCAAAGGCCAAGAAATCACCAGGGAGAGCCCTCACCCGGCAAATTCAAATTTTGAAACCCTTAACCCAAGAGGTCGTGTATGGTTTCATCATTCAAAGACGCCCTGGAGTCAGGTAAATTTGTTGTCACCTCTGAGGTTGCACCGCCTAAGGGGATTAACCTCGAAAAGATGCGCCACCATATTGAGCTATTGAAGGATAAGGTGGATGCCATGAATGTAACCGATCACCAGAGTTCTGTCATGAGATTCCCCTCTCTCGGAGGGGTACTGATGGTAAAAGAGATGGGTGGCGAGCCCATATTGCAGATGACCTGTCGAGATAGAAATCGGTTAGCCCTCCAGGCTGACCTCTTATTTGCTGCCAGCAGAGGGGTTCACAACGTGCTTTGTCTTACCGGTGATTCAGTGGTTTTGGGTGATCATAGGGAGGCTAAGGGGGTCTTTGACCTGGATTCCAGTCAGCTGTTGGCGGCAATCAGAAGGTTGGAAAAAGGGAAAGATCTCGGAGGGAATGATTTGGATGGGAGTGTGTCTTTTTGTGCAGGAGCCATTGTCACGCCTGAAGCCAATCCCATCGAACCGCAGCTCATTAAATTCGAAAAGAAGATCGAGGCGGGCGCTGAATTTATCCAAACACAGGCGGTCTACGACCTGGACAACTTCAAAAAATTCATGGATTATGCCAGACAGTTTCCCGTGAAGATATTGGCGGGTATCATCCTGCTCACCTCCGCCCCAATGGCCAGATTTATGAACAAGAACGTGGCCGGTGTTAACGTGCCCCAGGAACTGATCGATGAAATGGCCTCCGCGCCAAAGGGCAGGGCACTGGAAAAGGGAATTGAGATCGCTGGCCGAATGGTAAAGAGAGTTCGGGACGAGAAGATGTGTGATGGTGTACACATAATGGCCATTGGCCGGGAGGAACTGGTGCCAGATATCATCTCTGCAGCAGGTCTCGCCTGACCCTCCACACCCCTGAGGCATCGCAATATCGGGAACAATCAGATCTGCACAGCGCTCTGTCCCCATCATAGCAATGATTTCTTGCACATCAGGGTCATCATCAGGCAATCAGTGCGGCAACTATGCCCGTCAGGAATATGCCGTCAAAAACGCCGGCCCCACCAATACTGATCACCTGAGCTCCAAGCTTCTTGAAGTTCGGCCAGTTGAGTAAGTCAGCCCCAATAACTGCTCCCAGTACTCCTGAAATGTAGGCAACTGGTGCTGGATTATCTCGGGAGAGGAGGAGCGCCAAGCCCGCGGAGAAAAGGGGCGGGATCCAGAATGGCATCGTTATTCCCCTACCTGCGACTGGTCTGGCCAACCACTTGGCTACTATTGCCACAACTGCCGTAATTACGATCGTGGACGCCAGCGGCGCCAGCGGCAAGAGGTAAAAGGCAAAACAGACCGGAATGACCGCGCCCCCAATATTTACGGTTATGACCTGGTGTGTTACCGCCGGCGGCGCATAGAAGAAAAAGTGCAGGTAGTAAGGGCGGACCGATCTGTATGTGATACGCTGACGTGAGACCGGTATATTGATCGTGCCGCCCAGCAGCATTGCAAACAGAAGGATGAACGCTGCCTCTGCTGAAATGCCAAGCTTGCTGAAGGATATGGTAACGATATTGAAAAACNNCACCAAAATAAGCAGGAGCAGGCCCAGACAACCCATTTTATCCTACCTACTATGAGAATCCCCGATTTGACGAAGCCACCATAAGATAAAGCCACTTCTCTGTCAAGTAGCCCTGTCATTGTCCGTCACGGTATTCGCCGTCAACAGCATAACTGGGGGACAAGGCCGGGATATGGCAGGGTCCATTCATCAAACGACTCATTACAATAAATCAGTTTACCCCTTCGCGCTATAGATGTATATAGTGATGATGGGCACTATCCAGGGTAACCTCAAAGTTAATAAGGGTATGGGTATCTCTTTTTTTGCTTT
>JABAOC010014137.1_pt4 | contig 16789 bp, 17 predicted proteins | sample 7062161 | NCBI WGS metagenome assembly JABAOC01 (sample SAMN14538625, study PRJNA623070) | marine sediment metagenome | biome: marine biome [ENVO:00000428]; feature: marine pelagic biome [ENVO:01000023]; material: deep marine sediment [ENVO:00002113] | place: India: Gulf of Khambhat ... | reverse complement strand
ATATCTCAAAGATTACTCCTGCATAACGTTTTCTCCATTGAATAAAACCTATTTTTTAATCTTGAATGCATCTAAAGTCCCTTTTACCATTGTCCACACCTGTTTCAAGTTTCCTGCTTTAGCTTCGCGATAAAGAACCTTAACAAAACCGAAGACAGAGAAAAAAATGAAGCCAATCCAGTGATGTAATCGAGCGTGTTTGCGCATCATCCACATCAGATTTCTCCCCTTCAGATACCAATATCTTTCACTGACTGAGATTTTCTTTATAACATGATGCCATAATTTTGCTTCTGGAACATACATGATCCTGTATCCCTTTTTTTTTGCTCTGAGACACCAATCCGTATCTTCCGTGAAATATTCGATAAAATTCTGATCAAGAATGCCTATCTCATCGATGACTTTCTTTTTAATCATCAAGCAGCAGCCTGCCACATGGTCCACCTCCCTTAGGTCATCATATTGTCCTTTATCGATCTCATCGTATCCTGTAGCACTTATGTGGCGACGGTAAAGGCTTAAGGAACCCCCTGCACACCAGATTCTTTCTGGATCTGAATAAAAATAGATTTTCCCTGTTAGAATACCTGCTTTCCTATCTTCCTCCCCTACTCTTACCATCTCAGTTATAAAGTCTTTGTCAACGACTGTATCGTTGTCCAAGAAAAGAAGATAATCTGTGCCTTTCTGCTGGACATACTCGATGCCCACATTCCTCCCTCCGGCCACCCCTAAGTTTCTTCCGTTCTCTATGATCTCGATCTCAGGAAATTCCTTCCTGACAGCAGGTATCGAATCATCTGTCGACCCGTTATCCACCAGTATAATCTCATAACTGGGATAGCTTATTTTTTTCAAAGACCGGAGACATGCCAAGGTCATATCTCTTTGATTCCAATTAAGGATAACAATGGATACCTTAGGCATTGACTCTTTCATGTCTCCTGCCAACGAAACCATGTCTAGGCCTTGATGAATCCCAGCCCACTCAGCAAATGACGGGCATATCCTTTGGCATACCCAAAGCTCCACATGAAGCAGCCCAAAAAAAATACAGGGAACGTGCTCAGAATATCAAGAATGAGCTTATTCTTTAGGTGAACTGAACGATAAACGACTCTTACAGCTCTGATGAACGGGAGGAATGGGATGAGCACGGGGAGAAGGAGGGGATTATTCATGAAAGAGCCGGATATCTTCTCCATTTGTCTTATTTCATAAGAATACTGGCCATGCATGATTTGCTTCTTAAGATAGATTTTAAGACCGATATCGTTTTTGTGAAAGACCTTAATCTCAGGATCAAAAAGAATCTTCTCACCTCTTTCCGTCATTTTATGGCAGAGCACTAAATCCTCCCCAGCTCGAATATCCGGAAATAGCCCGTATTTATCGAAGACTTCCCTTGAGAATGAACTGTTGGCTGCAGAAACAAACGTTACTTCCTTCCTTGGATTGTTAGGAGAGAATTCAAGAATTTCTAAAGGGTATTCTGCTTTACTAAAAATGTTTTCATGGCTCTCATTAACGATAGAGCCGCCAACTACCCTGTAGCCTTTTCGATGCCACGAGATCATCTTGCTCAGCCAATCAGAAGACGATGCACAATCTGCATCAAGAAAAGCGACTATATCCCCTTTGGCCTTTTGAATTCCTATGTTTCTTGCTTTACCTGCAAAGACTCTTCTGTCTAGCTGAATGAAACCCACCTCGGGAAAATGCTCTTTTACTGTTTTTTGGGTTTCGTCCGCAGAACTATTTATAACCAAGATCTCGAACTCCTCTTCTATTTTTTGGGCTATTAACGACTGTAGACATCCATTTATAGTCGATTGTGAACAGTAACTTGGAATAACTATTGAAATCATCGCCTATTATCTTGATTCTCTACATAGCATAAATTTGACTTATTTCTTCTCCATTATGTATACTTCAGTCAACAATCCTCTCGAACTCACCATCTCTGTCTTTTAGAAACGAAACTTTTGCTCTCGCCTCCCTGTAGGCAGCCTGCAGACGAAACTCTATTCTTCCCAAAGAAAAACATATAGCATACGGAAAATTTGAAGTCAAAAAGTGAAAAGATGTTTATCCCTTGAATGATGAGGTTATTGGACAAAAATAGAGGCATAACTTTTTGCAATTTTTAAATTAAGACCATCCAATTCTACATAACACTTGCTTGTTAAACCTCTATTCATTGTTTAGTCGGTCTATTTCTTTCTGGCGACCACTAAAAACGCCTGCCCCTTTTTATTCTTAGTTAATGTATCCAAAAAATTAATGCAATTTAGCGGGATGGAAAGCATTAATTTTAAATATCTTGTTGGCAGCAAAGAATCTATCTTATTCCCTACCATTCCAAAGGTACCAAATGTTTTGATGACTTCTATTATTTCAAATCCATGTTCCTTTAAAAGTTGAGAGATTTCATCACTAGTGTATCCTTCTCTCACCCGCTCTGGGCGTTCGACTTTCCAAGAATCGTTCATATCTTGATGATTTCTTCTTGGAGTATGAAGTAGGAAATGCCCCCCCTTCTTTAAAGCATTGCTAATATTCTTGATAACCTTTACATCATCTTCTATGGCCTCGAGAACATCAATAGAAATTACCATATCATATTCGTCACGCTTAGACAGTTCAGTCAAGTCTGCATGGACGAAGTTTAATTTTTTTAATTTTAATCGGTCTTGGATGCATCTATTTTCATTAATCATACCAGCATCAAGATCCCATGCGTCTATGATTGCAGAGGGATACTTTCTTGCTAAATAAAAAGAATAATATCCATAGCCGCACCCAGCATCTAAAATAGAATCAAATTTAAATCTATATCGGTTCAATGTCCTCCTAAAATAAAGACTTCGTAGGTACTCACCCCCGCCATAAAAACCAAATAAGCCAAAAGTAAAATAATAGACAGTTAATACAGAAACGACTATGCGAGATTTCGTAAGCATTAATTTTGGATGGTATATCAATTCCCTGCCAAATATGCGCATACGTAATTCTCTTTCATAAAAGTTGTGTGATCATAAGATTGTCTTACTTCTTAAGCTATCATCTATCGGGGTTTCATCCCTCGTTATAGTCAGACCTTCAATATCACAAGAGGCTCAATGATGTCAAATTTGGCAAAAAATGGGGTCGCGTCTCAACATTTGACATTTTTCTCGTCAAAAAGTACGTCGTGTTTTAATCTTTGTTTGTTCCTGCTGAAAGATCTTTTTGTCAAAGGTTCAGATGTGGTACCACAATCGAGTAAAAGAAGGAATGTCAAGTGTTGAGACGCGACCCCATAATTCTATTGAAGGCAAGTATCCCAAGCATGACTTTTTCCTTCAACATGGGAATCCAATCGTGACGACCCTCAATTTTTGCTCTGATCGTTTTGTCATTATCCTTTTCTCGCAAATAAATGCGACGAAGACGCAGAATATCCCTTACCGAATTCTGTGTGCCCCAAAGGGCCGTCACTCCAATCTCATAGCCCATCTCTGACAAGATCTTGGTTGTTAAAGAAGAAAAATCTCTGAGACGACCATACGGATAAGAGAACATGTTAACAGAGGTCGAGAGCAAATCCTCGAGTGTTCTCTTAGACACGGCTAACTGGTGCCTTATCTCGGCAACATTGAGTTTATTCATCGGAAGATGGTCAACGGAATGCGAGCCGATGTCTACTAACTTCGTTTTGTGCAACTCCTGCAGCTGCTTGGCATTCATCACGGATTTTTTATGACATTTGTGGAATGGAAAATCCCAATCGTTGAATCCGCCGATAAAACCTGTAGGGACGAATACTGTTGAAGGAATTTTGAATTTTTCAAGGACGGGATAGGCAAATTCCTGAAAGTCACTGAAGGCATCATCGAATGTTATAACAACTTTTCTCGGCAATCCCTGCTCAGTCATGGCCTCTTTGATTGCGTTGAGACGAATTATTGAAAAGTTACTGCCGATGAAATCCATCTGTCGGTAGAATACATCTTGAGTGATCGTACAAATGTCTGGAACTTTATTTATTGAATGATAGACAATTATGGTGATTGTCTTAGGCATCGAACCGTTTATCTCATGCACCGTCTCAGTACAGAGAACGGGCCACGAGACGTCAACAACCGGAAGGTGCGAAACAGCCGAGGATAGGCCCCTAGAGTCCGGAAGAAGGCATGGGACAATATTTTCAATAACGGCCTCTTTCTTCTATAGACATACCAATCGAACCATCTAAAATAATGATTGACCTTCTTATCTGGAAATTCAGGCAACCCTAAAACCGGCCGGAACCTTTCCAAGCTCTCCTCTTCGAGCTTCACCTTAAGGCCCCTTTCAACACATAGTCTGTGCAGTTCTGTTCCAGGATATGGGTAAAATATGGACAAATAGTTATTATCAGGGAGACATCTGCGGTTGATGTCCAGTGTTTTGCGGAAATCCTGAGGGGTTTCTCCTGGAAGACCAATCATGTTGTATGCATTTATCTGAAGACCAGACTCACGGGCCTCATCGCAGGTTCGAATTAAATCCTCGTTACTGTCTACACGCTTCAGGACTTCGGTCCTCACCCTTTTACTACCAGACTCTATACCTAGATTTATGTATGTGAAGCCGGCCCGGCTGAAGGCTCTAAAGAGTGCCCTCAAGCTTCTGTTGGGAATCACCCTCACGTTTGTCCCGAAACCTATTTTATTTTCTCTGGAAGCATTGAACTTCTCGAGCTGGTCACAAAACTCTATGGCCCATTTTTGATTGGCAGTGATGGTCTCTACCTCGAAATATATTTCAGAGACATCGGGAAATTTCTCTGAGACGTGCCTAATTTCCTCGATGACATTGGATGGCGACCTGAAGCGGACATATTTTCCCGTTGACAGCTTCCTGAGCATATGGTTGCAGCAGTATGTACAGTTGTAGGGGCATCCCCTCCCCAATAGGACAGTGTGCAGAGTATCATGTTCTACCCAAGGGCGCCACATCTCCCTGTCGGGAAACGGCAGTTCGTCCAAATTCTCGATGAAATCCCGTGAATCGTTTTTCTCGATGGAATGATTTCTCTTGAGCCACATATTTGGTATGCCACTAGGCTGCTTTTTTTCCTGAAGAACTGACGCAAGCTCGACCATCGGGTATTCTCCCTCCCCGATGCAGACGGCATCAAAAGGACCCGCTGATACCTCTTCAGGCTGAAGCGATGCATGAGGTCCACCAATAACCATATACGCCTCTGGAGCCTTCTCACGCATAAAATGAGCAATCTTCTCCACAAAGGAGCGTTCCGTGGACACGGCCGTAAAACAGATGATATCAGGTGAAAATACCTGTAGGACTCTATCGACATCATTTTTAAAGCGTCGGCGTCTGGGGACAACAAGCATTGTGCTGTGGCCCGCATGTTTCATGAAAGAAGAAATGTAGGAAATGCCTATTTGGATCTTTGTCCAAGAATTTAGAGGTCTCACTGGAGGGAAAGAAGCATCGGCTAGAGAGTAAACAAACAGAACGTTCATCGAGTCGGTCCAATGGAAAGAAGATATAGCACAGAAAAATTTCGGTGTCAAAAACAGGTTTCCCAAGTTGATATTTTATAAGGACTGAGCTATAAAAATAAATCCGGCCCTGACGCAGATGGAGGATGCTTGAAGTGAACTTCTCTGACAAAGCCACAAAAAAGGAAATTTCGTTATCCCCTGATCCGATAGACAAAGAGGATTTTCTCCAGACAAAACCGCTCTACAGATGGCTGCTACTTTCTCTTTTGTTTATCCTAGCCCTCGGGATAAGAATATACCGCCTGAGTGATCCTCCTTTAGAGTTCAATTCTTCGAGACAGTATCAGTGTGCCCTGATGGCAAGGTATTACTATTACACGGCAGATCCGTCCGCCTCAGATTGGCAAAAGCAGCTGGCCGAAGCACAAAAACCCCCTAATTATGAACTCCCTTTGATGGAAACGGTCTCCTCGCTATTCTACCGGATAAAAGGAGAAGAATCTCTCTGGTTCCCGCGGCTCCTCTCAGTGCTTTTCTGGCTTGCAGCAGGAGCCGGGATATACCTGCTTTCCAAGAAGCTGTGGTCTGAAGCCGCTGGAGTTTTCTCTGTGACTGTTTTTCTGTTTCTGCCCTTTGGTATATTTGCGAGCCGGAGCTTTCTGCCAGATCCTTTAATGATTATGATGATGGTCTTTACGTTTCTAGCCATAGCTTATTATGCTGAAAAACCGACGTTTACACGACTGATAACTACAGGCCTTCTCGCTGCTGCGGCTATCATTGTTAAACCTATGAGTGTCTTTATGGTCTTGCTTGTTTTTATCTCTCTGATGGTCTGGCAAAAAAAGGTGCGAGGATTATTATTCCATCCCCACCTTTGGATCTTTATAGTTCTAGCTCTTGGACCGGGAGCCCTTTACTACTCTTACGGCCTGTTCATCACTAAATCATTGGAGTCTCAGGCCAGACAAAGCTTCATCCCCAGCTTGCTCGCAAATCCTGCCTTCTACCAGGGTTGGCTGAAAAATGTGGGTTTGGTGGCAGGCTTCGGCCTGACCTTTCTCACGGTCCTGGCGCTTCCTTTAGTCTATAAAAAGAAAACTCCTCGGGCCTTCTTGATGGGATTGTGGCTGGGCTACCTTACGTTTAGTCTGACATTCAACTACCATGCCACGACACACCATTATTACCATCTCCAATTCATTCCCTTGGTTGCCCTTTCTGTTGGATGGATTGGAGCCCTCGTGTTTGCCAGACTGAATGACTCACGAATTCCGTGGAAGTTCCGCGCTGCAGTGCTGGCGGTGTTTCTTATTGCCCTGTCATTAGATGGAATCAAGCAAGTGATTATCAGGCGTCATTGGCTTGAAAATAATATGTCCTTCAAAAAAATGGTAGAAGTTGCTGAAGAAATTGGTCAACACGTTGATCACAGTATGGATTGTATCTTCCTGGATCCCGAGTATGGATCCACACTCAAATACCACGGTTGGATGGCTGGTCAGATATGGTTAAACGCCACAGATATTGCGTTCTTTCGTCGCTTTCATGGCCTGGGTGAGAACACAGTCCAAGAGCTGTATGTTAAAAAGTACGCCATACATGAACCTAGATTTTTTATCGTAACGGATTTAAAAGAGTTCGACAGACAAAACGATCTAAAACAATTCTTGAAAAGCACGTTCCCTATCGCGGTTTCGACTTCGCGGTACCTGATATTCGATACAACCCGGAGGCACGAATAGCATTCAACTTCAAAGGAACAATCCTCCGACTGCAGACTTCTTATCTCCTACTCGATATTTTTAAAGTTGATATTCTTATATTTTCTTTTTTATAATAAATCTTCTCAAATTTACATCTATCAGATACGCGTTTGGATAAAGAGCGATTGAATCAATAAATTCTATCCATGCTATTAAAGATGAAAGAAGCTGAAAAAGACTCCTGTCTCATTATGAGACGGATATTATCCGTCCTGATATTCCTGCTTTTTATTCTGATTAGATGCCAATTTGCTGAAGGAAATATTCTATCCATAAAGGGAAAAGGAGGCTTTCCCTACTTCGATCATCAAGGAAGATTCAAGCTCATTTTCATAAACCCTGACGGAAGTCTCAGTTTAACGACATTACAAAAGGAAGGTTACATTCAAAAAATCTTCTTCACTCAAGAGCTCGGCCATGGAAACAATGTCCATTCTGTTCAGGTCAAAAAGGATAAATCCGGAAAAACGTGGGTCGTTTGGGAAGAAAGGCAACCTACCAGAGGTGATATTTTCATAGCTCAGCTAAAGAATAGAAGAATCACCCATCTGAAACAGGTGGCAGCCGAGCAAAAAGGAATGAGTTTTTCACCATCCATTGATTTCTCCTACAGCAACGAATTATGGATAGCCTGGATAAATTATTTCCAGAAGAAATACACTCTATCGGTCAAGAATCTGACCACAGGGCAAATCTGGGCGATAAATCCTCCTTTGTCTTCCTCAGTTCTAAGCCCTCAAATCATTGTCGATGGGACAGATAAAATCTGGTTATTCTATGTCGGACAGCTCAGTGATCAGGATGAAATCCTGTACACTCGCTTTGATGGCCAAAAATGGAAGAATCCTAAAAGCCTCAATCGTAAACCTGATGTCCCTCACATGAATCCTTCTCTGACTTTGGATTATTACGGATTTCCTCAAATCGTCTGGAGTGCGTACGATGGANNTTTTGGGACGGAATTCAATGGCTAGAGGAAAGGCAAATTACAAAAAATCAAGATATAGCGGATACCTCTCCTTCCGTTTCTTTATTGATGGGTACGATTCCCGCAGTGGCCTGGCAGAGATGCGAGAAGGGAATGCATAACGTCTTATTAACATTCCGAATGGGAGAGCAGTGGATTCATGAGATCAATATTTCTGGGTATAAAAGTATTCATCATCCTCTCAAGCTCGCCTCTTTCGGAGACAGAATCGCCGTTTTGTGGTCAAGTGGAACAGAAATCAAAACGGCCTTATTCTCCTTCTATGAAGCCTCTAAGCTCTTCTCTTTTGGACAGGAGGATGTCGATTACCCCCGAATTCTTGCCTTAGATAGGGATAAATATACCGGATTTGGCGACAGCATCACTTTGGGCATCATAAATAATAAAGCAGCTCCCGAGAAAGGATATATCCCTCGATTAGAAAATTTGATCGATGAGAATATAAAAGACAGCGAGGTCGTAAACCGAGGTGTGGGAGGGGAAATAACAGCCGAAGGCCTAAGCCGAATTAATTCCGTAATAAATGAAGACCAAGCCCAAACAATATTCCTCATGGAAGGCACGAATGATGCCAAAGATTTCGCAATTTCTACAGACACAGCAGCTTTTAACTTGAAGAAAATGGCGGAAAGCGCTCTTAATTTTGGGATGACCGTCTTTCTCTCTTCAATAATTCCTAAGGACCCTTGGGAAGGATTGCTAAAAGAGAGAATCCTCGAACTTAACGAAAGAATAAAATCCATAGTCTCAGAACTGAATATCCATTTTGTCGATCAATTCGCGGCTTTTGGCGGCACCTATGCAGGACCTCTATTGTACAGCGATGCCACCCACCCGAATGAGAATGGTTATCAACTCATGGCTGAGACCTTCTATGCTGCGTTCGCTGCCATATTATCCCGCATAGAAATTGACACCACATCCCTGCTTTTCAAAGCGAGGATCGGAGAACCGCCGCCCGCGGCTCAAAATTTCGAGATAAAAAATTCGGGTAAAGGAACACTCTTTTATCAGATAAACGCCAGTGAGCCATGGATAATCCTCACTCCTACTGCCGGCACGTCAACAGGCGAATGGGATGAAATCACGGTTTCGGTCGATGTCTCTAACTTGTCCCCAGGGGCTTATACAGGGGAAGTGACAGTTATGGCCGATTACACCCCGAACAGCCCACGGGTGATAAAGATTGAATTGAGTATCTCCAGCCCGATCATCGAAGTTGATAAAACTGCCCTTTCCTTCGAAGCCTCCTACGCAGGAGACAGCCCGCCTGCCCAAACACTCCGGATAAGAAATTCTGGCGAAGGAACGCTAAACTATCAGCTCAGTCCGAACGATGATTGGATAAAGGTCTTACCCTCGAGCGGGACCTCGACCGGAGAATGGGATAAGGTCCAAATCATCGTCGATACCACTTCTTTCCCCAGAGGAATCCACCGAGGAGAGATAACCATCACGGGTGAGAACGCCCCGAATAGCCCCCTAGCCGTCACAGTCGAGGTGACCATCCTGGGGACTCATATCCAGACTGATACATCCTCTCTTTCCTTCGAAGGCGTGAAGGGCGGACCAAAGCCGAAGCCCCAAGTCTTCAAAGTCAGAAACGCCGGCGAGGGAATTCTCAACTATACTATCGTCACGACCAAATCCTGGATCCAGGTTTCCCCCATGAATGGGTCCTCGGCAGGAAAATGGGATAGAATAAAAGTTTCGGTCGATATCTCCCTCCTCTCTGTCGGAACCTACCAAGGCAAAATAAGGATAAAAGGAGAAAACACATCCAACAGCCCCCAAGTCCTCACCGTAAACCTGGTCATTCTCAGTCCCATTATCAAATTAAACAAATCCTCACTTAACTACCTGGCCACGGCAGGAGGAGACAACCCGCCCGCTAAGTTCTTCAGCATAAAAAACACAGGGGCAGGTACCCTCAACTACCAAATCATTGCTAACAGTAACTGGATAAACATCACTCCGACGAGCGGAACCTCCACAGGAGAGAGGGACCAAATCCAGGTGGCCGTGGATATTGCCGATATCTCGGCAGAAACCAACGAAGGAGAAATCATCGTCAGAGACGAGAACGCCTCGAACAGCCCTCAAAAACTCAAAGTCACTTTGCGCATCCAACTCCCTCCCATCTTCCCACCCACAAATTTTCGGGGAGAGAAGAAGACCAATCGATCTCTCTCCCAGCAGGAATTCATCAACGTTCTTACCTGGGAGGCAAATCCCGACAACAGGTTTATCCTCGGGTACAGGATTTACCTCATCGAGGATGGCAGGATAACTCTGTTAACCGAGGTCAAAACTCAAACTCGTGAATACTTGCATCGTCGGGTTGAAAAAGATAATGTTTACAGGTATGGTTTGACAGCCGTGGATCGATACGGAAGAGAAAGCGAGCCAGCTTTTGTGGATGTTGGATAGGTTGAAATCAAAGAGAGCAAAGTCCGTCCTTCTCATCGGGATGGGCTTTTTCATCTTCCTCTCTCCGCTTCAAGGAGAAATCGCTCGATTAGAAATCAGCGCTTCCTATTTTTATCCCATCGAAAAGGCCTTCAGGAATATCTACGGGAAGGGCGTGAAATACGGATTCGATATCGGTCGAGACATCTGGAAAAATCTGGAGTTACACATAGAATTCCACTATTACCACAAAAGAGGGAAGCTTACTTATACTCGAGAAGGAACGCGGGTCATCATTCGCCCCCTCGGAGCACAACTCAGGTATGTTTTCTTGAAGAAAAAAGTCCACTTGTATGCTGGAGGAGGATTAACCTATAATATCTTCGAGGAAAGGAATCCCATAGGGACGACAGTCAAAGAGAGTAAATTCGGGTTCTCGGTAAGGACAGGAGGGTACACAAGAATAAAAGGTTTAAAAAAAGTCGTGAAAGAATTTATAATTGACATCTACATAAGTTACAACTATTGCAGGATGAAGCCGGTTGAAATAGGATTTAACATTGGTGGGCTCGACACAGGAGTGGCTGTTGGGTTTACCTTCTAGCCCCATACAGTCTCTTTGTTATCTGGCTCTCAATAGATAGATCATGGACACATCAGTCATCATTGTATCCTTCGCTCTTCCCGCAGTTCTTTCCTGTATCCTGTCTTTATCCCTGATGAAGTTTTCAACCCTCCAAAAAAATTTCAACCACATCGACAAGAAGGACTTCAAAGAGAAGAAAATCCCAAGAATCGGCGGAATTGCCATCGTCCTCTCCCTCATCATCTCCCTTATCTTCTTGCGGATCGCCTTCAGCCCCATCTTCATAGACATCGAGGAGGACGCCAGCTACAGTCTGTTCTTCCTCGCCGTTCTCGTCATTTTTGCCCTGGGTATATNNTGCTGAGGCGGTTAAAAAATTCTTACTACAGATCATCGCAGCTATCTTGATTTACTTTGCCGGTTTCAAAATTGCCGAAGTCAGCGTCCCCTTTCTCGGGACCAAAAGCTTGGGTTTTGATTTCCTCTCTTTCCTTTTGACTATCATATGGGTAGTGGGTGTGACCAACGCAGTCAACATCATGGATGGTCTGGACGGTTTGGCCGTTGGAGTGTCTTTTTTTGCGGCATTATCGATGGGAATTTTGGCTTTTATGTCCGCTCAATTCCATATCGTGGTGATGATCGTAGTCCTTTTAGGAGCCATGATCGGTTTCTACCCGTTTAACTTCCCGAGGGCAAAAATCTACCTCGGTGATTCTGGGAGCATGGTGATCGGATTCCTCCTGGCTGTTCTCTCCATCTCCAAAATCCATAGGAAGGTCTCCTTGGCCATTTCCCTGATGATTCCGATCATCATCCTATTCCTCCCCATCCTGGAAACTTTGGTCACCATCGCCAGAAGAGCCTCCAGGAGGCAGAATATCTTCACGGGAGATACCGACCATTTTCATTATCGATTCCTGAAAAAAGGGTTTTCCGAAACAAAAGCAACTCTGCTCCTGATGTTCATGTCCTTCCTTTTCTCCATGGCCGGGATTCTGTTTAATTTTATCCAGACGAGATTCAGGCTGCTGCTTTTTATTCTCATCTGTCTCATCGGCTTTTTCCTTCTCCATTATCTCGGCTACTACTCTTTTTTTGCTAAGAAGAAGGAACAGACGCCGGATGAATAACCGCTGGGAGCCCGGTGAAGACAAAAACATCAAACGCTTCTCCCATCCACGACAACCGTGGATTCATCGGTGAGGTGTTGGGTTGGCATCCCTTCAAACCAGTCCTCTCTTCATCTTTCGCTTCTAGCAACGAGGATCATCCTCATCCGAAAAGAGAATGAATAGAAGACTCATTTTTCTGCTTGTCTCCATCATCTTTGCCGCCAGCCTGTACGGTTTTTACATCAAGTATGTTCCCTTGATTAGACCTTTTCAACTCGTCCTCCTCCCTCTCCTCCTCGTCGTGTTCATCCTGACGGCGATCGATCTGGAACACGGGACANNCATCTGTCTTTTTCCGCTCATCAACAGTCTCCCCTATTTTTTCGGGATATTCGAACACACCCCTCATGCACCCACAGCCTTAGTCCTGTTCCTGTTTTATTTTTGGGGATGGCTCATCCACAACGCCCTCTTTTCCCCCTCTCGATCCTTCAAACATCCACTCTTTAAACCCCTCATTCTGTTCTCGATTTTGATCCTCATCTCTGGGCTCATTACTTTTCTGAGGTACACAAATTTTTATCCCTTTCTCGCCGATGCTATCTACGAGCTGCCCACTAACGTTTTCGGGGTCACCGCCGGGGGGGCTCTGATGAGCACGCTGTTTTTTGCCTCGAATTATCTGACCGGGTTTGCCTTTTTCTTCATCCTTTTTAACACCATCAAGAGCAAAGACTTCATCAAAAAGATAATGATCGTCCTTCTGATCAGCACTTCGGTGGCCTTGTGTTGCGGTCTCTACCAACATTTCCGGGATATCACCTTCGGCAACACTCCGATGAGGATAAACGAATCCATCATCAACGCCACCTTCAAAGATCCCCTCTCCTTCGGTGCTTATCTCTCCCTTCTCGTGCCGGTTCTCCTAGCTGCCGTTATCAGCTTCGAGGGAGTTATAAGAATCATCTCCGTGGCCCTGTTTCTCGGAAGCCTCTATCTTCTCCCCCAAACAGGCTCCAAGAGCGGTTTCGCCGGCGTTATCCTTTCCCTGCTGCTCTTCCTGGGGTTTACTCTCTACCAACAAGTCAGTCGAAAAAAATGGAAGTCGATCTCTGGTCGGAAGATTATCCCCTGGGCAAGCCTCGCGGTTTTGGTCATCGCCATCGTCTCCCTTGCCGTCGTCTTGTCCAAAGAATCAGAGGCCTTCAAGAGATTGACAGGAGCAAACACTCCCCACGGTGGCCTGAAAGAGACTCTGAACATCCGCTGGCTCAACCAATGGAGAATGGCCGCCTATATGATCATGGATTACCCTTTAACGGGAGTCGGGATCGGGGCCTACATCATCGAGCTCCCTAACTATGCGAAGATGCACGGAGGGATATACCAAGAATGGGTCGATTCGGCCGAAAATTACTTTCTCCAAGCCGGTTCAGAGCTCGGTGTCGTCTCGCTTTTGTTGTGCTTCTGGGTCTTCTGGGAAATCTTCAAAACAATAAAAAAAAGTCTGCATCAGTATTTCGGCCGTTTCAAGTGGAAATACATCCAGATCGGAATCTCCTGCGCCGTCATCTCTCTTTTCCTGAATTATCTGGTTCATACGTACATCGGTAGCTACGAGATCAAATACACGTTCTGGCTGATGGTCGCGCTTGTTTTCTCACTGTGGCGTCTGGAGGAGGAAGTTGAAGATAAGGGCCTTTTCAGCCGNNATCCTGATTGTCCTGTTTATGATCATCTTCGGCGGCGTTCATCTGTGGAATTCCACTCACTCTCTTTCGTTAAAGTGCCGAGCGGAGCAATTCAACCTCAAACAGAATTTTGGCTTTTACAGGGAAGAAGAAACACAAGACGGCAGAAAATTCCGATGGACAAAAGACCACGGCGGCCTGATGATGACAATAGAAAAACCGGTCATAGAGATTCCGTTGCTGGCTTCACATCCTGACTTAGAGACAGACCCCGTTCGTCTGAAAATCCTGCTGCTCAAAGATTTTTTCAACCAGAGAATAGAACTGGCTGAAATCCTGATCAGAGAGAGAGGCTGGAAGACTTATTCCTACCATCTTCCAGAAGAGATCGGCCAGGAGGTCATCCTGCTCTTCAAAGTCTCCAGGACCTGGAACCCCCTGAAGACAAAAGGAGCTCCTGATCCGAGGAACCTCGGGGTGGCCTTGGGCCAGATTGAATTCAGGGACATGGAGAATTATTGAAATGGCCTTGAAAAATCCTCTTAAGATAAACTACAGAAGAATCGCTGAGCTGAGTAGTTTGGTGTTGATGCTTCCTTCTTCGATTGCCGTCGGGCTGTTCTTGGGATATTATCTCGATAAGCTCTTCAAGACTCAACCTTGGTTGCTTCTCGTCTTCACCCTCCTCGGTGTCATCTCCGGGTTCTACAGTTTGTTACGAGGGCTTAGCAAGTATAAGGATGAGTGAAGCAGATAAAAAAAAGGGAAGCCTTTCCCCTTCTTACGAGGAAAGGATCCTTCGGCGCATCCCCTGGGAAATTCTGGCCCTCTCTTTCCTCGCCGCCCTCGTCTGTCTTATTCTTTTCGAACCGTTCACGGCTCTCTTCGTTCTCTCTGGAGGAGTGTTGGCCAGCCTCAGTTTTATCTGGCTTAAAACATCTCTGAGCAAGTTCCTGGTTCCGGAAAAAAAGAAGGCTCTGAAGTCCGGACTCGCCTTGTACAGCCTCCGACTTCTGTTGATTCTTGGTATCTTTTTTATTATAATCATCTTCTTTTCAGAGAAGATAATAGCCTTCGCGGCCGGCTTCTCAACGATCATACTTGTCCTCATGGTGGAAGCTTTTATCGGACTCATCGAGTTAAAAAAATGGAAGAGTTAGAACACAGCCTGTTCATCGTCGAACTCTTCAACAAAATCATCGGTAAGCCCCTCGCATCTCTTCTCAGTTTGGTAGGGATCAACGTGGCTGATCCAGAACACCTGTTTCCCGATTATATCGTGATGAGCCTCATCGTGGCCTTCCTGCTCATCCTGATCCTCGGCCTAGCCTCTAGAAAGACCCAGCTCGTCCCATCAAAGCGCCAAAGCCTTCTCGAGCTCATCATAGAGGCCTTCGAGAACCTGTTGGAGGATATCATCGGAGAAGAAGGTAAAAAATTCCTGCCGATGATTGCCACCATCGGACTTTTTATCCTTTCTTGCAACCTTCTGGGACTCATTCCAGGATTTATGGCCCCCACCAGCAAACTTAATGTGACGGTGGGCTGTGCCCTGGTGGTCTTCGTCTATTACCACTGGCAAGGAATTAAGTCCCAGGGAATATTCAGATATCTAAAACATTTCACAGGGCCCATTCCGCTTCTGGCTCCTCTAATGCTCCCGATCGAAATCATCAGCCATTTCTCCCGTCCCGTCTCCCTCTCGATCCGACTCTTCGGTAACATCTTTGCTGAAGAGATGCTTATCCTCACCATCGCCTCCATCATCCCCTTCTTTCTCCCTCTCCCGTTCATGGCCGTGGCCATCTTTACTTCAGTCATCCAAGCTTTCGTCTTCGTCCTCTTGGCCTGTATTTACATAGCGGGAGCCGTGGCCCATGAGGAAGAACACTAATTTTCAAGGAGGAAGAATGAATAAGAATCTCAAGTCCCTTGTTTTGACCCTCTTCTTTATCGCTTTTTTTACCGCACCTCTCCTGGCTCAAGAAACGCCCATTGATAACACCAAGGCTTCTTTGTATAAGCTAGCGCTTATCATCGGAGGGGCCATCATCGCCCTTACCGTATCGGCTGGCGCCTATTGCCAAGCCAAATCCATAAGCAGTGCCTGCGAGGGCATATCTCGAAATCCGGGGGGAGCTCCCACCATTCGCTTCATCCTGATTTTTGGATTGGTTTTGATCGAGACCCTGGTAATTTACGCCTTGCTCATCACCATCATCATTCTCATGGTCAAGTGGGGTCAATACACCTAGAGAACGCCATTTCTAAGATAAAATTAAGTCGATGAAGTTTCCGGTCTTCGTCATCCTGAGGACAACCTTCAGAAGATTCAGTGAGGACAAGTGTGGCAACTTCGCCATCACGATATCCTACTTTGCTGTTCTCTGTTCCATTCCTCTGGTGGCGCTTTTTGCCTTCATAACGGCTAAAATTTTTGGCGGAGCCGAAATCGCCTTCCGCAGTCTCAACATCTTTTCTGAAGAATTCTTCGCTCAGCTCGACCCGGACTTCTTCACCCGAGTCCAGGATCTTTCGAGAAACATCACCAACCTGGGATGGTTTGGCCTGGCCGGGTCTTTTGTCGCGGCCAGCTTTCTCTTCTCCAACCTCATCTACTCGATCAACTTCATCTTCAAGACGAGCTACCAGAAGTCTTTCTTCTACAGCCGAATCATGGAATACCTGATCATGTTCATCATCGGCATCATCATGCTCATCTCCCTTTCGATAACA
>JABAOC010010414.1_pt1 | contig 16809 bp, 12 predicted proteins | sample 7062161 | NCBI WGS metagenome assembly JABAOC01 (sample SAMN14538625, study PRJNA623070) | marine sediment metagenome | biome: marine biome [ENVO:00000428]; feature: marine pelagic biome [ENVO:01000023]; material: deep marine sediment [ENVO:00002113] | place: India: Gulf of Khambhat ... | reverse complement strand
AACTATGAAGCTGGCGAGCCGCGAAATACCCTGTAATTGCGTACAACACAACGATACTCGCCGCCCAGAGCGCCACAAACGAATAGTCCCGGCCCCCTATTTCACGCTTTGCACTATCCTGTAAAGCATTCCTCGCCATATCACCTGCCGGAAGATTTTCTTTCCTTGATCCTGGCGTACACAGTCAGGAACACGTTCGAGGGCATCATCAAACGGCGATGGCCGTGAACCACGACAATCAGAACAACATTCGTAAGATTCTCCAATAACGGGTCGTCATGGCTTGCACCTCCGTTCTCATACGGAGAATAACAGCACGGCGTATAGCGCTGCTCCCAGGCAGAATGGGACAAATCTGCCGTCTTTCTCTCCGGGCAACTCCGCGACCATGCTGTTCATCACGACGCCTCCCGATACCAGTCCCAGCAAGGTAACCACAATTTCTTTGGGGAGTTCAATCAGGACGCCGCATACCCATCCCGCCAAGACAGCCAGAGCGAGGGCCCACCTGCCGCAAATGTCGTACATCCGGCCGTGTTCATGGTGCAGTGAATGCCCGGTGGAGAGAAAATGGAGACCCATCGCTATGCCGTACAGGAGAACCGGAACCGCCCTGTCATCTATACTACGGACCATCAGATAGCTTATGAGTCCTGCGTACAAGGCAAAGCCGCCGATATGCAGAACGAGAACCGGGTCACGGACACCGTATCCCGGCTTCTCTCGGGTCCCTGAATGACGTGACCAGTGCACCATGTGCTCCAGTCCGTAGAACAAGACAAATCCAGCGAGTGCCGCAACGTACACGCGATATTCGGGCAATGGGAGCGGTCGATTCGCCGTGATCTCAACGAAGGTTTCGCCCGCCCGGGCCAGTTCCGGCAGCAGGTGGACGAACACGTACGCCACGGCTGCTCCCCCGGCCAGGGAAAGGGCACGCCTCTTATGGGTTCGATAGCCGGGAAGGAGCTTTTCCCCAAAGACAAAGATCGCGGCAAACAGGCCGGCGATACAGAATGTTTCGATGATGTTCATTCTCCCTCAGTATCTTGTGGCTCTCTAAAACGGCCCGATCCTGAATACGGCATTAACCAACGCCAGGAACCCGAGAGCCACGATGAAACCGGCGACGGCCAGAGCCAGACTGAAATGCCACTTCCGGCCCGGATTGATCTTCCTGGCGAGATGCCAATACTGGACACACGCGATCAGCAGGGCGAGAATTCCCACGGCAATCAGGGTCAGGCCAAAGTTCTGAGCGCCCCGTTCGGTCCGGATCAAGCTCGCTTTGCCCTCCTCGCGCAGATACTGCATGAACTTGTAAACCGTAAAGCCGAAGGTTATCATCGAGAGTGAAGTCCGCGTCCATGCCATCAGGGTGCGGTCGGCCGCCATCGTCGTCCGCGTCACGGCCAGGTCGGTGCGCTGCCGTGAGAGTGTACTGAATGGTTTCTGTTCACCCGTCATTTCCCTTGCACTCCTGTGGTACGATCATTGTCGGCACGTGAGATCCGTTCTTTGGAGACCGGAGAAAGAAGTCCAGCCGCAGGCCCGGTACAGGGGGCGACAAGGAGAATTGCCACCGGCGTACCTCGTGCCGAACGCGCACGTGTCTCCTTCCTGTTCAGAATCTTCATCCGGCGCAGGCTGCAAACCTGCGCCGGATTCTTCATTCCTGTTTACTGCAGCGCCATCGCGACAGAAAGACGTTCTTCCGGCGTGATGAGGTGATCGACATCCTCGGCTTCCTCGGCGACATCGATTTGAACCCAGTCCACCTCGCCGCTGAACTTCTTGCGTGCCGGATAGTCGGAGGTCACCGGCGAACCGAATTCGTCGCCGACATCGCAGGTCTCGTCCGCGGAGAAGACGAACGGCTCGGTCTGCTCCACCCGGCCCGCGCCGGCCTCCTTGCCGTCCACGTACAGCGTGACCGTGCCGCCCTTCGCGAGGCCGCCACCGTCGTAGTCGAACTCCATCCGTACCTGGTGTTTCCCCGGCGGGATCCTGGACGTGCCTTCGATGGTGTAGCGGTTCAGGCCGTAGAAGTTGTAGCAGTACTTCGGCTTACCGTCCTTGGTGTAGAGGCTCCAGCCGCCCGTGAGTCCACCCGCGGCAATGATGACGCCCTCGGCGCCGGATGGCGGAACTTCCACCTCGGCGGTCACGGCGTGCGACTTGTTCTTGTAGTTGATGATCGAGCTCTCGGTCAGCCGTCCCATGCCGCCGAACAGCAGTTGCCGCTTGCCTTTCACCAACTGCGGCCGGCCGGCGATCTCCGGGTTGGCGCGCTCGGCAAAGCGGTCGTCCAGGGGCAGCACGTTGTACTTGACCGCCTCGATCAGCCACAGTCGCTGCAATTCATGGAGCTTGTCGGGCATCTCCGGGGCGAGATTGTGCGCCTGGCTCCAGTCCGTGTTCGTGTCGTACAGTTCCCAAATGTCCTCGTCGAACGCGGGTAGTTCAACTTCGGTCGTAAGCCACGGCGTGCGATGCTTCGTCACCGCCGTCCAGCCCTTGTGATAAATGCCGCGGTTCCCGTTCATCTCAAAGTACTGCGTCTCATGTCGCTCGGGGGCCATAGCGTCATCGAAGGAGTACGCCATGCTGACGCCTTCGATCGGGCGCTGCTGGACCCCGTTGACGAAGACCGGCTCCGGCAGGCCCGCCACTTCCAGGATGGTGGGCGCGACGTCGATCACGTGATGGAACTGGCTGCGAGTTTCTCCCTTGGCCTTGATTCCCCGGGGCCAGTGCACGATCGTGCCGTTGCGGGTGCCGCCCCAGTGCGAGGCCACCTGCTTGGTCCACTGATAGGGCGTATCCATGGCATGCGCCCAGCCCACCGCATAGTGGTTGTACGATTCGATCCCGCCGAACTGGTCGAGGTGGGCGTTCAGGAACTCGGGCGTTTCCAGGTGGTCGAAGCCGGTAATCGTCACCATCTCGTTGTAGGTGCCCTTGAGCGATCCCTCGGCCGAGGCGCCGTTGTCCCCGATGATCACGTAGATCAGCGTGTCCTCCAGAATTCCAAGGTCCTTGAGCGTGTCAACCAGCCGCCCGACTTGGTGGTCCGTGTGCTCGAGAAAACCGGCATACACCTCCATCTGTCGGGTGAGTACCGGCTTCAGGTTGTCCGGCATGTCATCCCAGGCCGGGATTTCGGGATGGCGCTTGGTGAGCCGGCAGTCCGGCGGGATGACACCGAGTTTCTTCTGCCGGGCGAACGTCTCCTCGCGCACGTTGTCCCAGCCCTGGTCGAACTTGCCCTTATACTTGTCGGCCCATTCCCTGGGCACGTGATGCGGCGCGTGCGTGGCGCCCGGCGCGAAGTACGTAAAGAACGGCTTGTCGGGCATGAGCGCCTTTTGCTGGCGGATCCACTTGATTGCTTTGGTGGTCATGTCCTCGGTGAAGTGATAGCCCTCTTCGGGGGTCTTTTCCGGCTCGACGGGAGTGGTGCCTTCATAAATGGCGGGGTAGTACTGGTTGGTCTCGCCGCCGATGAAGCCGTAGAAGTACTCGAACCCCCCGCCACCGGTGGGCCAGGAATCGAAAGGACCCACGGGACTCGTCTGCCAGACCGGCACCTCATGGCACTTGCCGAACTGCGCCGTCGAGTAACCGTTGAGCTTCAGCGTCCGGGCGATCGGCGAGATGGTGTTGGGCATGAACGAGCACTGGCCCGGCGCCGACGTCGCGAATTCGGTGATGGAGCCCATGCCGGCCGAGTGATGGTTGCGGCCGGTCAGGAGCGCCTGCCGGGTGGGCGAGCACAGCGCGGTGGTGTGGAACCGGTTGTACTTGAGGCCGGTGGCCGCCAGTTTCTCAAAGTTCGGCGTCCGGCACGGGCCGCCAAACGCGCTGCTCGCGCCAAAGCCCACGTCGTCAATCAAAACGATCAGGACGTTGGGCGCGCCCGGGGGCGGCCGCAGGTCCCTGATCGGTGGGTATTGTGTGTCCGGATCCTTGGCGTCGAAGGTGGTCAAGCCCACGTGCGGCTGATCCGGGATGGGCAGCACGGTTCTCTGCGTCTTGTCTTGTTGGTTCATAGTCAGTATCCTTTCCCGACAGCTCACTGCCGGGCCATGGCCGCGCGCATGGTTGTCGCGTCGTCCTTGATCAGTTCGCCGCTGACATCCACGGTCGCGCCGTAAATCCTTGCGGTACATGGGAACGGCGGTCTGTACTTCGGTGTTACCGGGGAACCGGGGTCCGCGCCACAACTCATCGTGCTGAGTAATCCGAGGTTGAGAGGATTCGTCAGAGGAATATCCCCTTGTCCGGCCAGCTTGCCGTCGATATAGAGCTGACCGCGGCCCGGCGCGCCTTTGCCGTTGGCAATGTCAGGCTCCCCGGTCACCTCGAATTCGAATCGCAGCTTGTGCCGCCCCTCGGGAAGAGGGCCGGTCGACTCGACGTAGTACAGGTTCCTGCCGACGTAGTTGTAGGCGTAGCGAAGCCGGCCGCCCTGAATATAGAGTGAGAAACCTCCGTCGCTGGCGCCTTGAGAGAGCAACACGCCTTCGCCGCCTCCCTTGGGGAGCTCGATATCGACAGTGATGCTGTGCGGCCGGTTGAGAAGCGACGGGACGGCGTTGTTCGGCACGCCCTGAGTGTGCGGATACAGCACAAACTTGGCGCGATCGGCGGCGATTTTCGGGCGTTCGTCCGCAAAACGCAGCGTGCCGCGCGAGTCAACAGGAAGAACGTTGTACTTGCCTGCTTCGACGTACCATTGAGCAATCATCTCGATGAGCTTGGCACGATTCTGGTCGGCGATATCGTGGTTCTCGGCAAAGTCTTTGGCGACGTGGTACAACTCCCAGCCTCTGGCATCCAGTTCGGTCAACGTCTGGGCGTCCATGGGCTCGCCGAAGAATTTGCCCGCCTCGGAGAATGACGGGCCCGGCCACGGGCAGACCGCGCGCCAGCCATCGTGATAGATGGATCGGTGCCCCATCATCTCGAAATACTGGGTAAGGTGCTTGCTCGGCGCCCGGGCCGCATCGAAGGTATGGGAGAAGCTAAGACCTTCAATGGGCGATTGCGTTACCCCCTTGATGCTTTCGGGCGGCTCGATACCGAGTGCCTCCAATACCGTCGGCACCATATCGATCGCGTGGGTGTATTGTGTACGCACCTGGCCTTTAGCCTTGATGCCCTTGGGCCAGTGGACGATGAACGGGTCGCTGATGCCGCCGCGATAGGTCTCGCGCTTCCAGCGGCGGAAAGGCGTGTTGCCCGCCCAGGTCCAGCCCCAGGCGTAGTGGTTGCACACTTCCGGACCACCGAGCTTGTCCAGAGCGGCCAGGTTCTCTTCCAGCGAGCCTTGTACGTTGTTGAAGAACAGCGCTTCGTTAATCATGCCGGTCGGACCGCCTTCGGAGCTGGCGCCGTTGTCGGAGAGCACCATAATGAGGGTGTTGTTCAGTTCGCCGAGGTCCCTGAGGAACTCCAGCAAGCGCCCGATGTGGTAATCGGTGTGTGTGAGAAATCCGGCGAAGACTTCCATCATACGGGCATAGAGCTTCTTCTCCTGCGGCGCGCAATCCTTCCACGGCTGGACATCCGGGTCATGGCGGGACAGTTCCGCATCCTTCGGGACAATGCCGAGTTCCTTTTGCTTCTTGAAGACCTTCTCTCGATAGGCTTCCCAGCCGTCGTCAAACCGGCCTTTGTACTTATCGGCCCATTCCTTCGGCACGTGATGCGGCGCGTGCATCGCCCCGGTGCAGAAGTACATGAAGAACGGCTTGTTGGGCGCGACCTGCTTGCCGTCGGCGATGAAGCTGATGGCCTTGTCGACGAGATCCTCCGTCAGATGGTATCCTTCCTCGGGCGTCTTTTCGGCCTCGACACTATGATTGTCATAGACCAACTCCGGGTAATACTGGTGCGTCTCGCCGCCGAGAAAGCCGTAGTATCGCTCGAAGCCGCGACCCAGTGGCCAGCGATCATACGGACCCGCCGCGGACACCTGGTCGGCAGGTGTCAGGTGCCACTTGCCGATCGCATACGTGTTGTAGCCGTGCTGGAGCAGCATCTCCGAAAGAAACCCGTTCTCAAACGGAATGTAGCCGTTGCCGCCGGGATAGCCGGTTGAGGCTTCGGTGATGCACGACATCGCGTTCGAATGATGGTTGCGTCCTGTGAGCACACAGGAGCGGGTCGGCGAGCACAGGGCCGTGGTGTGCATATTGTTGTAGCATAGGCCACCCTTGGCCAGACCGTCCAGATTAGGCGTGGCAATCGGGCTGCCGTAGCAGCCGAGTTGCCCGAAGCCGGTATCGTCCAGAATGACGAAGAGCACGTTGGGCGCGCCCTCCTTGGCGCGCAGGGGCCTGGGCCACGCCGGCTGCGACACGTCGAATGTCCGTCCAATGACTCCGTTGAACGCAGTTCCTGGTTTATATTCTTTCAATCCCATGTTCGTACCCTTTCATGATGCATGATTATGTTTAGTCCGCGGTATGTTTCGAGTCGGTGCGCGACCCTTCGATGTCATCGCGGCGGCACACCACCAGTAAGGTCAAGATCAGCGACGGCGCCGCGACAGTCCGTCGCATCTTCATACGCCAACCCGCCATCAAGCCCGTACCGACGGCGGCCCGCACTCGGCACCAGTCATTTCTCCGACAGGACCGGCCGTCTGCCGGGGCACCTATCGATAGCCAATGCGCAAGCCGCCTGCGGCCCATTCTCAAATCGAAGCGCAACATGAGCTTCGGAACCGTGACGCGCCGTCAGACGCGCACGACACGCTGCCTAAGCCAGGGACGCGAACCGCCGCCGGGGTGCTCTCAGGCACGGGCGGCGGTCGGCCTCTGTTTCTTGTCTGCCCCTGAAGCGAATACACGCCACGCCCGAGGCGAACCGGCGGGCTCGCCAGCGTCAATCCCAGTCGCGGCGCTCCGCCTGGCGCTCCTTGACACGCTCCTCGGTGCGCGTCTCTTGGCGGGTCTCCCGCCGCTCCTCCGGCGACATAGCACAACCGACGAAGCTCAGCATCCCCGAAGAGAGTAACACGAGCAACATCATGATTTTTGCGATCTTCATTGACACTCCCTTTCAGAATTTTTCCGATCGGTTGGTCTTGTTGCCATTATTTTCGAGCACGTTCCTCCGGCGTTCGAACACCGGCGCCGACGACTGGCTCCTCGTGGCGCAGACCCGCTTCGCGCCGCAGCGAGCGCAAGCGCAGCGACAGCGCGACAGCGAAGATGCCGAAGAGGATCGCGAACACGCCGATCACCCAGAGCACCGACAAGGCCCCCGCTCCGGGGAACCGGGCCACCAGCACCCCGAACAGGATGGAAACGGCGCCGCCGAGGATGAGCAGCCACTCGTTTTTGATCTCGTGGCGCAGGCGAATGGCGGCGACGATCTCGGCCACGCCGCGAACCACCGCCCAGGCGGCGATCAGATACAGCAGCGCCAGGGCCGTGATGCCGGGCCAGAAGAAGGCGACCAGCCCGGCCAGCACGCTCACCGCGCCGACCAGCAGCATCGACCACCAATGGGACCACGCACCGGAGACCATGGCCGCGGCGCCGTCGATGATGGCGTAGGCGCCCCACAGTAGTACCAGGGCCAGCAGGCTGATTGCCGGCCAGACGAAGCACATGATGCCGAACGCAATCGCGGCCAGCCCTCGTATCAGAACCAGCCACCAGTTCCTGGTGATGGCGCCGATCAGCATCGGTGCAGCACGTAGTTCACTCATTGTCATATGACACCTTCCTTTCTGTGTCGAATTCCCGTACCCGAACCGGCGTATCCGCCTCATCCATGATTTCGAGCACGTCGATCAGAGGTTGTTGGCTGACGCGGACAAAACCGCTGCGCGGACGATCGAGGTCGATGATGACCAACGTTACGGCGGCGACCATCACCGCCAGTGTGATGGTGAAGAATAGGGCGCGCTGTCCGGCTAGGCCACCCGAAAAACCGGTCATGCCCAGCGACATCAGGGCGATAGCGACCAGCATCGCCAGAATGATTCCGGGCAGCCGGTCATGCGCCGCCGTCAGCCGGCGCGTGTGGACGTCGAGGACTTCGTTGAGCGATTGAAGCAGCAGCGCATCGACCGGCGTGGGCGTGCGGCCCTCGACGAGTTTGACGGCGGTCGGCCACAACTCGCCCATTACCTGCTGGGAGCGGTCGAGCGCGGCCTGCAATTCCTCCTCGCTTCTGACCGTGACAAGGCGAGTCCGTGCATAGTCGCGCACCAGGTCCCGCAGTTGGTCGCCCGTGCGGTCCGGCATCAGTTGCGTTCGGAGATAGGCGGTGCCCATAGCGTTGGCCTCCTCGACGACGGCATCCTTGCGGGCATCCCGGCGGCTGGCAACGAACGAGTAGGTGAAGGCCAGCAGCAGCCCCAGCAATGCAAGCATGGCGGTCTGGATCGTGCCCAGTTCCGGCGCCGCGACGGCCCCGCGGCGGACTCTCATCCGCGCCCCAATCCGGTAGCCGGCCTCAACGGCGATCAGCAGCACAGGCAGAAAGACCAGCACAAGTACGTAGGCCGGGGTCCAGTACAGGAATGTGGAAATCTTGGTCATCATGGTTTTGCTTCGAGCACCGCTCATACTGGGGAACAGCAGCGTCACAGTGAGCCGCACACCCACACGGTCACGATTTGCAGTCCAGCGTATCCTGAATCTGCACACGGGATATCGGAAAATGACGCAATTAAGCATGGTGAACCGCTTACCAAAGGGAGGAAAAGGCAGACAAATCGAGAAGTGACGCCGATCATCCACCTAAGCGGACAAATCACGGGCCCCAGATAAAGTGCCCAATAAGGGGCGCGAGGCGCACGGATGTTGACGCTGATGATGATACTGACCCGCGACCTCTCCCCGGTTTTAAGGGAATGGCGACGAAACGATTAGGGGAAACCCTTAAGGGTAAGGCGGACGGCAACGACGTATAAGGGCGCGGGGTCAGATTGAGCAACCGCGAATGAGCCGGAGTGTGGAGTGGTCCGGCTTTTTCTGTTCAGATTCGGGCCGGCCTTTCGCGGCACCGCCGATCAGGTAGTGGCAGAGTGAAAGGGCCCCGGAAGGCCGGCCGCAACACGGTTGGATGCTCGATCTGCCGGAACCACGAGGCCCACGGCTTCCGGACGCAAGGCAGTCTGAAGGATCGGAACTTGCGCACCCCTCGGTGGGCAGTACCAGCAATCGAGGCAACGCCGGCAAGCAGGCCGCAAGATCGCAGGGCGCCAGTCGAGGCGGCTGCAAGGAGCAATATGAGTGCACGGAAATACCCGGGCGAGGTGTTGTCTCCCGGAGCCACAAGAGGACACCTGATATTCCTGCTGAGTGATTTCACGCTCCTGGGTCCGAATCAGCCGCGTGGCGGCGGGGTCGAGCAGGAGTTGGACCGTTTCGAGGATCATATCGACGGGCTGGCCGAGGAGTTGAGCCGCACGATCTCGGTGCTGGAAGCCGAATTGGCGGACACGCAGGCACAAATCCTCAGGACTCATCTCTATCTCATCAAAGACCACAAGTTCCATCAAGACGTATGCCGTGAGATTCGCAACAACGGGTTGTCGGCCGAAACGGCGATCGAGACAGTTCTGCGCCGGATTATCACGGCGTTCGAGAAGTCGAATAATACTCTCATGATCGAGCGGGCCGGCGATATCCGGGATATCATCGCGAGACTGAGCCGGCGGGTGCATCGCAAGCACCGTCAGGCGTTCGAGGCGCTGGGCGACCGCGGTGCCGTCGTGCTCGCGGTCAAAGAACTGCTGCCTTTCATGGTTCTGGAGGCGAGGAACAGCAGCATCGTCGGGTTTGTCGTGGAGAAAGGAACGGGGCTCTCGCACGCGGTGATCCTGGCCAAATCGCTGGGCTTTCCCGTTCTGAGGGTCGATGACCTGCGGGCGTTGCAGGCGGTGTACAGTGGCGAGGTTTTTGTCGATGCCACGAATGGGAACCTGCGGGCGGCGTCTGAGCCGGAGTTGATCGTCGAGAGCGTTGAGCCTGAGCCGGCCGCGAACACGCCGGAGCGCGACAGCCTTCCCGTACGGCTGTGGATCAACATCGCCGATCCGGCCCAGGTCACGCCGGAGCTGCTGGACAGGATTGCCGGCATCGGCCTCTACCGAACCGAGGTGCTGTTCATGGAGCAGACGGAAGACTTCCCGAGCGAGGAGCAGCAGTATCGGGTGTACAAATCGCTGTTCGAGGTGTGCGGGTCGGATGGGATCGTAACGATCAGGACGGTCGATATCGGCGGCGATAAGATGCTGCCTTATTTTCCACTCGGGCCCCAGGAGAATCCCTTTCTCGGCGTCCGGGCCAACCGGATTTACCGCGCGCATCCGGAGATTTTCATCACGCAGATGCGGGCCATTCTGCGGGCGGCGGCCGACTGCTCCGGCCTGCGAATCATGTACCCGATGATTGGAAGCCGGGAGGATCTGCTGTTCGTCGAGCGCCTGCTCGCCGAGACGATACGCAGCCTGCGCGCCAGACGCAACGTGTGCCGGGACCGCTTTCAGCAGGGCATCATGATCGAGGTCCCGTCGGCGGCGTGGAACTGCGACGAATTGCTCGACATGGTCGATTTCGCCAGCGTCGGCACGAACGACCTGTTGCAGTATTTCTTTGCCGTGGGTCGGGACGATGCCTACGTCAGCCAAAGCTACCGGACCCAGGACCCGGTGGCCCTGCGGATGCTCAAGCGGCTGGCCGACGCCGCGGCATATGCGGGCAAGCCGCTGAGCATCTGCGGGGAGATCGCCTCGGACCCGCAGTTGCTGCCGCTGCTGATCGGGCTGGGCTTCAAGGACCTGAGCATGGATGTGCGGTTTCTGCCGCAGATGGAGGAACGGGCGGCCGGTCTCGATGTCCACGAGTGCGAGGAGTTGGCGAGGGCTTGCCTCAAGGCGAAGAGCTCGCGCGAAGTCAGAATCCTCCTGAGCGACTCGGGCCTTGTGAAAAAGTATCGCGACGTTTGCCAGCCGCGCTGGGACCAGGCGGTTGATCCCATCTGCGGGGCGGTGGTCGATGCGGCCGAGAGTAATTTCACGGTGGTCCGCAAAAGCAGGAAAGTCCACTTCTGCTCCGCCGAGTGCAGAGATGAATTCATCTGCCGGGAAAAGCACGAACGTGCCGGCGCCATCCAGGCCCGGTAATCGGTCACACGGATAATCAAGAAATGAAGCCTGCGAACCCCGGCGTTGTCTGTCCGGGGCCGCAGGCTCATTCAAACCGCATTGCGTCGCCGGTCACAGACCGGCATGCGTACTCGTGTTACTCCTGTGCACTCTCATCTGATTACGGTTGCGATTCTGTCTCATGTTCGGCCTCGTCCTCGGTCGGGACCTGCCCGGTGGTACCAGGCCGCTGTTCCGGAATGCCTGCTTGCCGTCCCCACAGCGGCTCGCCACGGAGGTTGCGAAGCTGCAGGACTTGACCATCGTGGGTGATCTCCGTCAGAATGAACACAGGCGTGGCGCCGGGCATCTGCAGCCGCGACTCCCAGCCGTTCATGCGGATGTGGTCACCCTCTACGATGAAGAAATTCTGCTGGCTGATGTAATCGCGCGGGCCGACCTGAACGTTGACCGGCTGGCCCTCGTCGGTCATGACCCGTAGCCAGACGATATCGGGCGCGCCCTCGGCCGCCTCGACCTTGCCGACCTCCGCCACCGTGCCCTCGATCGTCTGCACATTCGTCAGATCGAAGGCTCCGATGGCCTCCACGCCGGCGCGGGTAGGCTCGGCCGCCGCCCGTTCTTCGGCGGGCACGTATCCGAGAACGCCCGTCTCCTCGGGCGCTCCGTGCGCTTCCCACATCGGGTTGCCGCACGAGTCGCGCAGCCGCAACGCGTGGCTGTCATAGGCGATGCGGGTGGCAAGGAATACGCGGGTGCCGGCGGCGGTCGGGACATGCGAGCCGGTCATCGTGATTCGGTCGCCCTTGACCAGGTAGAAGTCCTGTTTGCTGATGTAGTCGCGCGGGCCCGCGTTCACGAGAACCGTTTCTCCTTCATTCGTTTTGACTCGCAGCCACAAAATATCGCGGTCCATCTCGGCGAACCTGGTCGTGCCGACCTCCGTCACGGTCCCTTCGAGGGATGTGACAAGATCCGCATCGAAAGTCCCACTCAGTTCGGCCGCGGTGGGCGCCGCCATTGCCGTTTCCGGTGCTGGGGCGGGAGCCGCAGGCTCCGCGGGCGGCTCCTCGGGTGCGACATACCCAAGGGCGGTATAGTCAGGCCTCGTTTCTATCCCGTACGACTCGTCGAGCTGCCGAGCATAGACCGGATCGGACAGGTTCGGGAACTGACTCGGGGCAAAGGAATTTGCCTGCAGGACGTCCTGGCTGACTTCCAGCCCGACAGTCCGCCGCTCCGGCTGGAATATCATGGCATCGCCCGGCACAGCAGAGTACCTCTGGCCTATCCCGGCGAATCCGCCGTAGGATACGATGGCATACGCCAATCGACCGCTATCCATGGCAACCACGAGGTCCCGGACGACGCCGGCGCTACGCTCCTGAGAATCCCTCACGATCATCCCTCTGATACGGCTGACGCGCCGGTTCTGGACGGCTTTCTGCTCCTGGGCCGTTTGGGCACCATACGTGACCTCTTCGGTCCGCGGACCGGGACGGCCGGCCCAGCGCGGATACCCTTCCATCGGCCAATAGTTCTCGCTGAATCCGCGCGCCTGCTCCCACTCGCTCTTGTTGATGGGAGCCGTGATGGAATCATTGATGCCCAGTTGTATCGCGGACCATGGAACGGCATGAAGCTGCTTGCCGACACCGATGAATCCGCCGGTCGCGATCGCGGCATAGGAGACGTTGTCGAAGTCTTCCGTCAATACGAGGTCGTATATCGTGCCGAGCTTCTCGCCCTCGATGTTCCTGAGCGGCTTGCCCATCAGATTCGATACCCTGCGGAGCACCGCTTGATCGGTCGCCGCGGGCATGCCGCTCTCCTGTTCTGTCATTACGCCTTGGGACGGCTCCTTGATTATAACCGTCGTTTCGTTACCCGGCTGTTCGGCAGCCAGTCCGTAGCCCGACAGGATGGCCACCAGACCAAGTGCTAGAATGCCTCTCACAAATGAACTTGTCGTGTACATGATTTCATCCTTCCCATGAGGAGAATTCCACCCTGGCCGGAGCCAACGACCCCACGATCGTCGATCCCAACTCCGGCCACACATCTGTTTACTCTTTCATCTATGTTTTTCTACTCATTCGCGGGGTTCCGGCTCGTGAGCAAAAGGACTATTCGGCATAGGCATAATGCGACCTCCCGAGAACGGAGAGATGACACGAGATGAAGGATGCGAAGTGGCGAACGGAGAGAGCTGTGGGCCGATTCAGCCGGTGTCAGCAGCCGGCGATCGGCCGCGGATGGCCCGGAGCGAAGAGCCCACCCCTCAGAAACTGTCTCAAAACGGGACTCCGACTTGTCATGGTGAGCGAAGCGAACCATCCGGCCGCCGGGTGAGAGGTTTCTCCAGTTCACAGCCCGGCTTCTTCGCTGCGCTCGGAATGACGTTGCCGCTTTGAGGCAATCTCTAGACCCGGCCTATGCCGGACTGTGAGATCGGGCGCATCGAAGAGGGCTGTTTCCGCGCCAGTCGTTGAATTCGCCAGGGCCAGTTGCCGGTCCAGCCTTCGGACTGCGCCTGTCGGCAGATCTCAATGGCCTGTGCATAGGCCCCCTGCTGTTCGAGTATGTTGGCCGCCTGCAGGTAGCCCAAGTGCGTCGGGAGGGGCTCGTAAGGCGATTTCTCTTGGAACGCCTTGACGGTGTAAGGAGCCAGTTTGATCTGCTTGTGGCAGGCGGCAAATGCCAAATCCATACTGTCGGCGAAATGCCCCCTCCATCGACAGTGCAACCGGATCATCTGGTGATAAGTGAAATGAAGTCCGAGAACGTCATCCTCCGCAATCGCCCGTTCCTCTGCTTTCGCGAGCACGCGACAGGCAAGACCCCGGTCTTCGGTTTTCTCACTGAGGCGATCCGCCAGGATGGTCAGCAGCCCCGCCGCAGATTGGACGCCCAGCAGGCCTCTGTCCCGGGTCAGCGGCTTGGAGCGGGCAGGCAGTTCAGGGGTGAGAAGAGCCGCTTCCATGTGCATCTGCTCGGCGCGCGAGAATGACGACGTCCACCACGTCGTAAGGCCGAAATAACCAAGTTCGCCTTCATTTTTTACGAGGTGTCTGTCGAGAATACGGCTGAGTATATGCATGCCGGGCCCTTCTGCCGCCTCAAGACAGAGTAGATACCCAATAAAAACATAATGAATACAGGGGCAAAAGGCAAAGAAACCGCCGACCCACTTGAGGCCCGAGATTATGGGCCAGGTTCAATAAATGGAACCGGTCCGGTACGGGAAGAACTCATTGAGCCCGGTAACCGGAGTGATGATGGTGGACGAAGGCATACGTACGCGCACGATGTATCCTGCGGGAGGATCCACGGTATTGCACAATGCAGGCCGATATGGCAGCGAGCCCCTTGGGGCGTTCGCCCGGCGGGTGCTGGTGGTCGTGGCTATTATCGCACTTGCCCTGCTCGTGTGGCGGATCATGAACGCCCTGCTGCTGGCTTTCATCGGCGCTTTGTTTGCCGTGATGTTCCGCGGCCTCGCCGGGCTGGTCAGTCGATACACACAGATTCCCATGCGATGGTCTTTGCTGCTGGTGGTGGCTGTTCTCATCAGCATTGTTGCTCTGCTCGTCTGGCTCGCTGGTCCTCACATCAACGAGCAGATTGCCGAGTTCATGGAGACCGTGCCCACTTCCGTGCGCCAGATAGAAAAGACCCTTGGCAATCTCACGTGGGGCCAGTACCTTCTTGACGCTATGAAGCCGGGCCGGTTGGACGTGAGCCGCGGGCTCGGCCTGTTCTCCCGCATCACCGGCATAGCGTCCACGCTGTTTGCGGTCGTAGCCAACCTCCTCGTCGTGACGTTTGTGGCCATTTTCTTTGCCGCCGATCCCGCCCCGTACATTCGGGGAATCATTTTCCTGGTGCCGAAGAGCGAATCCGCGCGCGTGGCTCAGACCCTCGAGGCCACCGGACGCACGCTGCGGTACTGGCTGTTGGGACAGGGCGTCTCGATGCTGGCGGTCGGCATCCTGACGGCGCTGGGACTGTCGCTCGCGGGTGTGCCGCTGGCCTTTCTGCTCGGCGTCATCGCGGGCATACTCGAGTTCGTACCCTTCCTTCATCCGGTCGTGGCGGCCCTCCCGGGCATCCTCATCGCCCTCACGCGCGGCTGGACACTTGCCTTCTATGCGGCCCTTGTATACGTGATCGTGCAGCAACCGGAGAACCGTCTGATCGTTCCCCTGGTGCAGTGGAAAGCGGTCTCGCTGCCTCCCGCCCTGGTCATCCTGGCGGTAGTTGCCCTGGGTTTGCTCTTCGGCCTGCTGGGCGTGCTCGTCGCTACGCCGCTCACCGCTGTCATCATGGTTTGGGTCAAGATGCTCTACGTGCAGGAGGTGCTCGATAAACCCGTGGATACAGGCTGATATCGGCGTCATGGCTCGCGCTGGTTCAACTCGGGAATCGGGGACGTTCGCAACGAGCCTGTCGGCGCCGGTCGGCGCGATTCAATGGTTGCTCCTGGCGGGGCCGGCCGCCGTCACATAGCCGGCGGGCTCAAGCTGAAGGGTAACGTGATCGATATCGAATCGTTCGCGCAGTATGTCCTGCAGCTCCCGCAGGCACCCCTGCCAGCAGAGCGGGTCGCGGCAGTCCGGTTTGAGCCAGATCTGGGCGGTCAGGACCGGGAAACCCGTGGTCACCTGCCAGATATGCAGGTCGTGCACCGCCGCGACGTGCGCATTCGTTTCAAGGGCGGCCTTGATCTCGTGGAAATCGAGATGCGCCGGCGTCGCGTGAATCAGGATGGCCAGCGTGCGACGTAACAGGCCGACGCTGCTCCAGAGAATCAACCCGCCGATGACAATGCTCACCAGCGGGTCGGCCGGCATCCAGCCGGTCAGCAGGATCGCCGTGCCGGCGACAATGGCCCCGATGGAGCCGAGGGCGTCGGCGATCATGTGTACGAACGCCCCTTCGACATTCACATTCTCCTTGCGGCTGCCGGCCAGCACCCACGCACCGGCCAGATTCGCCAGCAAGCCGGCGCAAGCCACCGCGAGCATGCCCGCCCCCCGGACTTCGGGCGGATGGAGGAACCGCACGACGGCCTCACGCAGCACCAGACCGACCACCAGGATGAGGGCTCCACCGTTGACGAAGGCACCGATGACCTCCGCACGAAGAAAACCGAAGGTCCGCTCCGGCGTCGCCGGACGCCGGGCCAGCCGGGCCGCGAACAGCGCCAACACCAACGCCAGCACATCCGTCAGCATGTGGCCCGCGTCGGCCAGCAGGGCCAGACTCCCGGTGACCAGCCCGCCGACCACCTCGACGACCAGAAAGGTCAGGATAATGGCCAGCGCCGTCCAGAGCCGCCGGCGCGAGACCTCGCGCAGGCGCGCGCCATGATCGTGATGCCCGTGTGTCTCCCTGTCGTTGTCCATTTGCCGTATACCCCACTTGCATTCGAGCCCAGCATACCCACCCGGCGGCCTCCCGTCAACGTGCCACAGAACAGCCGATTGCCGCGCGTGTACGACAGGGTTGTGGGGGAACAAGCATGAGTCGTGTGGGTGGGACCCTCAAGCGTCGCGCGTGGTGGCTGCTGGTACTCGTGACCGACCATCGCCAAGCCCTCGGGGCTTCGTGCCGCTATCCGGGGACAAAACAGTCAATCGCCCGCGACCAGCCATCAATAATCCTTCATC
>JABAOC010010378.1_pt2 | contig 16822 bp, 15 predicted proteins | sample 7062161 | NCBI WGS metagenome assembly JABAOC01 (sample SAMN14538625, study PRJNA623070) | marine sediment metagenome | biome: marine biome [ENVO:00000428]; feature: marine pelagic biome [ENVO:01000023]; material: deep marine sediment [ENVO:00002113] | place: India: Gulf of Khambhat ... | reverse complement strand
CTTCGCGTATACGCGATTCGGGGAATGGGAATCGATTCTCAGTGAACCCCGACCGCCGGATGATAGCATCTTCTGGACAGGGGTGTGGCACTATGCTCGCGGACTGGCTTTCACTGCCAAGGAAAAATTGGGTGAAGCAAACAAGGAACTGGACAGCCTCCAAAGAATCGCTGTGCAGAAGTCCTTGGACGGCTACCGTGTGACGTTTTCCAGAAATGGCGCAAAGGCGATTCTGAATATCGCCATTGAGGTCCTCGCGGGGGAACTGGCCGCAAAGCGGGGAGATTACGACAACGCCATAGCCAGGCTTCACCGCGGGATTCTGCTGGAAGACAACCTCATTTACAATGAACCTCCCGACTGGCACGTTCCGGTGCGACAATCGCTGGGGGCGGTGCTGCTGGACGCTGAAAGGTTCGCCGAGGCGNNTGAATCGGAATCGCGAGAATGGTTGGTCTTTGTTTGGTTTGACGCAGAGTCTACGCGCGCAGGGCAAAGAGAAACATGCGGCTATGATCGAAAAGAGGTTCCGGAAAGCCTGGAACCGGGCAGATGTGACTTTAACCGGTTCTCGGTTCATGGGTGAAGCCCACGCCAGCGTGACGATAAAGGTGCGGTAGGGTCCGTTAATTGACGAAGGAAGTCGCGGACCTTTACTCCACACCGGCTCCGCCCGCATGCAAAGAGGCGTATCTTAGGGCAGCTGCAAAATACCAAGGGCGTGAACAACTAATGGATTTTGTCATTCCTAAACTCAATTGCCTTTGTAACGAGGTTGTTCAATGCTTGCCGAAAAAGGCACTTTTCAAGGCTGGGTCCACTAAGCCCCGAAACTGTAAGTCGAATTTTTGGCTTTCACCACAACGAGGCGGACAGGGAGGGACGATCATGAAAATCGAACAAATAGCTTCATCCACCATCAAACAACTGTGGGACGACCTGGAGCCACGTTTGCAGCAATCGAATAACCTTGAGGACGCCGCGCAAAAGCTTGCTACGGAGCTCCATATGCAGTTCGATGAGTCGGTTGTAATCGTTCGTGTATTTTTGACTGTTCCCTACGGCGCCTTACCCTCGAACAACCAGGAATTCGTTAAGAAGTTGGCGGAGTCCACCCACGGAGTATCAGAGTTAAAGGCGACCACGCCCGTGCTTTCGCTCATCGGAACCCACGGCCAAGAGGAGAACTGGTGTGATCGCCGTCAGTCCAAGGGCCATGTCGGAATACCGTTGATTTCCTCGAGCTTTGTCGGCTCTATCCCGATGATCTCCCGCTTGCTCAAAGAGCTCGGTGTTCCGGTGGAATGGGTAGACAGCCACGACTCGGAGATCATAATAGAGACCGTAGGTCAGTCGGCGGGTTTGTTTTTCGTGGGGAATGCCGCTGAAGCCACAGATCTCGAAGGCAGGAAAATCATTGCGGCACAGGACTTCGTTTCTGCCTATGAGGTGAAAAGCGTTTTTGGCATGGGGGGAGCATACTCTGGCGGCGAGATAATCGTCTTCGTTGTAATTTGTCGTGACGCCATTTCAAGAGATGCCGCAGAACATTTCTTGCCACTGGCGAACTTGTTCAAGAACAAGACTACATCTCTCGTTGGGCCTACGAAAATCTTCTCCGAAGGATAAACGCTAATCAGCTCTAAAGGGAAGATAGGTTGGGTGATAGACAGGCACGAACGAAACGGATGTTGTCCCCAAAAAGGTATCTCTATCGATATGAATGGCAAGCTCCGAGTCACCGTGATCATCTAACATGCCCGCGCAGACCGATCTTCGACAAGAAGGCTGTCCGTCGATTGAGTCCTAACTGTATTCAGTACACAGTACTCCAGCCTAAAACTTCCGGGTAGGGCNNCCGGTGCATGTTTCTACCGCAAATCGATAGGTCGAAAACATTGTGCTGTCCTATCCTGGATCTGCTCCTAGCAATCTGGCAAAAACCTTATTTCCCGCTCTATAACTACTGACTTTGATGTCAGACGATTCTTTTTCCCAATGCTAACCCTGAAATGAGACAACCTTTGGCCGTCAAGTCTACTACTTTTTCTTTTATTTTGGGTTAGCCTTTGGCTCGAAAACCTGTTTCTTCAGCTAATGCGGTGTATGTAATGGTTCAAACCTACCTCCGCTGGTAATGATTCCAGGAGGTTACGGATTCACTGTGCCTCTTCTTTATTATCATCTTTTGATAATCTTCTAACTGACCCAGAAAGGTCACCAGAAGGTTCCCCAAATCCGAGCACGGTATCAAGCTTCTTCGCCTGCTCCGCATTAACCTCTTTGATAAGATGTCCATACCTGTCAAGCGTGGTCTGGATGGATGCATGCCCTAATTGGTTTTGGATGTATTTGATATTTTGCCCCTGCTCAATCCTTAACGCCACGTTCGTGTGCCTCAAGTCATGGAATCTCATCCGTCTGAGCTTGGCCCTTCTTAGAGCTGGCAAGAACTGCCTTTTTACCAGGTTATCGGGTTCAAGGGGCTTACCCTTTGAATTGCAGAATACCAAGTCAAGCTCGCTCACAGGGCAGGCTAACTTATGCTTTTTTAACTCCCTTACAAGGGTAGGGCTCATATCAATTCTTCTGATTGAACGGTTGGATTTTGGTTTTACAAACTGACCCTTCCAAAGCGAACGCCTGACGTAAATCTGGCTGTGACTCCAATCTATGTCCCCCCATTGTAAACCCAGAAGCTCTCCTCTCCTCATGCCCGTCAGAACGGCTGTGAGAAAGAATGGTTTATACTTGGGGGTTACGTTATCAAGGAATAGTCTGATTTCCTCAGGCGTGAGTATTTCAATTTCCTCTTTTTCTATTCTTGGGCGTTCAATATGTTCGGCAGGATTGACCTTCAGGTATCCCCATCTTACGGCGTGCTTTAGCATCTCCTTGAGGGGCACGAGCTCATTGACCACTGTCTTTGGCTTCACCTTCTCCAGCCTTTTAGCCACATACCTTTGGAGCATTCCAGCAGTAAAATCTGTTAGAAGGAAATCACCAAAGTTGGGGATTAGATGGTTGCTGATAATGCTCTGATAACTCCTCAAAGTGGACGGCTTGGTTTTTATCTTTGCATAAGAGGTAAGCCACAATTCTGCAAATTTTCTGAATGTGACTTTCTTGATATCCCTATATGTCCCGCTATGTATTTCCCCCATTATCTCGACGAGTTTTCTCTCAGCCTCCCTCTTGGTTTTGCCTCCAGGTATCCACTTTTGTTTTCTCTTACCTGTTTTCGCGTCGAAAACCCTGAAGATAATGTAATAAGACTTACCTTTTTTATGAATGCTTCCAGTCATCTTATCCCTACCTTTCCCTTTCCGTAGAGGCCTCTACGTGTTTTTACACTCTTGTGCCATCCCCTCACCATTCAACATGTATTATAGATTTCCGTCCTAATTCGCAATTAGCGCCCATCTCAACGGCGTTATCCTGATAATCACAATTATTTATAGGTCCTTTGTGTAAATCAAGCCGTCTGTTAAGCACTTTTTCGTCTATTTGACCGTCGGGTTGGGAACCCGGAGGTCGGTGGTTCGAATCCACCCCCCGCTACCAAGTGATTTCAAGGGGTTACGGATCTGCCGTGATCCCTTTTTTCTTTGTTGTACTCGTAGAGTGTCTATACCATTTGTTGTCTTATGAGATTTTAGTTGACTTTTGGATCTGGCTTGCTAAAATGCGGGGGAATTCGGATTTCGATATGGTGATCCTGGTAATCCTATGAGCTTGCACGGGTCAATTGTTCTGTTAAACTGGAGTCATTGGACACATTGGATACTGGCTCTGTTTTAAGCAAGGAGATCTCCCATGACGAAAAACAAAAAATTGTATCTCTATCTCGTCGGCATTTGTCTCATCTGTGCCCAGGGAAACGGTCTTGCTGAAACCATGTACGTGACCGACCGCCTCTACCTATCCCTCCGCAAAGGCCCGGGCACAGGGGAACCTTCCTTGGGACTTCTTGCGTCGGATACGAAAGTTGAAGTCCTCGAAACGGAGGGCAATTGGGCGGAAGTGAATCTTGAGGACGGCAGAACGGGATGGGTTTTGAAAAGATATCTGGTTAAAGATTCACCCAAATCCCTTACCATCGAACAATTGCAGGGACAACTTGAGGAGAGTAAAACTATCCCGGAAAGGCTTCGAAAGGAGAACGCGTCCCTGAAAAAGGAAATAGATACCCTCAGGAACCAAGTTATTCAACAGAAGACTCGCCTTGAGATAACAACCAAGGAGAAGACCCTGAAGAGGCTCAAGGAAATCTATGTTGCTGGCATTGTGGCTCTTGTTGCTGGACTCATTGTAGGATATCTATTGAGAAGTCTGATTAAGAGGCCTAAAAGAACCCTCTATTAGCTTCCCCACACCCAAGGAAGTTGGCCCTCAGGTTTTTGGATTCATGAAAGGCTCTTCCGTTTGGAGCGTCCGCTCCCATCCCTGAGTTTACTTCGATACTATTTCGCCACGAGCTCAGCCTCCACAGTCATTTTCTTTCCTCCTCGCAGGAAGGTTATGGTGACCCTGTCACCGGGGTCTAATGACTTGAGGATGTCGGATAGGCCCCTCAGGTTATGGACCGCATCGAAACCTATCCTGACAATCACATCTCCTTCCATGAGCCCGGCCGACTCTGCCGGCGAACCCGGCACAATGCCCGAAACCCGGTATCCATCTCCACTGAACGTAAAGTCGGGAATCGTGCCGAGGCTGACCTTCCGCTCTCTCTCCGGAGTTATCTCAACGGTTTTACCAGCCTTTAACGTCACCGTCATGGGCTCTTCACGGTCAGCAAGGTATTCAACGACCTCCCTGGCCACGGATGCTACTTTCAAAAGCCCCTCAGGGTCTATCTTATCTACAGTGTCGGTGGGTCGGTGGTAGTCTCCGTGAGGCCCGGAAAAAAGTTGCACTGCCGGAACTCCTGCCTCATGAAAGCTTTTCTGGTCGCTCGAATCCAGTTCTTGGGTCACAGCCTCTACATCGACCCCGGTAACATAGCCTGCTCCTCTGAAGATGTGTATCCACTCCCTGGCCGAACCGGCTCCGAGCACCANNAAAGCTTTTCTGGTCGCTCGAATCCAGTTCTTGGGTCACAGCCTCTGCATCGACCCCGGTAACAAAACCTGCTCCCCGAAAGATATGTACCCACTCCCTGGCTGAACTGGCTCCCAGTACCAACAGTTTCCTTTTCCCCAGCCGTCCTACCGTATCCATGTTGAGCATCCCGATGCATAGGTCCGAAGGATACCGTTTTTGATTGGCCACGTAATACCTCGACCCCTTTCTTCCGGCTTCCTCTCCGGTGAAAGCCACAAATACCACGCTGCGGCCGGGCTTCAGGTTTCTGCCAAACACCCGTGCAAGCTCCATGAGTACCGCCACTCCGCTCGCATTGTCATCGGCACCATGATGGATTTTTCCCCTGTGCTCTCCCCTCACATCGGGCCAGCCCAGCCCCAAATGGTCGTAATGGGCGCCCACTACAACGCTCTGCGCTTTAAGCTCAGCCGTTTTCCCAGGGATGACCCCTACCACATTGCTCATTCTTACGGTGCGCTCAGGGTCGCCGCCCCGGTCATTCCAAGTCTGGAAGTAGCTCCCTTCCACATCTCCGCCCGGCTCGAGGCCGGCCTCTTGAAATTTCCCAGCGATAAATTCCGCGGCCTCGTCAAGTCCCTCCGTGCCGAACCCCCTTCCCCTGAGCTCGTCGCTTGAGAGAAGGCGTATTGCCTCCATCATCCGCTCTTTGGAAAAAACCGGTGGAAGGGTTGCTAGAGGCTCCCTGGGTGCGAGTTTTCCCATCTGGATCTTCGGAATCGTGCCGTCCTTGAGGGGAACAAAGACCGTCATGGGGGAATCAAGCACCGGCCATCTTCCTTTGGTTACATTGGCAGGCTCCTGTCCTTCGAACCCAAGATAACTGTACTTATGGTAATGGGGAAGTTTCCGTCCGAGACCGGGGAGAGCTTCGGGCGGGTCGGAGGCAATCCACGTCAGGGATAAATCCTCATTCTCCTGGTGCCTTGCGGTAAGCACCACCGAGTGATTTTCCCGCCGGATTTCTGAGCGGCCGATCCGGACGCCTCCTCCGTTTATGGTTACATCATGTCCGGGTAGTGCGGAGACTATCTCCTCGTGGAAGAGATTCTCCCATCCCAAAATCGTAACTGCACGGTCCGAGGGGAGCCTCTCGACCTCTGTATCGAGCTTTACCTCCACCTCATCGGGTCCTGACCTCCTCAAAGATTCCGAAAGTTCACGGTAGCCCTGAAGAAGGCTTTCGGTGGCAGCGGACGGCAGAACGATTAACATTTTTTTTGCCCCGAAGGCCCCTGTCAAAGCGGGGGGAATCTCGTCCCGGTCGAGCCTCCGGAAGAGGTCAAACTCGGGGTCGACATCCACCCTTAAAGGCCTGGCAGGCAAACGGACTTTCAGTTCAAGGCGCTTTTTCCCCGTAGCAACCACAGTCTGATAGGCCCGATCTTGGCCTTCCATGGTCACCGCAACCGGAATTCGCAAAAGATACGCCCCCCCTGGCTGAACCTGCTCGAGGAGGACAGTAAGAACATACCCGTCTCCCTCTGGTTCCACGTTTGCCCTGCTGACCTTTATCTCGGGAGCACCAGGCTGTGTTACCCACTCGTTGAACTCGATCCTCAAGTCCTCTCCGGAAGCGGCTTCAAAGCTGTGACGAAGATGGTCAAAAGAGGCAAATCGGAATTTGTTTTCCCCATAGAAATTCCCAAGCCCCTGCACAAAGGCTTCATCTCCCAGCCGCATGCGAAGCATGTGGAAGAACATCAGGGATTTACCGTACCCCACTGCCTCAGAGGACGAGCTGTGGCGGGAACGGAATTGGGCAAGCGGGAAATCCCGCCCGCTTAAAACATAGTCGGCGTACTTCTGGAGGGTCGCCTGCCGGTACTCCACCGCACTGCCCCTCTGCTCTTTTACAAGGTGATCCGAGAGATAGGCGGTCAGTCCTTCTGCCCAGTTTCCCTTCGTGTAGTCCGGGAAGACGCTGTTTCCCCACCAGTTATGGAGGATTTCGTGAGGGTAAGAGGAGTGCAGGATGAAGGGAAACCGGATGACCTTCGACCCGAGGAGTGTAAAGGATGGCATTCCAAAACCCGTCTCCCAGAAGTTCTCCACAAGGGCAAACTTCCCGTACGGATAAGGGCCGATGAGTTTGTCATACAGAGCAATGTACCGGGCCGTGGCATCGAGATACCTGTTGGCAAGATCTCGATCCGGCGTGCGCAGGAAGACCATGGCTTCAACCCGACCTGCCGGCCGTGTGTACTGGGTAAACTTCCCCGCAACCATGAAGATCTCCTCCTGGGGCTCGGGTGACTCCCAGCTTAGGGAGGTGGTATCCCCTCCGGGAGCGTGGAAGGTTCGTTTTCCCTGGCTTACCGCATTCCACCCTCGGGGAACCTTCACCCGGAGGGTAAAGGTTACCAACCCCTCGCCAAAGACCGGATACCAGAAAGAACTCCGTGCAAGATAGACACCCTCTCCGGAGATCATACCAGGTGTCTGCTTGAACCCCCGGGCATGCTCTTTACCGTACGGTGCCAGGGGGTGGTAGATGGTTCCGTTGTACTCGAGTACGAACGTGTTTTTTTCGGGCGGGAGCCTTACCCTGAAAGATTCCAGAGGCATGGCTCCCGGTTTCCCGGTTTCTCGAACAATCTGCACACCCGGGGTAGGTGATGAAGGCTCCAGCCCGCTGTGAAGGAGAAACTGTAACTCCGGGAGAAGACCCTTAGGGACGATGACCCTGTCCCTGACGGTAAGGCGGTGCTCTTCCGGATAGACCGCAACCCTGAGTTCGTGCCGGACCGGCTCCTGCGCGTTCACGGATACCGGTATCGGTGCCAGAGCAATTAAGATAAACGTTGGGCACAACAGGCGTTTCATATTTCCCTTTGCAGCTTGAATGAACTCAGGCCTATTCAACCCAGTCAGCGACGAAAATATCAGTGGCTCGGGGCTTTTGGGGGTTTCTATTTGACGCAAAAACCAGTTTCTTCCCGTCGTGGGAGAACATGGGGAAACTGTCGAAGACATTGTTGAAGGTGATTCTTTTCAGGTTCCTACCATCGCTGTTGATGAGGTAGAGCTCGAAGTTGTGGCCAAACTTCTTTATGTCTTCGTGCCAGTCGTCCATGTTGCTTGAGAAGACGATCCGTTTTCCGTCTGGGTGCCATGAGGGTGCCCAGTTCGTGGCGCCGTTTTGCGTGAGCCTCACCTTGTTTGAGCCATCTACGTCCATGACCCAGATGTCAAGAGGGAAGGGGACAATGTAATCGTTCTCCATGCATGCGCGCCACAGGGCCAATTCCTCGTCGGTCTCCGGGTACCAGGCCCGCCAGGCGATCTTCTTACCGTCCGGTGAAAACCATGGCCCGCCGTCGTATCCCACCCTGTCGGTCAGCCGTTTTACATGAGAGCCGTCACCATTCATGATGTAAATGTCGAAATCCCCACCCCTTTGTGAGCCGAACACGATCCGTTCTCCATCGGGAGAGATAATGGGCTCGGCGTCATACTTCGGATTGTCTGTTATCTTTTTCAAGCCGGACCCATCGGCATTGGCTACGAAGATGTCATACGGGTAAAGCGGCCACACGTAGTGGGCGCCCTGAGGTGGTTCCGGTTTCGGAGGACAGTTCCCGGGAAGGTGACTGGTTGAGGCGAAGACTATCTCCTGGCCATCCGGGAAGAAGAAAGAACAGGTGTGGGCCCCGCGGTCCGGACTGACCCTGCGTTTGTCAGAGCCGTCTATGTTCATGACCCAGATCTTATCGCAGGCATACCCGCCGCGGTTTGACTGGTAGATGAGTTTAAGGCCGTCCCAGCTGAAATAGGCTTCGCCGTTATCCCCCTCGAATGTGATCTGTGTAACGTTCCTCATATAACGGTCCACAAATGGGCTCCCACGAGACTCCATCGCCGTTCTTTTATTGACGCATCCTGAGAGCACGAGAACCGTCAATGCCATAAAGACTGTTTTTCTCACCGCGTTTGATCCTGTCTTGAGCTCAGTTAAAGAAATCATGAGGATTGCCGTTTAATTCCGAGAACGGGAGGCAGATAATGCCTTCTGTCCCTTTGCGCTGTTCTCCATTTCGTTTACGAAAAAAGGGTTTCCATCACATTATAAGTTTTGCCTTTCCAATAGTTCAAGGCCGTTTGCCGCTACTCTCTTCATCCTTTCTATCAGTTGTTCGCCGCGATGAAATGCTCATGTGGATGCCGGTATCGCATTCACGTGGCAGATTAGCCCAGAGGCCAAATCGAGGTCAGTCCTTTCACAAATCCCATAGCCTTAATAGAGGGGGGTATGGGTGATTTCTCCGGGAGCTTTGAAGAACTTTTAGATCTCAAACTCCTTCATGAAGTCTAAGTCTAACTCAATCCCCAGTCCAGGTCCTGAGGGAAGGGAGACCCATCCGCCATTGCGTTTGACTTGCTCGGGGATGGAGAGGGGTGTCGCAAGCAGTTCCTCCCGAAACCGATTTGGCGTGGTGTCGTATTCCAGCATTGGCTGGACAGGTTCCATAGCCCCCGGCAGGTCGGGCATGGCGGCCAAGAGATGAAGGTTGGTGGCCACGGCTACCGCCGATCCCCAGACGTGATTCACCACGGGAATGAAATAGGCATGAGCCAGGGCCAGGACTTTACAGTACTCGGTTATGCCACCCAAGCCGCAGGTCTCCGGCTGGAGAATGTCAACGCACCGGGTGGCGATGATTTCTCGAAAGCCCCAGCGGGTGAACTCAGCCTCTCCTCCGGCCACTGCAATATCCAAGGCGTTGCATATATCCCGGTATCCCTGGCGATCTTCGGGGGCAACGGGTTCCTCGAACCAATAGACGCCCAGACGCTCGAATTCCCGCCCCAGCGGTATGGCTTCGCGTGCAGTATAAGCATGGTTCGCATCGACCATGAGGAGAATATCCGGTCCGATGGCCTCACGCACAGCCTTGACCAGACGGAGGTCCCTCGATGGCCCCAGGCCGATCTTCATCTTGATGGCGCCGTATCCGGCCTCCACGATCCTCGCGCTTTCCTCGGCGAAAGATTTCTCGAGCTCCGGTATCTCGCGCAGCATCATGCCGTAACCATAAACCGGGATCGAGTCGCGGAAGGCGCCGCCCAGGAGTTTATATATCGGCTGATTCAGAAACCGCCCCGCGATGTCCCAAAGGGCGATGTCAACGCCTGATAAGGCCTGGATTGGCATTCCCTTCTGTCCATGGTCACGCAGCAAGTTGTAAACATGATGCCATATCCTCTCTCGATCCAGGGGATCTTTGCCGAAGATCATCGGACGAATAACCTGTTCAACGATGGTCTTGTTGGCCAAAGCCACCTGTCCTCCTCCGAAGGCCTCGCCGAATCCATGAATACCCTCATCGGTGATTACCTCAACGATGTGAGCGGTCCGACGGTCGAAGTACATCTGAGAGTACCCCAGCCTCTCATCGAGGGGGTACTGGAGAACATGGCTTTTTACATCAGCGATTTTCATAATCGGTGTTGCCTCCTCGGATTGGGTGCTTTCCAGGCAGGGGATAAAGACCTCGATGCCCTTGTGTATGACCCCTTTCGACCAATCAAGGAAATCGGGCCTGGTTTCGGCTGATCTCAGTCCCATCTGCCCAGAACTTCTGGATGGGGAGCGACCAGGGCCTAGTAATCGCCCGGCCGAACCGATAACGGAAGATCGGTGAGCCCTGCTCCCTGCCGTCCATAGGAGCCATGGACGTTCCCGTTAGTCGTTCAAGTGATTGTAAGTAGATACATCGAGAAAAGGGGATTGTCCAGCACTTTTTACGTTACACCGAGGCTTCTCAGGATGCTGAAGGAGCAATGAGAGGAGCTCGGTTTGGAAGATTGTCTTTAGGCTATGAGCGAGGGGAACTGTTCAAGGGGAATGAGGGATGTTATTGATCTCTCTTTGCCAACATGACCTATCTCTTTTATTGATCTGGTTTATAGCCTGTGCTATATAAAATCATCCTCCTGTTTTTGGACCAATACGTGATCCCATGATTCAACTTCAGAGAAAGCCATTTGAATTTCTTTCGTCGGAATCTATCCGAAAAATCCACGAGGCTTCTCTCGAAATTCTCAAAAACACGGGCCTCAAGGTCTTTTCCAACAAGGCAATTGAAATCTTTGGAGATAATGGGCTAAGAGTCGACATAAAAGAGAACGGCACGTTCCCGATTCGGGTCGATCGAGGCAGGCATGTTGAGGAGCGGTGTCGCTCAGCTCGCAAGATTCCATAATCTTCCCTCGAGAGGCATTACGGGGTGCACGGAGGCGAAGTTGCACGATATGCGGCCTGGATATGAGACGGCATTAAATCTTTTTCTCACCATCCTCTCTGGGACGAATTATATCTCCTATGCCGCTGGAGGCCTTGAGTCATCCCTCTCGATCTCCTATGAGAAACTCATCACCGACAATGAGATCATCGGTTCCAATTGGCGGGCGGCTAAAGGGATAGAGGTAACACCGGAAAACACCACCCTTGATCTCATTAAAGGCGTAGGATGGAGGGGTGATTTTTTACGCAATCCCACACCTTGCGGCATTTTAGAGACGAGATATTTCAAACGGAGATTGCAGACACTCAGACATTCGAGGTTTGGGAGGAGCAAGGGGGATAAGATACTCGAGAGAGGGCCAGGGAGATGGCAAATCGGATTATTGCGGGACATCAAGCCGAGCCGTTGAATGTGGATATGGGAAGAAAGCTAAGGGAATGCGTTGCCTAGGTTGAACGAAGGGAAAAAGCAGCTGTATAAGGTTTTAATGGCTTAGCCACGAGGTTTGAGATGAAAAAAGTAGAGGTTCTGTTTCTTTCACTTGGTGATATCCTTCGACTGAACATCTCCTTTGAGGACACATGCAGGATTATTCGAGAGGCCCTGATTGAGCATGGTAAGAAATCAGTCGTGATGCCTCCCAAGCATGGGGTTCATCCGGGCAAGGTTGAGGGTGCTCACTGCAATGCCATGCCAGCTTACATTCCGAAGCTCGGAGCTTTGGGAATCAAATGGGTCTCCGGTTTTCCGGGGAATCGTGACAAAGAGCTTCCGTACATCATGGGAACCCTGATTATTAACGATGACGAAACCGGAGCTCCGTTGGCCATAATGGAGGCATCTTGGATTACTGCGATGAGGACGGCGACTGTTTCCGGGCTCGTCGCCGAGAGCTGTGCAAGGGAGGATACAAAGGTATTGGGTATTGTTGGAGCGGGTGTACAGGGTCGTTTTACTATGCAGGCGATAGTGCAAGCCATGCCTGGACTTGAGCGGATCAGGGTGTTTGATATTGATAGGCGGACCCTACGTGAATCTGTTGAGAAGATGAGCAAACAGGCGGGAACCGACATTGTACCTGAGGAAAGTGCTCAGGGCGCCCTGTTGGAATCGGATATTATGGTGACAGCGACGAGCTTTGTTGAGAAGCCCTACGTAAGAAAAGAATGGTTGAGGAAAGGGGATCTCGGTATTCTAGTTCATCATCGGGGTTGGGAAAACGGTGCTTTCTATCTGGCTGATAAGCTCGTGGTTGATGATTGGGCCCAAACCAAATCGTATGGGATGGAGGATGGCGGTTTCTACGGGAACCTTCCGGATTGTTACGGGGAGTTAGGGGAAATCCTCGCCGGTTTGAAGCCTGGCCGTGAGAGAAAAGAGGAGAGAATTGTAGCTATCACTTGTGGATTAGCTATTCTGGACGTTGCCGTGGGTAAAATGATCTATGAGAAGGCGAAGGAAAACAATATCGGGATGAATCTGCCGTTTATGAACGGAAACATCTGACCCGATATCGACTGGCCTGAAGGGTGGCCATAGGTGAGGCGCCCGATAGCCCGACTCCATAGGGAACCATTTGAGTTACTTTCACTGGAATCTATCCAAAAAATCCCCGAGGCTTCTCTCGACACTGCAGCGCTGAATGAAGGCAAGGTTTGGATTAGGTTCCAAGGGTCCGTTCATTCATTTGATCTTATCCCGTATGTAAGCTGACAGTAGTTCCGAAAAAACAACCAAGGCAATAATAGCGATTATGAGAGCGCCGGTATTGGAATACTCCATAAAACCAATGCTTTCTCTCAAATAAGCGCCTATTCCCCCTGCACCGACATATCCAACTATGGTAGCCGCCCGAAAGGTAGAATCCCAATTGTAGATGGTTATTCCCACCCAGGCCGTTTTGACTTGCGGGAGAACGCCGTAGTACATAACCTGGATTCTTCCAGCACCGGTTGCCTCCATTGCCTCAACAGGGCCAACTCTTATGCCCTCAATCTCTTCTGAAAAAAGCTTACCTGCAAATCCTATGGTTAAAAGTATAAGTGCCAATACCCCGGGCAAGGGGCCGAAACCAAACATGTGGGTAAACAAGATTGCCCAGATGAGTATGTTGATTGCCCGGGATAATCCGATGGTCAGTCGGGCAAGGGGATAGACAATCCGCCGGCTTGGGGTCATGTTAAAAGCGGCAAACCAGGCGAGGGGTATGGAGATCAGTGTTCCTATAAGGGAGGCAAAAAAACCCATTTCAAAGGTTTCCCACAGGCCACCCAGGACGTCAATGCTCGTTATGTATTCCATATTGGGCGGGTAAAATACTCTTGAAAGCATTCTGGCCAAAAGCGGAAACATGGTAAACACACGGGCAATAGGTATTTTGCAGTAATACACACCATAGAAAATGAATGCGATTGACAGGAAGGATATGATCCAACCCTTGAGGCTGCCAGTCATTTTATGATTGCTTGTCATTTTGTTGCGGTATCTTGCGTATTGAGTCTCAAGATCACAAAGAGTCGTATGTCAAATGACTTTCATTCTCAATCTATTGGAAACATATTCCCCAATGATGACCAGTATCAGAATGGCGACAATCGTTGCAGTGGCATTGCGATAATTGTACATGGCCATTTGCACGCTGAAAACGATCCCTATACCGCCGGCGCCAACGAGGCCGATGATGGTGGCCCGGCGAATATTGAGATCCCACTGGAAAATGACATTCCCAATGAATAGGTGCAATATCTGGGGGATGATTCCGAAGAGGATGACTTGAGCCTTACTTGCCCCTGTTGCCTCAATGGCTTCGATGGGCCCTATATTCACTTGTTCGATTTCTTCCGCCGTGAGTTTGGATAAGAAGCCCACCGAACGCATTCCAATGGCTATGATTCCGGGAAACGCACCAAGGCCCAAAGCAGCTACAAATATCAATCCCCACACAATTTCATGAATCGATCGGGAGATGGTCATTATAAAGCGCCCGATGGGGTAGGTTATAGGGAAGTAGGGGGTTATATTGCGGGCTGCCAGAAAACTCACCGGTATTGAAAGTATGACGGCCAAAAGTGTCCCCAAGACAGCGATCATAAAGGTTTCTATCGTTGGCCTTACGAGAGTCAAAACAAAACTCAGGTTTGGGGGGAAGAATCTTGAAATCGTTATGGCCATCTGCTTGAGACTCGCCATCCTGCTCCAGTCCGTTTTTACCCCAAGGAGAGAATATCCGAACCACACGGCAAGGATAAGAATCAGCGGGTACCCTAAGCGACGCATATATTCAAACAGTCGTGGCGATTTCTTTTTCAGAATCCTCGAATCTTGATCCCTCTGGTTTTGATTGCTCACAATTCCAACCATCTATCTGGGCATGATTTGAAACTGGTCATTAAACCGAGTATTGGTTCGTCCCTCACTCGTATTGGTAGATCATATTCAACGTCTTTTTGTCCAGTTGATCGGCGGCTCCCTCAAACACCAGAACGCCGTCCTGGAGTCCCAAAATCCGATTGGAATACTCTATAGCCAGTTTCACATCATGAATGCTAACGAGGGCCGGAACTCTCTCTTCTTTGCTCAACCTATAGATTAAATCCATTACTTCATGTTGAATTCTCATATCCAAACTGGATGTTGGCTCATCCACCAGGAGAAAATCAGGCTTTTGAACAAGGGCACGGGCAATCCCTACCCTCTGCCGCTGTCCGCCGCTCAGTTCATCTGCACGCTTGTGGATATGATCTTTCAAGCCGACTCTCTCGCATATCTCTGTGGCTTTCTCTAGATCCTCCTTGTGAAACTTGCGGAGCAAACTGCGCAAGAGTGAAGTACTGCCTAGTTTCCCACAAAGGACATTGGTAAGGACGGGGAGTCTATCGATGAGGTTGAACTCCTGAAAGATCATGCCGATTCTTCTCCGTGTGAGTCGAAGCGTTTTTCTATTCAGACTCGTGATTTCTATCCCCTCGAATAAGATACTCCCGGACGTAGGTTCCACCAATCGATTGATACAGCGAAGCAATGTGGACTTCCCGCCCCCACTGGGCCCGATAACAGAGACAAACTCATTGCTGTCCAGACTAAAGGTTACCCCTTTAACCGCCTCTTCACCAGTGGCATAAGTCTTCTTAAGGTCCTTCACCTCCAAAAAATGCATCAAGTTTCCCCATCTTCTGTTCCGTGGATAAACAAACTATGGTTGGCCGCTTCTTTGATCCCCAAGCAGCCAACCATAGTTCTACCCCTTTGCCATTCTCATGTGACCCATGTGCCCACTACTACTTCTTTTTCTTCTTCAACTCCTTTTTGGCCTTAACGAGTTTCCGAGTTACATCGTACATGCTGTCCGTGGCCTCAATGAATTCTACCGCTTTGGTGCCTTTCCAAAATTTGTCCGCCCCTTCAACCTCGCCGGACTTAAATGTGAAGAAGGCTTCGCGAATTTTTGCTTTCAGCTCCGGTTTGAGGTTTACCCGGTAAACCCAGGGATCCCTTGGCACCACATTCGACCACCACAGGAAATTGAAATCCTCCTTTGCCACCAGTCCCGCTCCAATGGCACGCTCCATGTTAGCGCCGTTGGTGAATGCCGCATCAACCCTTCCTTCCTTGACGGCCAGCATCGCTGCATCGTGTCTGCCCGTCCAGACGATCTTGCCGAAGTATTTTTCCAGCGGCTCTCCCCCTAACTTCTCATCCGGGAAGGTGACCTTGGGGAGCAGGTAACCGGATGTACTCCCCGGATCGGTGAGGCCAAGGGTTTTTCCCCGCAACTGCGGAATGGTTGTGAGGCCACTTCCCTTTTTGGTGATGAGACAACCGTAATACCCCGCGCCACCCCTTTGGGTGATACCTGGGGCCGTGGTCTGGACTGCGAACACCTCGATGCTCTTATCTCTATCTCTGCCGATCACGTATGGGGCTGGCCCGAGCCTTGCTACATCGACAAAGCCACCAGTCATGGCCTCCATCTCTGCCGCATAGGAGGTGGTCATATAGAAGGCGACCTTCTTACCGGTTTTCTTACCCATGTACTTCATCAGGGGTAGATACAACTCGGCGGACATAGCTGAAATCTCTTGAGGCAGGGCTGCAAAGGTCAGCTCAATTGGATCACTACTGCCTTTTCCCTGAGCGTATACGTCTGAAAGCACCGCGGAAACAAGAAATGCGCTCAAACACAAAACAAAGCCATTCCTCTTAAACTCTCGAAGAATCTTCATCGTTCTCCCTCCTTGTTTAGGTTTTGGACCACAGTTTTTGTACGTCTTCCCATCCCTCCTTTCATCTCTTGGATTTGGCTTTCATCTTCGCCAGCTGTTCTTTTGCAACCTCTTCGTGGTCGTCGAATTTCATGACCTTACATTCAAATCCAATCGCTACTTTCAGGAGACCAACTGCCTCGTCAGTAAACACAACGGTCCCATCGTCCTTAATCTCTTCTATGCCGTCTCTATATTGGCCCTGTT
>JABAOC010001928.1_pt3 | contig 16824 bp, 22 predicted proteins | sample 7062161 | NCBI WGS metagenome assembly JABAOC01 (sample SAMN14538625, study PRJNA623070) | marine sediment metagenome | biome: marine biome [ENVO:00000428]; feature: marine pelagic biome [ENVO:01000023]; material: deep marine sediment [ENVO:00002113] | place: India: Gulf of Khambhat ... | reverse complement strand
TCATTAATGTCCGAACGAAAACCATTACCAACTGTCATTCCGAACGGAGGGAGGAATCTGGATTTCTCGAAAACAGTTGATTTAATGATTTCTCTCTTCGGTTGAAATGACAAAAAGATAAGTTTTCGTTCAAAAATCAATTAGCATAATTAGCGGTCAAAAGCTTTTAATTCTAAAATCGTAAATCTAAGATCATAAATCAGTCATAGATTTCCACCCAAGTCGTTGCTGTATTGATAATATTTATTTCGCTTTCATCTCCTGGGACGCCGAGGAAATCAGCGACAGGCTTCACCAATTTTTGATAATTCAACTGCGCTTTGAATGTGACTTTTCCAATTGGAATATCATCGGGCAATTGCCAGGTAAAGGTTTCGATTTTCGTCTCTCTAGGCCCAATACGATAATCAACTCCCAGCTTTTCGGTATTCCATTGCATGATGGTCATTCGCCCCTGGGGATCAAAATACGGCATTCTGAAAATCCGATCACCGATTGGCACGCCGTCCCGTTGGACGCCTTTAAAGTCTGGAATTCCTTTTGGAATTCCCAAATCCTGATAGGCTAAAACGTCCGCAGCAATGGTATATTCCTCACCATCAAATCCTTTTTTATCTACCGGTAAATGATATTCTTTTCCTTCGGCATCCGTAGCCGTGACATGCAGCCAGACAATGCGATCCTCCACTGAGCCTGTGGGAATTTTGTGACCTGCTTTAGCATTGAATAATTGGACTTTTATCACTACTGTACCGTCATATTCGATCTCTCGTTTTTCGGGATGCATCTGGATTTCAACCGCACCAGCTAATTTTCCAGGGTCATGCGCCCCATGAAATAGATGCTGCGCCACCATATCCTCCTTTGACATGGTCGCATTCTTACCCCAGGCTTTGGGCATGTGGCATTGATGGCAGGGAACGCCTTCTTTCGAGTATGGGCCTTCTTTCCATTCCAGTTGTGTGGATTTCACCCAAACGCCATAAGGATCTTTTTCATTATGGCAGTTTCCACAGAACTCAGCCTGTTTCATAAAATCGCTTTCTTTGGTATCGTGGTGTGGAGAAACTAAACCTGGTTTCGGTCCATATTTTAGCCTGCCAGGCTTAGAAACATAGCTGAAATTAAACGGTATTTCTCCTTTAAAGCTGTTGATGGTATGGCAAACATCACAACTGACACTCTCATTGGCTCTTGAATTCTCGGAAGGTCGTGGCGGTGGAACATCCCCAGCTAAAAATGCCAACGGTGCATGGCAGCCATTACAGCCATGCGATACAGGCATTACTTTTGGATCAACTTTTCCGTGTGCCACGGCTAAATCAAAATATTCAATCTCATCCCAATGATGGGTGTAAGCTTGCGACATCATTGCCTGAGTCCATTGCTGATAAATATCGATGTGACAGCTTTTACAGGCTTTCGGCTTTTCATATTGATCATATTTTTTTGTACCGAGGGCTTCCTCGCCAGCAGGTAAATCCTGGGATAATAAATTTGGAGTGATAAATAAAAGTAGGGCTAATGTGAGGATCAAGTTTTTCATAATTCCTCCATCACGTTAAAGAATTTTAATATCCAAATAATAAATTCCAAACCTATTCGACAATTGGCGGATAAATTCCAATTTGAATTTGGATTTTGTTATTTGAAATTTAAGCAACTAACTTCTTCAACGCATTAAATGCATCATCATAATCTGGCTCATTAACAAATTCAGGTACAATCTGGATGTATTGAATAATCCCCTTGCTGTCAATAATCCACACTGAACGGTACAATAGCATCATCTCTTTAATCACCAGACCGTATTTAATTCCAAAATCCATTTCACGATGATCGCTGAGTGTTTTAATTTGCTCGGAACCCGTTGCGGCACACCAACGAGTCAGGGCAAACGGCAGATCGACACTGACATTTAAAATGACGACATCTTTTGAAACCTCAGTCGCCATTTCATTAAATCGTTTCGCTTGTAAATCGCAGACCGATGTATCCACTGATGGCGTAACGCTAATCAAAATTGTCTGGCCTTTAAAATCACTGAATTTAACTGGATTCATGCTTTTATCAATCACCTGAAAATCAGGTGCTTTATCGCCAACTTTCAATTCTTTCCCAAGCAAAGTAATCGGATTTCCTTTGAATGTCACCAATCCCTTCTTCTGAGGCAATTGATCTATATTTAATTTGTGCATATTCATCTCCTTCAAATCTCTTTTATCCATCCCACTACTGATAAAACTTTATCGCTTGGGGCATAGGGCATGGCGCATAGCGCCCCGTCTTGTTCCAGTGAATGGCAGAACATTAACAAACATTTTCCCACGAAATACACTAAAAGATTTTTCGTTTCTTTTGTGTGTTTCGTGAGAAAAAGTAGCTTCTATAAATATTTTAAATCTAAAATCGTAATTCTAAAATCTAAAATCAAGATTATGCTTTCCACAATCCATGCAAATTACAATATTCTCGAGCATTCACTTTTGCCGCCGTGATCTCAAACATCGCTTCGGGTTTCTCACCTGGATTCAGGAATTTTCGGTACACTTTTCCATCAGCCATTACTTCGATAAACTCAATATAATGCTTTTCTTCCATCGGATGAGCAACACTACCGACTTTCACAGTCACTTTATTACCAGATTTTTCTATGACAGGAACGTGTTTTTCTTGTGCAGCATCTGTAATATTTTCTTTTAAAAGTTTCATGGGTTGACCACTACAAACAAGATCTTCTGCTCCAGCATGGACAACTTCAACCATGTTACCACAAATTTCGCATTTATAAATTTGATTTAATTGAGTCATGGTATAGCTCCTTTTTCTTTTATTTTATGAAAAAATGATTTTGAGTATAAGGAATTAAGGAAATAAGTTATACAGGAATATACTCTATAGCCCATACCTTATATCCCTATACCTTTATACACTTATAACTTAATTACCAAATTACCCAATCACCCACTTATTTAAAATTATTCCCCAGAAGTAGGTGGACTAAATTTCCGCCCCCCTAATTGGGCATCCAGCATAAAAATGCCCTGTCCTTTTTCCCCTACCATCTGGATTTGCTTCACAATCTTCAGCATACTGGCTTCTTCTTCGACCTGCTCATCAATATACCATTTTAGCAGGCTCTGGGTGGCGTAATCTTTTTCTTCAACAGCCAAATGCATGATGTCATTCAGTAATTCGGTCACATGCTGTTCATGTTTCCATGCCAGGTCAAATATCTCTTCCAGCGATTTAAAATCCTGTTTCGGTTGATCCAATCCATAAATCTTCACATCATGATTTTGCTCGACCAGGTAATGATAAAATTTTATCGCATGAAAACGTTCTTCCTGTTCCTGAACGATAAAGAAATTCGCAAAACCATCCATATCCACTGAAGAACAATAAGCCGCCATGGATAGATACAAATGTCCCGAGTAGAGTTCGTTTTTAATTTGTTCATTAATTTTTGCTGCCATTTTATCTGATATCATATTCACCTCACTTTTTAGAGTTTATTATTTTATGTTAATTATGCTTGTAAATCTTCTGAAGGTTCCAAATCCACCTGCGCCTGAGCAATTAAATTAATTGATCTAGCTAAGGCAGACTTTCAGGCGGTTAGTTAATTAAATGTTCTCTTCTCTTTTCTATTTTGTTTGGTTTTTCAATTTGTAATCATTTTAAATTGCAATAAAATATAATTTAAATTTATCACAAAATCAAGTGCTTTTTACGTTATATTAAAATTGTGAGGAAGGTCATTTTCTAAAATAATCAAAAGTCTATTCCAAGAAGGTTTGAACCGCTAATTTCGCTAATTCAGGGCAATTGGGCTTAATTCTTGTAAATTGGAAGGTTGATGTAATTAGCTGTTTGGAGTTGACTCAAGTATTTTTTATTTCCAGTACTTCAAATAAATCCTCTGGCTCCAATCGAAACCGACTTGCTTTGCCTTCAAAAAAGCCATGTTCTCGGATCATGTGGACATTCAATTGCGAATACTTTATTTCTTTATCCAATTTCTTATTGTAAAGTGTAGCAATAATCTTATGATGAAGTCTTGGCTCCCCAAATGGACAGGGCAGCAATCCCCGATCCCAGGCGATTTGAACCGTAAAATCTCCCAGATCGACTTTCGTCTCCAATCCTTTTTTTCCTTCTTCAATAAAATGCTGGAGTCGATCGGCAATTATTTCTACTTCTACTCCCATTCGTGATAACGTGAGAAGGTCTTCTTTGATGATGTCGTGAATATGTCGGGTGTCGTAGCCCAGGAAGCCGTCTTTTGAAATTTTTCCAGGTTTGAAATTATCGAGAACTTTTTTTTCGAGTGGGGTTTGTTTCATGTTTTGCTCCGAAAATGGAATTTTTTAACTTTTTATTCCTCGCTAGGAAAATTGTCTATTGCTGATTTTCATCACCATCAGAATTATTCGATTGGATTTTTGATTTTATTAATTCAATTTTGTTTACAATAAAATCTTTGATTTTCTCAGCATCTTTAATAGCTAATTTCATATCGGTTTCATTTAAATCCATTCGATAGGGATATCTTACATTCATAGCATAATCTGTCAGTCGTAAGCATTCTTCTTCAATAGCTTTAAATTCTTTATCATATTTGAAGCACAACTGGTTGAGCAGAACCAAGTCGTGAATTTTAATAATCTCATGTTCATTCAATGCTAAAAAGCCTTTTAAATACTTTTCAGCGGACTGTTGGCAGTGATAACAAATTATTTCGATAGGAACTGGGTGCATTTTTTGCAGAAATTTTGCTGAAGCAATATCTGTTTCAGCAATCTCAAACCACTCTTGGGCTATATTTAAGTTATCCATTGACTAAAATCCCCTGTTTTAATATTTTAAATTCAAGGGTATTTGGAAGTGCCGCTCTTTGGTCAAATTCTTTATCTTCGTAAATAAGAATATCCAGCGGAAGTTGAAAGTTATTTCTTATCTCTCTTCGAATATCTCTCATCATATCAATTTTTCTTTTATCACCGAGATCCGTAATAATACAAAGATCTAAATCACTATGGACACCTGGATTTCCATAAGCATAAGATCCAAATAAAAATATTTTTTGGGGAGTGAATTTTTTTGTTATGGTATTAACTAACGCATCTATTTGCTCTTTTGAAATCATAACTATATCCTTCTTTATACCACTTTTTTCCCAACTGATAGAAACTATCCAACAGATATAGAAAATAGATTTAATCAGTTGGGTTGTTTCTATCCGCTGGAAAAAAACGATTTTTTAGTGTTATTGATGATCCTGTTGATTTAGTGCCATTTTTTCACTTCGACCACAATATGCAGCAGTCAGGGACTGCTGCTAACCAATATATTATGGTTTTTTGCTAATTATTGATATTAAATCAACAGAGTTATTGATCACTTTGATTTTCTAAATATGATTTGATTTTATCAACAAAATTTTTAGCGCTATCGATGTATTCCTTTATCATTTCAGGTTCTGGAGAAACTAAATCCACATATTCAAACTTTTGACGATACTCAACAGCTTTGTTATAAATTCTCCCAAACTCTTTCGGGAAAATATCTTTTTGAATAAATTCCCTATTAAAATATCCTTTGACCTGGGCATGTTTTGAGAACGAAACATCGTGCAAAAGAAGCAGGGCTTGAACCGCATAAAACATGGAGTAATATATTCTATTCATTGCAGAAGTTAACATTTTATTTTCAAATAAAAGCCTTGCGGCTTCAAGGGATTCACTTGATCTTTCCAATCTATATTTGATTAATGTTTGTCGGTATTCATTTTTCATGTAACGATCTCTTCTTTAAGAATATTTCGGTAAACTGGCAAATATGAATTTACATCTTCATAAATTGAACTGTCAAAAACAAAAATGTCAATTGTATATCCATATTTCAATTCGAGATCATAAGCCATATCAAACAAATCTTCTTCAATTTTGCGATTGACTTGACCTAAACAGACGAATACATCGATATCAGATTCATTTGTTCGATCGCCTCTGGCAGAGGAACCGAATAAGCGCAATTCTTTCAATTGATATTTTTTTGATATAATTGCTTTTAGTTCATTTACGATTTTCTTAACCTGTGAATCCATATCAATCTCCATCTATTTCTTTTGATCAAAAACTATCTTTTGGAGTTTTTCCAGGTTTGAAATTATCGAGAACTTTTTTTCGAGAGGAATCTGTTTCATGAGTTCGCTCCAGATGAGAGATTAAATAGTTTTGACAAGAAAAAATGAAATACAAATAAATATTAATTATTAGATTTTTTATCAAACACGTCCGATTTCAAGATACAATTTGTGAATTCGATTATTTTGAATTCTATTAAACTCGAATCTTCCAAGAAAGTGAGATTACTGTAAAATTTTTCTTTAAGCACTGAACTTTCTGATATTTCAAACGCTGCTGATGTATTACAAGCAGCATTACGAGCATAAAGCCCAAAAACCATTTTGTCATCGGCGGCTATTAATGTAAAATACGGTAATGATGAATAATAATATACTTTCAATGATCCACGAAAACTATTATGTTTTTCTTTCGAATGAAAAAATAATTGAAATAACTCTTCCCATTATACTATTAACTGGTTTGTACGTATTAACTATTAAATCATCCACAGGTCGACCTTCATCTTTAGCACGAAATTTTAATACATCTGATAAAGGATTTAAAGTGAAAATACGAATCCTGCATCCTTTACGAACCTTCTTAAATATTATATGAGGTTTTATTCTGCCTAAAAAAAATCTTTTAAGCTTAAACCTAGAATATCGATTTTTATTCTTGCCATTATAATTATACTATCAAGATATTCGCCTGCTTCTTTTTTATTACCACGATAAATAACAGGTTCAATAGGTTTTTCAATTTTGACATCAATAAGTTTAAAAATCAAATACGGAATAGCAGCGACAAGCAATGCAAGGCCAAAATCTTGTAGGACAATTAAATAAATTGGTGATTCTGGCCTCATTAAAATTTCAGCAAGAAGAAGCAGAAAGAAACCAACAATTAAAATAATTATTGAAATTAAACTAGTAATTACTTTCTTGGATTGCGAATTGTTAAATTTCATATCCATAGTCTACAACCTCCCAATCCGCTATTGTAGACAAAAATTCTCTAATTCTAATATGCTCGGAATGCCTTCGAAATCGATCTAAAGCATCAAAATCATCAAAGCTAGAAACTTGGGCAACATCAAAAGCTTTTTGAGAAGACCTCACTTAAACACCAATGCTCCATTCACGTATTTCTGGAATTTTTTTGCCTAGAGATGCAAGCATTGACCTGCTTCTTGTCTCTGTGCTTTTGTAGTTGAATTATAAAATTTATAGAGAATAACATGCCTAATCATTATTTCTCCTAGTGAATTATATCACATTATCCAAACGGATCAAAAAAGATCCGATCCGAAGTAATGCCATATTTTTTCATTACGTTAATACAGGCATTGATCATACCAGGACTGCCACAAAGATAGCCCTGTGTTTTGGCATTATCAATTTTCTTTAAATAATTTTCTAATGGGGCAGTTATCAGTCCCACTTCACCATCCCATTCATCAGTGGGTTCGGGGGCGGAAAGTGCTGGTACAAATTTAAAATTGGGAATTTGCTTTTCAAATTCAGCCATTTCCTCCAGGTAAAACATATCTTTCTTCGCCAGTGCGCCAAAGAAATAGGTGGTTTTAAGAGAAATTTTGTTTTTCGCCATATCCGCCAATAATGAAATTATCGGCGCCATACCTGAGCCGCCTGCGACCATTATAATTTCTCCATCGCCATCATGTAAATGAAAATCCCCCATGGGCCCAATTAATCTGACCGTATCGTCTTCTTTCAAATGTTTAAAAATCCAGGTGGTACAAATTCCTTCGGGAACCAATCGAATCATCAACTCCACATAATTTTTCTCGTAAGCAGGTGATGCCATGGAGTAAGCCCGTTGGACAACCTCTTTCACATCGTTGTAAGGCTGGGTTTCCAATTGAACATATTGTCCTGCTTTAAATTTAATTTCATTCGGCTCAATGAGGTCGAAACGGATCAATTTAATATCATGGGTCAACTCTTTGATAAATGCCACACGAGTCTTAAATTCCTTGATATTAAATAGTTCTTCAGGGATTTCGATCTTCATGTCCTGCTTGACTTTGACCTGGCAGGATAATCGGATGTTATTCTCTCGTTCTTCAGGTGATAAAAGCGGCTCTTCCGTGGGCAAAATAGGACCCACTCCTTCCAGCACTTTACATTTACAATAGGCACAGGTTCCACGACCACCGCAGGCAGACGGTAGAAATATTTTTTGGCTGCTCAAACTTGATAGCAAAGATGAGCCGCCTTTTACAACCAACTCTTTTTCATTATTAATTGTTAGCTTACACTCACCATAGTTCGCCAGAAATCGTTCGGCAATGACCAAAAGAATAGCTAAGAGAGCACTAATTCCTGCCATCGAGGCAGTTGCGATAAAAATTTTAAAAATCATATATCCTTTGCACACTTTACAATCAAATCAATCTCTGTTCCCTAAAATGATTATTATCTCCCAAGTTAAATTCATTTTTCTGAAAAACCTCCCGAAGGTTCAAAACTTCCGGGAGGTTTCCAATCCGAAAACTACTCTGACATGAATAGATTTAAAAATTTAGAAATTCAAATCAAAACCACCAGCAATGAAATACCCCTCATATTGAAAATAAAGATCATTTGAGCGATTATTCAGATAATCACAGGAAAAATAAATTGTTATATTGCGAATCATTTTGTTTAAACCCATCTGTTTGCTCAATATAATTCCAAATAATTTTTGCTGGTCTTTTCGTTCTGTATTTGATAGATCCCAATTTTGAGTTGAATCACTGCCAATCGGATAAGGATATTTTTTATCATAAAAATTTACATAAACTTTTAAGTTCGTAGACATGGGTAGCAGTTGGGTAAAGGTAATTTGCCATCCATCACTTCCATACGTATATGGATCGTCATACAAATCATCATCTTTATTGTAAGAATAATCCTGACCTCTCAAATATCGAGCATTATTTGCTGGTGTGTATCGCTTGGTAAATTCAACGCTGATTCCTGTCTTAGAAAAAATGGATTGAGCAAGCTTCAAACTAAGATTCATCTGCCTGCCTTTGAGAGCGGTCATATTATAAGCGACAATTGAAGTATCGGTAATGGTGCCGCCATGTCCCATTCCATATTGATGTCCTTTGCCTTTACTAGGATTCTTTTTTGGCACAACAATAATTTTTTCGATAGCATGTTGATTCGTGTACGCTTTTGCACCATAGTTCAATTCGCCAATAAATGTCGTTTTTGTTGGGAAAAAATGCTTCACCGTCAAGATAATAAAATGCTCTCGATAGCTTAATTCAGTTAAATTATTATAATCTCGACTCCGAAAACGATAGCCGATTTGTACAGGATTGCTTTGCCATTGATTCCATCGAAGCTGAGCATAAGCTGATAAAGTTGTATAATCATAAATTTCATATTCAGATTGAAATTTCCGCAACTGAAAATCAGTTCCGATATTAGCTTCTATTTTGGATTTTAAGGGAAAAAAGACCTCTGTTCCAATCTGGTGAGACTGCGATAAAAGATCTCTATAGTTGTAAAATAAATTGAGGTCGCCAGAGTAATCCAAACGCATGGACAATTTGTTCAATTTAAAGTCATATTGTAGATTCAAGGAGGTTTGATTCACCCAATCGGGCGCTTCTAAGTAGTTGCGGAAGATATTCTGGTCGTAAACGGTGGCTTGACTCAAGGTGATGTGCGTTTGTGCCGATGAAATTGAAGCAAAGAAAATCCCGAAAACTACGATGAGCAGTTGAAATTTTTCAAGGACTTCTTTTTTTCCCATGCCCATGACCTTTTTTCTGTTTGCCGAACCTTTCAAATCCACGTCCGTCGGAGATACCATCGCCATCTTTATCGATAAAATAATCATATTGTCTTCCTTTTCCATGCATTTTTAAATCATGTGACAATCGATTGGCGAATCGGTCATGCATACCGTCACCATTTTTATCTAAAAATTTCTTAATTTCTTTATCCCGATCTTCATCAATGCAGCCGAAACGATACCCCATGGTATTGTCTTTCATAAATTCAATACCAGTGATGTCATTTTTCCCATCATTGTTCATATCAAGCACGAATTCATTTAAAGCGACTTTATATCTTGGTAGGATACCTGGATCCTGAATCCCATCACCGTCTCGATCGACCCAGGGTGTTTCGAAGCGAATCCCCCTTCTTTTCAATTGATCAAACATCAGATCGTTGACCCCATCTCCATCTCTGTCGATCCAGAGATCATTTAATCCATCTTTATTTTTATCTTCGAATTTGAAATGATGCTGATAAGGTTGACTGGTCACATCATTGATCCCATCGCCATTGGCATCACGAAAGAGATCATTGAAACCATCATGATCGGAATCTTGATAACCTATAATTGGAGATTGGTCATTTGTTTGGCCGAATAAAAGATTAATATGAATAAAACAGAAAAAAAAGGAAATTACCAGCCAGAATTTTGTCATTTGATTTTTCATGCTGACCCTCCATTTCCCACTCTATGATTAAGGGGATTAAATTCATTATGAAAATAAAGATTTTAATAATAAAAATCAAGCATTAAAATAAAATATCGGGACTCAGCTATCGACAGATTAGGAGGTGAGAAAAAATAAACTACCATTTTCAGAAACATGCTTTTGCAGTTTTTATTAAGATTAGAATAAAAAAAACATATTTTTTATTCTCACCCCCCTTAATACAAAACCTTTCAAAGGTACAGAACCTTTGAAAGGTTACATGCGACGCACCTTTTAACATGCGTCGCATGCATGCTTCGGCAAAATTATTTCACCATTACCATTTGTCGAATTTGTGTCTCATTTCCAACATTTAGCTTATAGATGTAAGTTCCCGTTGGCATTAAATTTCTATTGTTATCTCGTCCATCCCAAACAATCTGATAAGTTCCAGCAGGCTTAAATTCATTTACCACATTCCGAATTTCCTGTCCCAGTAAATTAAAGATGGACAATTTTACTATGCCCGCACTATTGATTTGATAGCCGATTGTGGTTGTCGGGTTAAAAGGATTGGGATAGTTCTGTTCCAAGACCAAATTCTTAGGAACGTTATCCTTAAATTCAGCAACTGAAGTCTCTTCTTCTGTTCCAAAAACGGCATAATAGGATTGAAGAGATTCGGTTTCAAATAGGACGATCTTATTGTTTAAATCATAAATAGAATTCTCGACCGAAAACCATCGATTACTATTTTCATCCCAATATCTTAATTGAACGGCATTACTACTGAATTTGCCCAGGAACGTCCCGCCAGAATCACCTTCACTATAACGAAGCTGAACTCTCAAGCGTTTGATAAATCGAACTGGCACGCCCTTTCCGTTCACTCGATTGCCAGCAGGATTGCTGAAGTGGAAATGCCAACCTGCAATGACTGAATCGGGATGTCCTGGCAGACTGTCCCGCCAAACTTTCATGAACTCGCAGTAGATCGAATCAGGGAATTGGGGACCTTGATGACCACCACCTTGCCAGGCGCCAGGCGGAATTTCCACCCAGGAAGATGAATCGACTGGACAATGGACTCGCTTCTTATGCTTGAGGTGTTTACTGATCCAGCCACCAGACCATGGTGCAGGCCCCTTGGGCTCACGCCAGACCAATCCATCGATCTTGAACACTTTCAGACATGGAATATCTGAATCTCCTTTTATGGCGCCTTCAATGGTAATGGTCTCGCCATCATCAGGGCGCTTTGCACCACTTTCGGGTTCATACCAGGGGGGACCAAAGCATAACTTATAATTAGGGTTTTCGTCGCCGTCAGTGTCAAGATAGTAATGATCATAATAGTAGGTCGTATCTACCAAAACTGTACCAGTAACAGTAACCAGTTCCAAACTATCACACCATTCTGAGTGTCGCCACCAATTTTCCACTGGCTCCCGCCAGAGCAGCCCGTTGATTTCGAAGACAACTACGACAGGAATGGTAGGCTTCTTGTTGATTGCGCCAACAATCGTCACATAATCCCCAGCATTGGGTTTGGTGGCACCACTTTCTGGGATATACCACTCAGGGCCGAATGCCAGATTGAAATCAGCAACACCATTATTATCCACATCCAGAAAATAGATATTGTGATGAGCGGAATCGATAATCACAGTTCCCGTTAGCGTGACCGATACTAATGAATCAGGCCAGGCTTTCTTGTGTCGACCTCTATGATCCGCATACCCATCCAATACCTGCATCCCCAAAAACAAAATTGCCAAAACGATTACTCCAACACGCATTTTTTTTTGCATAGCCAACTCCTTTCATCAGTTAAAACCAGCATGAGTTAATTATAAAGTAATTCCCAGGTCCTTAATTATTGATTTGCAAATCGACTTCCGATTAATTTATAATCAAAATCCATGCCAGGAATTATGATCCTTTGTATTTTATAAAATCACAAAAGGTTGGCTAATTTGGTTCCTCATAACATCCCAATACTTATCGACAATTTGGTCGATTCTTTTCGACAAAATGGACGTTTTCGATTTTGAGTTTGACAAAAGTGGTGATATAAGAGGAATGTCTGTAGATTGAATATCAGATGTGAGTAAAGGAATACGGATTGCAATTGATTCATGGATTGATTTTTATCATTACTGTCCAGATTGCCTGCTGGATCACGGACATCGTGGAAAAACCAATCCTCTGAACAGGGCTCACTACAGGTACTGCCTGCCAGGTTATTTTTGGGCTTATATCTACAGAAGATCACATGGATGGATTCATGCTGCATAGTTCCCGCACGTGATGCAGACGTCTCATCGAAAATTGGATATTGCATACGAACTTCGTTATCGCTTGCACTTACACGGGCATCATTAAAATCTTCTGGTGCGTATTTAAAGTCATTCAAAAATCCGGCCGCTCAATTGTAATACTCAACGTTAGTATGCCATGGATTTATCGTCAGTCCAACCGCCGCCGTATAAATGGCCGGTTTTGAGGGGAGAAAAGCGTTTTCCACCGAATACATCTAATGTACTTTCGTTACGCTGAACGACAATGGGGTTGCTTCCAATCTTGTGAAACTAAGAGAAATATTCGGTCTAGAATTGAAATTCTCGCTATTCCAGCCCAGTTCCGCTGTAATGTATAAGAGATCCGAACGATCTTGGAGAAAATATATCAATAAGGTTTTCATTCGGGCTGAAAACGGTAATGGTGTCACTGAAGCTATAGGATCCAAGCCTGAGTGTAAGATCTTCTGAGGTAAATCCGGAGACGGACCATAATAGTAATGAATAAAATGACCATTTATATCACTTATAAGTATAAATATTATAGGGGCCCCCAAAGAGATTGATATGCGCTTGTTGTTATTTTTATTATTTTGAAGGGGCCCCATGTTAATTATACTAAAGTCAGAATTATTTATCAAACATCCTACTAATATGACATAAAATTTTTAATTGATCGCTTGTTAATTCTTTAGTTATTGTTTTAATTTTTTACATATCATAACTGCCTGTATCTGCAAAAAACGCCGCCAGGCTGTAAACATGAACGAAGAACAGCGATGCGTTTTGTTTCTGTTGCATACCATGATTATCATACCCTAAATACACCTATCAATTCTTAAGGCTTCTATTTTTATCAATCCAGTATCCCCAGGCTACTAAGAGCCATTGAGATAGGCCAACAATTGCGATCGGCTCCTTAGAAGGAGGAGGAGAACCAAATACGTTAATTACATAGACAATACTCAAAAATATTAATAAGCTCCATAGTCCGATTTGCCCCTTTTTATTTTCCGCCTTTGTAATTTTAAGATAAAGAAAAGACCCAATGAAAAAAATAAATCCTTCAAATAGCATGGTGAAGATTATCGAATTCCATAACCCAAATCCAACCTTATAATCATTCCATGGGATCAATGGCAAATCAGGCCTGTGTGTTATTAAATCAAGAATCCAGTGACTCATGACCAAAGTCGCTAACAATATTGAGCTTTTTAAATTTTTTTTAATTAAAATATAAATTGATCCAAATAGTATTGACCAAATAAGTACACTAAAAAAGCTGTGTGAAAAGGGATAATAGATAAAATTCAATGGTGTAAAAGCTGTATTTCCGGGATCAATTTTTACATTTTCAAGACCAATCAATAAGAAAATTGGCCAGATCAGATCAATAAATTGTGAAGCAAAGAACAGTGTACCTAAAGAAGGATCCTTATCTATCTTTTTTGCCGCTAAACCGATCCCAAAATGTCCAATAAACATGACACCATTCCTCCATTTACTTTGCTCAAAAGGAATTTACAACAGTGAGAAAAGCGATTAATAGTTTCCGGGTAAGGAGACCTTCAATTGATATTATTTGCTCAGGTAGAAATCCTCATTCAAACAATCTAATTTATTCTTCAATTTCATTCTATATATTATACTTTCTGAATAATCAATATTTTCATTCTTCTCTTCTTCTGATATGCCTTCTTTTGGTGTTAAAGGTGCATCCCATTCTGGGTATTGTTTTCTGGCTAGTTGCCAAGCAAAGTAAAGAATTGGATTTATATTTTTTAACTTCATTTCACACCCCTCCTTATAATGTATCAACAAACAGTATAAATAAATTTGGATTATATTGGTACCACCGTGTCAAACATTATCATTGTAATAGACTTAAATAATTGTTAGTGTACATTCATTATCTTCAACTGGACAGCTTTTCGTATAATCGAATCAAGAAGAGTTCCAACTCAGCAAGATAGATAGGCTTGTGAAGATATCCATATACTCCATAAGATATCGCCTCCTCAGTCGAAAGAATAGGAGGTCCAGAAATAATGATCAGAAAATAAATATCAGCGTATCGGCGACGCACCTCACGTATAATTGCAACCTCTTTACCCCTAAATACACTGATGTCTGTGATTACCAATCTCATCGATGTGTGATTCTTTTCAAGATTGTCAAGCAGTTCATGAACAGAATTTAAAGAGACCACTCTGTATCCCAGGTTTTTAATAAACTCTTGAAGTGTTTTAGTGACGAGTGGTTCATTATCAACGAGATAGATAATGACATCAGGAGCATCCGGCATAAACAATAGCGCTATTGTGTAAGTAAGTCTCTTATTGTTCTAATTAGTGTTTATCCGAAAATGTCTATAATTTGTAACGCTAGCATCTTGCTTGCGACACGAATTATAGATTTAGCTAATATTTTTCCCACAAACTGGAAGTTTAAGTTACGTTCTCAGACAGGCACTAATTACATTTATATGCATTGATCGTGCCATTAAATTTAATGATTTCATAATATACTGAATAAACAGGAATTACAAAACTGTTTTTATTAAATGAAATATATAGAGAACCATCGTTTACCAAATGTTATTATCAACATTTACTAATGGTGACTAAGTAAATACCTTGCTGATGAGGCGAGCTTCATATCATTTCTAAGCAATCTGGGGATTTTTTACACGATATTGATAGAAATTCGTTCATGTTTCATTCAATAAAGAACTTGAAGAAAACCGAGGAATCGAAAAGGGAGGATAATAAATTTGACACACAAGTGTTAAACCGATTCTAAGCTGTCCTTACTTGATGCCCAGTTTTTGCATTTTAAAACGGAACGTTGAATACGGTATACCAAGTTTTTGGGCAGCTTTTCGACGGTTCCATTTAGCTTTTTCTAGAGCATTTAAGATTAAGGTTCGTTCTTTATAAACGTGGGAAGATACACTTGGTGTGGAAATTACCTCTCCTGAGGGATTGGATAAATTAAGATGCTCAGGTAAAATCTGACCCGACCTGGATAAGATGGCAGCACGTTGGACAAGATTCAATAGCTCTCGCGCATTGCCCGGGAAATGGTAATTCAAGAGTAATTTTTGGGCTTCTGATGAGAATCCATCGAAATAAAGGCCTCGTGTTTTGGCATAGGCGGATAGAAAATACTCGGCTAAAGGTAAAATATCGTCTCGGCGTTCCCGAAGAGGTAGAAGCGGGATCGAGTATATATTTAGCCTGTAAAACAGGTCGCGACGGAATTTTCCTTGTTCAATTAACTGTTCCAGGGAGACATTCGTTGCTGCAATCACACGAATATCGACATTGATCTCCTTGGAACCGCCCACCCGTCTGAGAGACCTTGTTTCAAGAATCCGAAGCAGTTTAGCTTGAGCAGAAGCCGAGAGATCTGCAACCTCATCCAGAAAGAGTGTACCACTGTCTGCAAGTTCAAAGTAGCCGGCTCTATTAGTGGTGGCACCGGTGAATGCGCCTTTTACATGGCCAAATAGCTCGCTATCGACAAGTGACTCTGGTAAGGCGGGACAACTTACGGCTATAAATGGGCTTTCGTCCGAACTCGCCTGAAAGTGAATTTCACGAGCCACGACCTCTTTTCCGGTACCCGTTTCACCTGTAATCAGGATCGTATCACACTGGGCTTCGACGACTTGCCGGACCTGTTCACGGACCCTGTGGGTTGCCTGGCTGTTTCCCACAATGTGTCGACTCCTCGTGCGAATGTCATCTAAGGTCTGGAGACCTCGGATGGTTTCACGGAGGTGGCGCTTTTCTTGTCGCAAGGCGCGGATCCGACCTGACTTTTCCAGTACGCAGTCCAGTTCAAAAAATTTGATCGGTTTTGTCAGGAAATCCGTGGCGCCAAGCCTCAATGCCTGGATCGCTATGTCCATATTTCCATGGGCAGTAATAATGACAAC
>JABAOC010006023.1_pt1 | contig 16828 bp, 16 predicted proteins | sample 7062161 | NCBI WGS metagenome assembly JABAOC01 (sample SAMN14538625, study PRJNA623070) | marine sediment metagenome | biome: marine biome [ENVO:00000428]; feature: marine pelagic biome [ENVO:01000023]; material: deep marine sediment [ENVO:00002113] | place: India: Gulf of Khambhat ... | reverse complement strand
TATCTAACGAATGAGATGGGTCAGATGGTTTCGAATATTAAGTCTCCTGGGATCCTGGCCGATCTGATTGGGTCTAACCTTAATATTCCCACAGAGGAGAAACAGAACATCCTCGATACCATCGACGTGAAGGAACGGCTGAACAAGGTGCACATCCTTCTAAATAAAGAGGTCCAGGTTTTGGAACTCGGGAACAAGATCCAATCCCAGGTCAAGGAGGATATGGATAAGACTCAGCGCGAGTACTATCTGCGGGAACAACTCAAGGCGATCAAGAAAGAACTCGGGGAGCTCGATGAACACACGGCCGAGATCAAGGAACTCCAGGACCGGATTGCGAAAGCGAAAATGCCGGAGGAGGCCCTGAAGGCAGCTCAGAAAGAACTCGACCGTCTGTCTAAGATCCCACCTGCGTCTGCTGAGTACACTGTGGCTCGGACATACCTCGATTGGCTGATTGATCTTCCGTGGTCGGTCAGCACCCACGATAACCTCGATATCAAGAACGCCACCCGAATCCTCGATGAGGATCACTACGACCTGGAGAAAGTGAAAAAGAGGATTCTCGAGTACTTGGCTGTGAGAAAGCTCAAGAGTGACATGAAGGGCCCCATTCTCTGTTTTGTTGGGCCGCCTGGTGTGGGCAAGACTTCACTGGGTAAGTCGATCGCTCGGGCCATGGATCGAAAATTCATTCGTATCTCACTCGGCGGTGTCCGGGATGAGGCCGAGATCAGGGGACACCGAAGGACATACGTGGGAGCTCTGCCGGGTCGTATCATACAAGGAATCAAGAAGGCCGGTTCCAACAATCCGGTCTTTATGATCGATGAAGTGGATAAGATCGGCATGGACTTTCGGGGTGATCCATCATCAGCCCTCTTAGAGGTCCTTGACCCGGAGCAGAACTACTCATTTTCAGATCACTACATCGACATCGCCTTTGATCTCTCGAAGGTGATGTTCATCACCACCGCAAATGTCCTCGAAACCATCCCTCCGGCTCTAAAAGATAGAATGGAAGTGCTCGAGCTGCCCGGTTACAGTGAAGATGAAAAGATGATGATTGGCAAAAATTTTCTGATTCCTCGACAGTTGGAAGAGCACGGCCTATCCAAAGATGACCTGGAATTTGGAGAGGAAGCCATCAGTGGTATCATCAATTCTTACACACGGGAGGCCGGTGTCAGAAACCTAGAGCGTGAGATTGCTTCCGTTTGCCGCGGTGTGGCAAAACAAGTGGCAGAAGGGAAGAAAGAAAAAGTCTCCGTTAAAACCGACATGCTCCATCGGTTCCTGGGGCCTGTCAAATTCTTCCCTGAGGTCGCAGAGAGGACCGCAGAACCCGGGGTGGCCACAGGACTCGCCTGGACTCCCACGGGAGGAGACATCATCTTTGTTGAGGCAACACAGATGAAAGGTGAGAAAGGCCTGACACTTACCGGTCAACTGGGAGATATCATGAAGGAGTCGGCTCAGGCAGCCTTGAGCTATGTCCGTACAAAGGCCAAGGATCTGGGCGTCAAGGAGGATTTTTTCGAAAAGGCGGACATTCACATCCACGTTCCCGCAGGAGCCATTCCCAAGGACGGGCCATCAGCGGGCCTTACCCTTTTCATCGCTCTCACATCTCTGTTGACGGGTCGTCCAGTTCGGAGTGATGTGGCGATGACAGGAGAAATAACCCTCCGGGGTCTCATCCTTCCGGTGGGAGGTATCAAGGAAAAGGCTCTAGCTGCAAAGAGAGCCGGAATAGGTGTTATCATTCTGCCCCAAAAAAACGAGAAGGATCTTGAAGAGATTCCCAAGAGTATCAAAGAGGAGATGAAGTTTGAGTTTGTCAGCAAGATGGACGAGGTTATATCTCTAGCTCTCGAAAATTAGTGAAAAAGAGCTCTAGTCTGGGGATAAAAAGGGCCTGGAGAAGCGTTGCTCCAGGCCTTTTTCTGTCTGTTTTCGTAAGCCACCGACCCGGCGGGAAACACGTGATGGAATTGTTCAGCTTTCTTTGGGCTTCCGAAGATATTACAAAAATGTTAACACATGTCCAAAATTGCACATAACTTGGAAAAATAATTCTATGGAGCGGGTCATTGATCTCGGGCATTGATTTTATCCCTTATTCCTGCGCTTCCTCTGGGATGAAACTTGTCCGATAATCTTCCGGGGTGCCAAACAATTGACAAGTGTGACCATTGGGGAACGGGTTATTTCAGGTCAGGCCCTTCCGCCTGTGATGGTTTTCTCGAAAGTTGTTCCATCAACCTGAACGGGGCTTTTACGCAAGGAGACGTTGGGACAGGGCCCCCTAGGCGCGGTTTGCAGTGGGACAGAGAGTGTGGAGAGTTCTGGCGGCAGCACATGGATTGGGGGAGTGGACGAAGTTGTCGGTGTCGTTGAAAAGGTTTAGAAATAGGCCCAAGTTGTGTATGTGGCCGCATGGGCATAGGTACGATTGGTTTCAGTGCACTTGGGGCAGATTCGGTTAAATCTGCCTTTGGCTGTAAAGGGGGCGTCGCACTTAAGACATTGTCTTTTGACTCTTTGTTGGGAGCGTGTGAGGGTTCTTCGGCTGTAATATTTACGGTTAGCCAAGAGGTGCCTCCTTGGTGGTTTTTTGGATTTGATATGCAAAAGGCATACCATTATGGACTTTTTTATCAGGGATTTCTGATCCGAGATTAGGATCAATCCGGAGTTGGAATAGAGATAATTGCATTCCTATCTTGTGCAGCCCGTTACAGATTGATATATATGCTTTTAGACCCAAACGCCGCCGGAGCCCTGGAGGAGCCCACGTGGACTACCCCAAAATCCGTCGCGATATCAACGCCTTCCCCATGACAGTCAAAGGAAACGCGATGATCTGTTTTCAAGATAGTCATGGCCTCAGCGAAGGGGTCCTCATCCCCCACGAGCTTTACGCCCGGATCGTTTCACTGTTTGACGGCAAGAATTCCATTCGAGACATCCAGTACGATGTGATGAGGAAGTATGGGGACCTGATTTATACGGAGCAGATCGAGGCCGTTGTCCAGCAGATGGAAGAAGCGTTTCTTTTGGAAAGCTCCCGGTTCCATGAGGCCCTGGAGAGACTGAAAGAGGATTTCACGAAGGCTTCCCTTCGTCCAGCCTTTTTTTCAGGGAAGAGTTATGCTTCCGATTCTTCTCAACTGAAAGCACAGCTGGAATCGTACTTTTCGGACCTCAAGGGTCCAGGAATGCCGGACAGAAACAAGGGTGATGCAGGATTGAAAGGAATCATAGCTCCCCATATTGATTTTCAGAGAGGAGGCCATTGCTACGCCTTTGCCTATAAGGCAGTTGCCGAAGCGGTTGAGGCTGATCTTTACGTCGTTTTTGGTGTCGCTCATGCAGCTCCGGATGGCCGTTTTAGCCTAACATCAAAAGACTTTGAGACGCCTCTCGGGATTGCCAGAACCGACGAAGAGTTTGTAGGCGTGCTTTCAGAGCAATGCAGACAGAACCTTTTTCAGGATGAGTTCCTCCACCGATCAGAACACTCCATCGAATTCCAGGTTGTGTTCCTCCAGTCGGTTCTAGGCCCGGAAATGAGGGCGCGAATTATACCGATCCTCTGTGGATCCTTTGACCCCTACTTCGCGGAGTGGAGGCTCCCAGAATCGGATTCCTCTGTTTCTCAATTCCTGGATGCGATGAAAGCGCAAATCGCCGAGTCCCAAAAGCGAATTTGTTTGATTGCAGGGGTGGATCTCTCCCACGTGGGGCCGCAGTTTGGAGATTCGGGGTCTGTGGATGCTTTTGTTCGATCTGAGATTCAGGAAGAGGATCTGAAGGCTTTGGAAAAGGTGGCCAATTGTGATGCCGAGGGGTTTTTCGACATTGTTGGGAGGGATCAAAACAGAAGGCGAATTTGCGGTTTTCCGGCCATCTATGCCTTATTGAGAACCATCGAGGCTTGTGAGGGTGAGGTTCTGAAATACGATCAGGGATCGACACCCGATGGACAGTCGGTCGTGAGTTTCGCGGCCATGTCCTTCCATGGGTAGGCTATAGCAGGCCGAGGAGGACGGAATCGCTTTTTTCCACGCTTTCAGACATCGATGGAATGCGGATGGGCTGTTGTCAGTGGTCCGTTGTCGGTTGATGCTATCTGCGGATATTGCGGGGGTCATTGTCATGAAAGGTAGGTTATGGTAAGAGACAGGGAGGCCTGGTGCTCGACGCTTCCATGGACTGCTCGGGATTGAGACTATGGAGACAATAGAGATAAGGACGACCTCCCAGACAGAGCTCGTCGACATTACCGATCGTGTGCAGGATGTTGTCAAGAAACTGAAAACCTCAGATGGAATCTGTTATGTTTACGTACCCCACACGACCGCCGGCGTGACGATTAACGAGAACGCCGATCCCAGCGTAAAAGGGGATATCATCATGGCGCTCGATACGGTCATTGCCACTGAGTTTCCTTACCGACATGGAGAAGGCAATTCGCCGGCCCACATCAAGGCGAGCCTGGTCGGATCTTCCACGAGCGTCTTTGTCGAATCCGGGCGGCTTGTTCTCGGGACATGGCAGGGCATATTCTTCTGTGAGTTTGATGGACCCAGAACTCGGCGAGTACATATCAATTGCCTATGAAGCGAACTTTCAAGCGCGAGAAGAAGCCGAAGGCAGAGGACGTCCAATCGATCACGGGCGGGCGGACAAGACAGGAATCCAGCGCGGTGGGAGAGAGAGAATTACTCGACAAGGCGAGAGAGATCTTTGAGAATGAGCCAAGGTTGATAGCCCTTCCGAACAATGGGAAGGCCGTTTTTGTCGGGGACACACATGGTGATCTCGATGCGACTGAGAAGGTGACAGAGAAATATCTGAACGAGGAAAATATGATTGTCTTTCTGGGCGATTATGTAGATCGTGGGGACCATTCCCTCGAGAACATTCTCCATCTGCTCAGACTCAAGGTCGAATATCCTCAAAACCTGATCCTTCTCATGGGAAACCATGAGGGGTTTGTCATCAAGGAGTTCTACCCTGCAAATTTTTGGCTGAGCCTGTCTCTCGAAAAACGTGAAATGTTTGACAGGACTCTTTTTCATCTCCCTTTTGCCGTATATTCAGCCAATGGGATTTTGGGGCTTCACGGCGCTTTACCCGACCTGGAGTGGCTGGAGGACATCAATGAGATCAAGCCAGGAGACGGTTTCTGGAATCAGATTGTCTGGGGCGATTTTCAGGATATGGAGGGAGATGTTCTCGGCGATTATCTGGGGCGGCCTCAATTTGGCAGGGACTATTTCAATCGCGTCATGGCTCGATTTGACAAAACCGTCCTGATTCGTGCACACCAGCCGAATGTAAGCGCCAACATGTTTACAAAGCGATGTCTGACCTTGTTCACCTCCTATGCTTATCTTCCCTTCAGATCGATTGCTGTGGTTGACCTGGCAAAACCAGAGATATCCTCTCTCGACCAAGTGGATGTGGAGTTTATCTAGCGAGAGGGTCTCCAAGGTGTCGTGATGCTGGACTTTAACTATCGCCTCCATTGCCGCCATTGTCGAAAAAAATCGATTGTCAAGCTGCAGGTGGGTGATTTCCGGAGGGATATCACGGTAAATTGCGAGCACTGTCAGGCGCAGTGCCAGATCAACCGTGAACAGTTGCAGGCCCTTCTTGAGAATCTGCATCAGTTCAAGAAGCATATCAAGATTTGAGAGGTTCCCCCATATTCCACGCAGATTTTGGGCCGACTGAAGGAGGAAATTGACAGGAATAACGGTCTCAGGGGGAGTCGGTCTCGTAGTTTTGCACGTAGTCTCGAAAGAAGTGGTGGAGGACCTTTTTCTTGATTTCTGAAATCCCGTCGAAACTCAACCCGACCACGAAACTTCCATCAGAGGCCCTATTCGTGTGAATCACTTTTCCGCCAACGTCGATCTCCTCGTCCTCAGCAGCGATATTCACCTCAAGGGTTTCTCCAACAAGAAGCGGGAATTCGGTCTCTATGCGGGCTCCTCCAAGGCTGAGTTCCAGCGTTTTGGCTTCAAGAGGCTCGTTATAGAAGCCATAGGAATACGTGATTTCAGGTACGGGATCAAACCGGGAGTACCTTCTTCGTTCTTCCTGAATGGCTTCCGAGCGGACCATGGATACACCTACTATTCCTCCTCTGTTTAGCGTTTCTGGGGGGAAAAGTCAACCCCGTTTCCGGCCACCAATCCTCCCAATCATGGATTTCTGTCCTGAGTCTTGCCGATTTCGTCTTTCATCTCCTCGAGAAATAACAAATGATTTGAAACGCGAATCATCTGTTTTGCTCAAACTGAAACGCTCCGTTTCCCAGACCATCTCATCAGGCAGGCGGAACCCCGGAAAATACGGGCAGGCGGTCTACATGCCCAGCCGAAGATTCGCCAGGAGATGAACTCAGGGATAAGATCGAGCTCTTTAAGGGTATCTATGTATGCAAAATCGACTTTCGCTGGGCCCAGCTGGAGTCGTCCCCGAATCCATACTGCTAAGCCCTCCTTGACAGGCCTCTGAGCAGAATCGTCCACATCCTTGACCAAGAGACCAAGATGCTGCACGACGGTTCTTCCCTCGGGGTCGAGACTCTGCCGGTAGAAGTCCGATCCTTCACCCGGTTCCAGAAGTTCAAGTTCAACCCCTTTGTGATAGGCCAATCCCATCTTTCCACTGAAACTCAGCTCCCGTCCCCGCTCACGCCAAAACACTGGTGACCCACTCGCGATGAAGAACGGCCCAATGCCCTGAGTTTCCAGTGTGTCCGCTACCTCCTCCGCATTCGAGACAACCAGGCCAAGTTGATGGATTCCCGGGAACTTGTGCTGGTCTGTGAATTCACGGGCTAGACCATTGACGGCTCCTCGAAAGTCGCCAGCGTTTAAGAGATCTTCAAGAAACACCATATGCTCCCCCCCTCAACAGTTGTTCATACCAAATCTGTCATTTAAGCCTGGCTGACTTCTCAAAGAATCGCTCAACACAAGCCCACCATTCTGCTTGTAAAGGCCCATAACGGTACGCTTCGCATATTAAGGAGAACGGAGGACCAGAGTCAAACGGAGCTGAGGTGCTTCCACCAGATACAACATGAAATAGGTTTTTCGGACCTATAAGATTCTGCCATATTTAGATCACAAATCAACAGGATCAGAGGCCATTCATCTCGTATCACGTCTCGAAACTAATTTGTGAAAGTCACACCGAAACGGATCGTACGTATTAGGATGTCAAGCTTCAAAATTCGAAGCACGAGCGAAGCATCCCCATACAGGGATCAATTCGAAATCCGAAACAATATCAAAATTCAAATTTTCCAATTCTCTCAACATGTTTGGCATTTTAGTCATTTGATATTCGGATTTGTTTCGATTTCGATATTCGATTTTCGGATTTAAAATGTCGGTTTTCAGAACACCATAGGATCGTGTGAATTATGCAAGTTATTACTGAGACACGACAGTAGATTGGAGTTTCCCGTACAAAGGAAAGGTTTCAAATACCTCCACCCGGAAACCCCTTGCCTGTGCGCGTATTCTGCAAAGAGACTGACAAAATTCCAGTTCTAGAAAGTCGCGTGATCGTCGAGGGTTGCCTGCCGTTGCGAGGTACCTTAGAATATTAGGTAGGCACATCCGGAAGAATTTGAGGTAAACAGGGGGCGTGGAATGAATCGGATGCTCAAGAAGCGGATTGTGGTGGCTCTTGGCGGAAACGCCATACTGAGAAGTGACGAAAAGGGAACGATCGAAGAGCAATTGAGAAATGTCAAAGAGACGAGCAGCCGCCTCGCCGGCATGATCACCCAATGGTATCAGGTCGTGATAACGCACGGGAATGGGCCCCAGGTCGGAAACATTCTTATCCAGAATGAGGTGGCCAAGAGCAAGGTTCCAGCAATGCCACTGGACGTCTGCGGGGCGGAAAGTCAAGGGCTCATAGGCTATATGATCCAGCGTTCACTCGGAGCGGAGCTCGTTAGTCTCGGGAAGGCGAGGACTGTGACTTCCCTGGTTACACAGGTTCTGGTCGATCAAAAGGACAAGGCTTTTCAGCATCCAACCAAGCCTGTCGGGCCTTTCTACGACCGCGAATACGCCGAGCAGCGCATGAAAACAAAAGGAGAGCGCTGGGTCGAGCAGAAGGGTAAGGGTTGGAGACGGGTGGTGCCTTCGCCCGAACCGAGAGAGATCGTCGAGAAGGAGGCCATCCGCAACCTGATTGATTCAGGAGTTGTGGTGATTGCCTGCGGGGGAGGTGGAATTCCCGTGATTGAAACGGCACAGGGTCAGTTTGAAGGGGTCGAAGGGGTCATCGACAAAGATCTCGCCGCCCAGTGCCTTGCCCGGGACATCGAGGCCGACATCCTTCTCATTCTCACCGATGTCGAATCGGTTATGGTACGGTTCGGTCAGCCCGACGCGTCTTCCCTCAGGGAGGTCTCTGTCGCAGATCTAAGGGCATATCAAAAAGATGGGCATTTCCCTGACGGAAGCATGGGGCCCAAGGTGGAGGCAGCTCTTCGATTTGTCGAAGGAGGGGGTGAAATGGCCGTTATCACGAGTCTCTTGAGGGCCCACGAAGCGCTCAAAGGGCAGGTTGGAACCAGAGTCGTGGCCCGCCGGTAGGGGCGGTGATTCGGAGGGGTTTACCGGGATTGAACTCTGTGGTATTCCCGTAGGCTCCTTGGCTGAAGGGTTTTACCTTTCAGATCGTGGATACCGAACACAGCGGCCGAGGCGCCTGAGATCGTTGTGATACATGGCACCCTGTTTGCGACAGCCTGAGAACGGATTTCCATTAAGTCTTTTCTCGGTCGCTCACCCCTGGGTGTATTGATAATAAGCTGAATCTCACCATTCTTGATCAGGTCCACCACGTCCGGTCTACCCTCTGCGATCTTATACACGCTCTCGACTTTAAGCCCGTGTCGGCTGAGAACTCTTGCTGTTCCCTCCGTCGCAATCAGCGAAAAACCGAGGTCTAGGAGTTTTGCGGCAATGAAAATAATGGATCGTTTGTCTCGATTCCTGACGCTGATGAAAATCTTGCCTGTCGAGGGGAGCGGTAGGTCTATCGAAAATTGTGATTTTGCAAAAGCAGAACCAAACGTCTCATCAATCGACATGACCTGACCCGTCGATCTCGGCTGAGGCCCAAGAACCGGATCGACACCCGGGAAACGATCAAAAGGTAAGGTCGCCTCCTTCACGGCAATGCCCGATGGTTCAATCTCATAATCCAGGCCGAATTCTCCAAGCTTTCTGCCTGTGAGCAATTTCACAGCCACTCTGGCAAGGGGGATTCCAAGGGCTCTGCTTGCAAAGGAGAGCGTGTATGAGGCCCTTGGGTGGATCTCCAAAACACCGAGATCCTCATCTTTCAAAGAGTAGTGAACATTGAGCAAACCCACGACACCGAGCTCTTCCGCGATGCGAATCGTATCAGTTCTGATTCTCTCCATGATCTCGAAATCGGTGGTCAAAGATGGCAAAACGCAGGCACTATCAATGGGGTTCACCGCTGCTCCTTCGATATGCTCGATGATGGGGCTGACAAACACCTGCGTTCCATCCGAAAGGGCGTTTACCTCAAATCTGATCGCATCCTCAAAAGACTTCCGTAGGATTACCGGACTGCTATCAGAGACGACAAATCCAGAGGCCATAAATTGAGAAACGTTCCTTTCGTCGTAAAGGATCTTCGAATGGCTCGTCCCGGCCTCTGTTGTTCCGTTGATGATCAGGGGAAAGCCCATGGTTTTGGATTTCACAAGAATCTCATCCGGGTTGAAAACGAGTTTGGTCGAGGGGGATGTCAGACCCAGTTTGTCCAAAAGCCTCGTATACAGATCGGGGTCGCCAACCCTTCGAATGCTGGCAACAGGGGTTCCTAATACCTTGAACCCGGCTTTTTCGATAAACGATGATTTTGAGAGAGCGAGTTCTCCCCCGAACTGAGTGATCACACCATGAGGCTCCTCAATTGATAGAACATGAGCCAGTGTTTCCTCATCGAGATGTTCCATATAGGCTCGGTCAAAGAGGCCCTCAAAAGAACGTAAGGCCTGGGGAGCGTTGTTGAGAAGAATCGCTTCGTGATCCTCTTTGCGCAGAGCCTCGAGCGCAGCGACACAGGAGTCATCAATTGCATTCAACGTCCGGTCGAAAAAACCTCCCCCTAAAATCAGGAGCCTCTTTCTTCCGGGCCTCTTGGGCGATGTGGTTGTCTTTTTTCTCCCATAGGTGAGGCAGATCCGGTGGGATCCGGGCTCTTCGGAGGCCATCAGTCCAAGCCCTTTGGGAAAGGGAACCTTTCCCATTCGGCGGCGAATGGTTGAGATCGAATCGATTGGCGTTTTCGATAGGGCAGCGATGTCACTGTCAGAAAAACCCGCTTCCTTGGCTTTGGAGATCGTGGAAGACACCTTTTTCTTCTCGTCTCGCCCAATGGACCGTTTCAGGGTCTCTCGGATTTGCGACTCGTGGTTAGCGAGTTCATGGATCTGCTTCAAGTAAAACCGGTCGATTCCGCTCAGTTCATGGACCTCTTCGATCTCCATCCCTTGTCGGAATGCCTCATGGACGTAGAGGATTCTTCTTGGTGTCCCTACAGCCACTTGATGGGTTGCTTCCCTGAGGTCCACTCTGCTTAGATATGGCCTGATCTGAGCTCTTAACGGCGAAAACCCCTTCATGTAGGCTTCCTTGAAAGATCTACCAAAGCTCAGGGAGCTGCCCATAGACTTCATTGAAGCATTCAGAACTGGCTCTGAGTCAACAAGCATTTCAGACGGGAACCAGGGCACTTTCAGGGCCAGAAAATCCCCCGCTGTTTCAAGCGTCCTCAGCCTGGTTAGTTCAGCTGATGTAAAGAGATCATCCAGCGGGTCGCCCAGGGCGAGTTGGGTGGCAATTTCCGCCAGTTTCAGACCGGTAGCGTTTGATAGGAGGGCGGCGTCTCCGGTGAAGCCTGGGCTCACATCAATGACGACCGAATCCTGAAGTTCCTGATTGAAGCCATACTGAATATTGACGCATCCTATGAGGCCGAGGGCCTGAACAGTCTCTTCTGAGAGCTTCTTGAGGTCTTGGATGATCTTGGGAGGAATGGTTTGGATGGGGTATACCGAGAGACTATCTCCCGTGTGAATCCCGAGAGGGTCCAGGTTTTCAAATGATGCCAGGGCCAGCGTTTTCCCAGAGACATCTCTGAGAACTTCAAATTCGATTTCTTTCCATCCCACGAGCGCCTTTTCAACCATCACCTCGCCCACCGGACTCATCTTCAAGGCCCGGGAGGTGAATTCTCTGGTTTCTTCCATGTTGTAGGAGAGGATGCCGCCGATTCCCTTTAACGCGAAGACCGGTTTCAAAATGACAGGATAGGCAAGCTCCTTGGCCACTCTCAGGCTTTCTTCAGTGGTCCCTATGAGTTTTCCCTCTGGCATCTTCAAAGGAGTCGATTTGATGGTAGCTCTGAAGAGTTCGCGATCCTCAGTCTTCGCCAGGGATTGTGGCGGAGAACCAAGCACCTGGATTCCATATCGGTCGAAGATCCCATCGCGGTCGAAGAAAATAACGAGGTTGAGGGTATTCTGATCTCCCAGAACGTGCAGAAAGCCTTGGGGTTTCTCGACAGCGAAGATCTTCTCCATGACGTCCATGGTGAGGGGTTCTACATAGACCTGGGAGGCAAAATCGGGATCTGTCAGGATGGACGTTGGGTCGTTATTGACCGTAATCGTCTGAATACCTTTCTGTCTGAGGACAGAAAGAACCTGGTATCCACAGTATTCGAATTCTCTTCCCTGTCCGATCAGGCATGGGCCAGGACCCATGACGACCACCTTTCTCGGAACTTTTCGCGGGCTCATGATGCCGATCTCCCCCTGTCCTCCTATCAAACCACACCGGTCACTGTGGCTAGCAGGGCCATTCTCACAAAAATGCCATTTCTAACCTGTCGGAAATATGCCGCCCCTGGATGGGCGTCGACATCCGTTGTAATCTCATCGACTCTGGGAAGTGGGTGCATGATGATCGGTTCCCTTTTGGTCTCTCGGAGGAGTTTGTCACTGATGACGTAGGTACCCTTGATCCTCTGATAGTCAGAGAGATCAGAAAACCGCTCCTTCTGGATTCTTGTCACGTAGACGACGTCGCTGGAACCGAGTGCGTCTCTCAAATCGTCCGTTTCTGTGATCTGAATCCCCTTTTTTTTGAGATTTTCAGTCGTTTCCCGGGGCATTTCGAGGCCCTGTGGCGATACAAAGATGAGATTCATCGGGTAGAGGCTCAAGAGCTCGACGAGGGCGTGTACCGTGCGACCGAACTTGAGATCCCCGACCAGGGAGACGGTAATGCGTTCAGGGGAACCGACCTCCTTCTGGATCGTGTAGACATCAAGAATTGCCTGGGTAGGGTGCTGTCCGGCCCCGTCGCCGGCATTGATAACCGGGACCGACGCGGCTTCTGCTGCCTCCTGGGCCGATCCAATCTTCGGGTGCCGGATGACGATCACGTCAGCATACTGCGATACGGTCCTCGCTGTATCTCCCAGGGTCTCTCCTTTAGCTGCGGAGGAGGTTTCTGCTGAAGCTACGCTGACAACAGCGCCCTCAAGGCGATGCATCGCGGCTTCAAAAGAGAGACGGGTTCGGGTGCTCGGTTCAAAGAACAGGGCGGCCAGAATCTTTCCCTTCATGAGCGGAGGAATTTCGTTTTTTTCAAACTTCGTTTCGAAATCTCTTGCAAGGGCGAGGATCTGTTCCAGGTCCTCCCGAGAGAACTGATTCCCGTGGAGAATATGCTGACCCCTGAGATGCTGAGACATGGCGTCCTCCCTCTATCGATTTATAGAAATTGGCAAAAATTTCGCTCCCCCCGGCTTGATTTTCAGTTGATTTCCCTCGAAAATCACTCTGCCGCGTTGCATGCTGAGAGTCGGCGTCCCGAGACAGGATCTTCCCTCATAGAGCGTATACGGCGCTCCGGAGTGCTGGGTTTTCTGAGATATGACATGGACAATGGAGGGATCGAAGAGCACTAGGTCTGCGTCTGATCCCTCTTGAATCCCCCCTTTTTTCGGGTAAAGGCCAAAAATACGGGCCGGGTTTTCACTCAGTACCCGAACCAGACAACAGAGATCAATCTTCCCTTTCCCGACACCCTCATCGTGGGATACCGTAAGCAGCGTCTCGGAGGATGGAGAACCAAAGGGGGCATCGAAAAAATCATCATCGCTTTTTTTGTCCTTAGGGGCATGGTCGCTTGCAATAACGTCGATCACCTTATCCCGAATCGCGCCCCAGAGTGCGTCGTTGTCGCTCTGTGTCCTCAAGGGAGGGCCGATCTTTGCAAGAGGCCCCTTGGTACGGACTTCAACATCGGTCAGGGCAAGGTATTGGGGACATGTCTCAGCGTAAACCATACGTCCTGCCTCTCGCGCCTCACGAATCGGGGGAATTCCCCTGGCAGCACTCACATGGGCGATATAAATTGGACAGTCCATGACCTCTGAAATACTGAGTGCTCGGAAGATGGCCTCGGCCTCCAGAGCGTCTGGTCGGGTTGCGAGAAACACATCCCTCTGAGAATCTCCCGTTTTCAGGTATTTATCTTCCAGGTAGTCGATAGCCAGCCCGCTCTCAGCATGCACGATGGCGAGGCCGCCGTTTCGGGCGAGGACATCCATGGCCGCAGCGAGGTAGTAGTCATCGGTCATCCATCCCAGCTTTGCGTAGGTCATGAAAAACTTGAAAGAGGCCACCCCCGCTTTGATTGCCTCAGGGATTTCTTTCACTTGACTCGAAGCGTCAAAAACACCGCCATGCATTCCAAAGTCGAGAAGAGATTTCGCATGGCAATCCTCTTTAAATCGCTTTATCGTCTCGGTGAGTTTGTTACCTGGCCGGGCGTAGGCATAGTGGATAAGGGTTGTTACGCCACCAAAAGCTGCACTGACAGATATACCGCCTGGATCGTCGAGGTAGACAGGGTGGGTGTGGGCGTCGATAATGCCGGGTAATACAAGTCTACCAGAAGCATCAACGACTTCTGTGGCGTCTTTAGGGTTGAGGTCCGATCCGAGTTTCGCAATAACTTCTCCTTTAACGGCGATGTCCTCCATGCGGATGCCGGATCCACGGACGATCCGGCCCCCTCTGATCAGGGTATCGTATTGTGCCAAGACGACTCCTCCTCAGTATTTTGATATTTGAAAAGTGAAAGCTTGTCAGCAATATGTTTCAGAGATCTAAAATACAGGAAAGGGAAGCCTCAAGGTTGAACGATGGGAGCACTTTTGGGTGCCGTCGATCTAGGTCATAAGCACTGATTCGTCAAATTCTCAGATCTGAAGCTCGAGCTGTTTATCCTGGTCGAGGAATTTCTGTATCTCCAGGATGTATCCTTCGGGATCCTCAAAAAGGAACGACCTGATACCGATATCTTCTTTGGTCAGGGGCTTGGACAGCAGCTTGACACCCTTTTCCTCGAGGGTCTGGTACCATTGGTCAACCTCATCGGTAATGAGGCTGATCATAACCGATTTCCCATAACCGGCTTGTAAGAATCCCCTTTTTTCATCGATGACTCCTAGGAAGGCGTTTCCCGAGACTTCATAGATTCTTCCATAACCTTGGTCGATCTTGAGCTTGAGGCCCAGTATATTCTCGTAGAACTGATACGCCTTTTCAATGTTCCTAAAATAGAGAAGAGTGATTTGAGACCTGAACATGAAAGATCTCCTATGAATTCGGGAGAGAGCTCGCTATTTTTGAGCTTCCTCACGTCCCTCGACTTTTTCTTGCTCGATATATTCGTAAATCTTTTCGTATTCGTCTTGACTCAGTAGCTCGACTTGCATCAGCCAGGCAAAGGCCTCAGAGACCCTGAAGAGAATGTGTGGTTCTACATAGCATTTCCTTAATCTCTCTGCCCCTCCCTGTTCTCTGTCCAGGAGGACGACCAATTCGTTCGCTATGCCTCCCTGCCCCCGAACAGCCTCAGCTGCTTCGATGACGCTTTCCCCGGTTGTAATCAAATCATCGATGATGAGCACTCGGTCGTTTCTTTCGAGAGAGCCCTCGATCTTTTTCCGTACACCATGTTCCTTACGAGCCTTCCGATAGTAGATCAGAGGAAGGGCAATTTTCTGGCTTACCATGGTGGCAAAAGGGACCCCGGCCGTAGGGACCCCGAGAATCTTGTCGATTTTGTTCTTGCCAATTTCATTGATGATAATACGGACCAGAGAATTTGAGATCCAGTCCATTGTGATCGGGCTGGAGATGGTCTGTCTCAGATCGATGTAGTAAGGACTCTTTTTGCCTGACGTGAGCGTGTAATCTCCGAACTTTATCGATTCATTCCGAATCAGCATGAGCCCAATCTGTTTCATGAGAAATTTCTTCTCTTCCTCCCAGATCTGCCGCTCAATCTCCTGAAATTTGTCAACCATCATGACCGCCTCAAAAAGTTCTATACGAGTCTTTGAAAAAGGTAGCTCCTCGCTGCGACGTGCAAACATTCTGTCAGAAACTCATATCAAAGTCAATCCCGCCCAGTCTTGACACCCCCATATGAATTTGCTATTTCGTGACGAAAACTTCTGATGGCTCGAGACGGTGTCTTAAATGGTTCCATGGGACAGACGATTCTCAAATAGCGACCCGTGTTCGTACTCGAGGAAAGGGGTAGGCGTTATGGCCTTTTTTGATCTAGATGATCTGAAATCCCGTGAACTGACTCAGGGCGTGGAGATGAAGGTTCTTTCCGGTGAGAAAATGATGATGGTCTTTTTTGACCTAGAGCCCGGTGCGGTAATACCTGAGCATTCTCATCCTCACGAACAAATGGGGATGGTTCTGGAGGGAGAAATCGAGCTCGTTATTGATGGGGAGAAGAGGGTCGTCCAAGAAGGAAATGTATATCATATCCCTCCTGGCATCTCTCACTGTGGCAACGCTTGCGCACCCGCCCGGGTGTTGGATGTTTTTGCGCCTCCCAGGGAAGACTATAAATAGGCGACATTGAGTCAGAGGCCCAGGCAGAGCTGTTGCCGATATAAGATATGAGATGCAAGATATTTCAGATTCCTTCACTCCCTTTTTCTCTCCCCTAAGGCGTGGTTGGGCCGGCTACTGATCAGGGGCAATAAGCATCTTGAGCCTTTCACCCGTTTGGTTGAGTTGACCATCGAGAATCTGCCGACCAGCCAACGAGTCCACCGCGTTGATCAACCTCTGGGGTCGAAGTGCCCTCGTGTTGGCATTATAATCGATGTAACCGTACAGATACTTCATCCAGAAAAAGGAGCAGAACTCGGCATCTATGTGGTGGGATAGGTTGACAATGACCTCCAGGAACTGGGTATCAAGAGGTTGCCAAAAAGAATACACATCTCTCGCGAAAGCTTTCACCGGGCTTATTCTTCCCAATTCTCGTCTGGACACTTTGTAGAGCCAGGCTTCGCCAATCGAAACGCCCTTTTCTTGTTTCCGGGCAAGACCGGTCACCTCGGTGACCCTGTCTAGGATGAAGTCGCGCTGTATCGGGTAGATGTGGAGATCAATGTAATCCAGTTGAGGAATCCTAACCAGGGCAGCAAAATAAGCCATTGGACTCCAGGTGCCGGCTCCCGCTCCCAGACGCACGCCAGGATGCTGGAGCCCCTCAACCACATGGCGGATGGTAGCCGCGTAGTTGGACACGGAAAAATTGAGACCTGTGTTCGTTGTCTGCGTATCCGGCTCGTTAAGGATCGTGAAGTAGTCGGGGCCAAGGTCTCCAACGATTCGCTCTGCCATCTG
>JABAOC010001518.1_pt1 | contig 16832 bp, 13 predicted proteins | sample 7062161 | NCBI WGS metagenome assembly JABAOC01 (sample SAMN14538625, study PRJNA623070) | marine sediment metagenome | biome: marine biome [ENVO:00000428]; feature: marine pelagic biome [ENVO:01000023]; material: deep marine sediment [ENVO:00002113] | place: India: Gulf of Khambhat ... | reverse complement strand
CATTGCGAGCGAAGCGCGGCAATCTCATAGAGTGAAATTCAAGTAATAAAGAAGTATTGACATCCTTTTACACAGGACGGTCCCTCCCTTTGGCCGCCCCCAATGACATTTAAAATATGTCACCGGATTATTGAGGAATTCCAAATATCCCCAGAATTATTGAAAAACTCTCCGATATCGCTTATCATGGCTTAGACTGGGAAGTCGTCCAATGGTAGGACACATGACTCTGGATCATGGAATCGGGGTTCGAATCCCTGCTTCCCAGCTTGCCTTATTTTCCCATTTTCCTCTGGGATTTTGGCATTTTCCGTAATCTTTCGCTTTAAGCAGCCTTAGCCGTAATTGGGCGTTTTTTAGCAAAATCTGTTACATATCCGTTACACGGGGAGAATTCTATTTTTCATTGGATATAACTTCTGGACTTCAAATTGTAGGTATGTCAGACTCTCCTGGACACTTTGCAACCTTTGATTTCTTCACAACTCTAATAACCTTAATATCCGCAATACCAACAGACACATCTTTTCCTTCAGTATCTAATAAAAGAAGTGAACTCGGTTTAACTGTAATGAGTTCACCTTTTATCAGTTGACCATCCTTTTTTGTGACTATGAGCGTAGCTCCTTGCCTTTCCTTGGCATACAGATTTACAGAAAGCATCATTAAAGAGAAGACGAGAAACAACGAAACGGATTTTTTGCCTGTGGGATTCATTTATCCCTCCCTTTGCTTGTACGGCTTGAGATTATCACTGGATGAGAGAGGAGTCAATAGGCTTTATATTACGAGGGGGGTTGTTTAGGACGAGAAATAATGAGTTAGTCTTTACTCTAATTTTTTAATATATATTAATTCAATTATAGTTCCCCACATGTGGTGACTTAAAAGGTCATTTCTTATTCTTGCTTTAAATTCAACTCGCAAGCCGTCTACCTTAAATTCCAAAGGTAGGTTGATTGGGTCCCAATGCCCATTGTCCGCGGTTATTATCCCGTAAAATCCCCCTTCAAAACCCAAATATGTTACTGTCCCTGTCCCAGTGATAATATCTCCTTCCCTTATTATTTCACCAAAGTCTGGGCCGAAAGGATTTTTGCAGGAGTATAAAATGAAAATAAAAAACAGAGATGCGTAAATGAAAATCAATCTCTTTTTTTTATCCACTTTATTCCTCCGTTTGCTAACTGGCGACAAAATTCAGAATGAAAAATCTTAAGTTAACTTATCAGGTATTTATTATTGCAATGAACCTTATGTATAAACAGGTAACTAAAGCTAATATTGATATTGTCTAAATCTTAAATCCTACTATTATTTGAAGGGCAGTGATTTTTATTGAAGGCGGATAACTCCTCGCAAAAAGGTTATTTTGACCAAGATTATATCTTCCTTCAAGAAAGAATTTGAGTTTTGATATCTTCATCTCGAAACCACAACCAAAAATAAGAGCAAAATCATCTCTAACAGTATATTCTAATATGTCTCTCTTTCTCTCAGAAATGTAATCATTATGCCATGTCGTTCTTGAATGAGACAGAATTAACGAGAGTTCACAGCCTCCGAAAATATATGGAAATGGAGGAGGCAGAAACTTTGCTTTAACCAATATGGGGAAACCAATCCCCTTCATATTATATGTTTCTTTTATTGTAGCTTCCCACAATTGGTCACTGTAATAATATTCAAAAAAACTTCCCCTTTGGAAGTACTGTGCATCAACTTCAATAGCAATAATTTTATTTAGAGCACATTCAATTCCTATTCCTACAGTGAATACAGTCTTGCTATTTTGGAAGGGACTTCGAAAGAAAGATGCATCGAGAAAAACACCACCATACAGGGGAGGCCATTTTTCCGTGTAATTTGAAATGATGGGTCCTCCGAATATTTTAATTTGTTGGGCATAAGCTCCAGAGGCGAAGATAAAAATGAGAATAATGAATAAGCATTTTTTCATTTCAACTCCCCTTTATTCCTTTATTAATTTTACTCCCCCTATCTATGCGTTGTCAATCCAGGTGTGTACATCGTCAAAGGATCTAGACAACAGCTCGTCTCTCACTTTCCAACAGCTAATCCACGAAATGTGATTCGCTTTCAGATTAGGGATTTCGTTTTTCTTTTTCATAGAATATCCAACAGAGGTTGACTTTTTCTCTGGATGAAAATAGGTTATGAATGAAAAAAGCATCATAACAAGGAGGAAGGGAATGAAAAAAATCGCTTTTATGGTTATTTTTTGTCTCTTTGTGTGTTGTGTGGCCTGGCTTTCTGCTGGATTTCAGAAAAGCCAACTCCAACTGTCACCTCAACAGAGAGAGATAAAGTCTCAGACGGATAAGCTTCAGGCGAAAGTTATACAGCTCGAAAGAGAATTAAATACTTTGAAAAGAGCGATACGGATAAGCGGGGCGAATCTCGACATATCCGCAGGTGGAAATATCAGAATACGCGCACGAAGTGTTTCGGTTGAAGCTGTAACGAATGCTCAAGTGAAAGGAACAATGGTCACCGTTCAGGCCTCTGGACCGAACACGATCAAGGGTCTGCCTGTCAGGATCAATTGACGTTTGAGATTACCATCAAACAAAATTGAGAAAAAATGAAAAAAAATCACATCCATTCCCTATTGAGTTTTTTAATATTTACATCGATATTTATCCTTTTGGGAACTTTACCCAAGGAGGCATCTTCAGCTCAACAAGCCGCACGATTAGGCGACACGACCGCACACGGCGGTACGATCGTTGTGGGATGTTCCACTGTGCTCATCGGCGGCAAACCTGCGGCACGCGTGGGAGATACGCACACATGTCCGATGCTTAATCCAACGAATCCTCCCTCTCCTCATATCGGAGGCCTCATAATCATGGGATCACCCACAGTCCTCATCGGAGGGATGCCAGCCGCACGAGTGGGAGACATGGCCTTATGCTCCGGCCCACCAGATACGATCGCCTTGGGATGTCCGACAGTGCTGATAGGTGTCGGGGGGGCCGGCCAGCCCAAAAAATACAGCGAGGACTACATTCGATCCAAATACAACAGGTCACTCGTTGTCACAGAAAAGGAGTTCAAAAAAATAAAATTAAAGAAGCGATGAGTGAATTATTTTTCCCATTCCGATAAACTCAGAGCAACTTCTTTTCAGATGAGCTCCATATTTTCAAAACCTCTTTCCCATTTGACTCTTCCCGTATGAATTGATATCCTTGTGTTCATTAACAGGAGGGAACAATGGGGAGTGAGCCCCCTCCAATAATTCATCACATTTAGGGGAAGGCACGCATACCACTAAACAAATTTCTCCATTTTGGGGGTATTGAAATGAAAAAAATTTATTTATTTCTAATTGTCGGTTTACTCTTGATAAGTTTCATGCATTCGCAGGCTCAAGTGAAAAAACAAGCCCAGCAGCGCATCCAACAAAAACCGCAGCTCCTGGCATCCATTAAAGTGGTGTATCCAAACGGCAGAGAAGAATGGGAAAAGGGAGCGCGGTACACTATTCGATGGACAAGCCAAGGAATTCAAGGCAACGTCAAGATAAAGCTCAAGTACGGACCCGGCAGAGGAAGCTGGCACACGATTGCAGAGAGCACGCCAAACACGGGAAGCTACACTTTTGTATTTCCGAAAGATTTCCTCAAAGATGATTATGGCTCTGAAAGATACTGGTTTTTCATTTTCGTCATGACTCTGGATGAAAAAATCCAAGACGGCAGCGATAAAAGCTTTATTGTTCGAACGAAGCCGGAGCTCAGGCTCATTTTCCCCAACGGCGGGGAAAAATTAGAACGTTTTAAAGAACACAACATTCGGTGGCACAGCCGTGGAAGGGTCGGGCCGCTCCGTATAAGTTACGAGAACACCGATCAAAGACGGTCCTACACTTTCGGAGAAGTAAGAATCCCGAATAGAGGGTCCTACCGTTTAACGCTTCCGGAGAGGCTCCCGCTGGGAAATTATAAACTCCATCTGAGTTCTTTAGACGGAAAAATCAAAGACGAGAGTGACCGGACGTTTGAACTGATTCTTCCTCAGATCGACCTCGTGTGTGGGTTTATCTACTTCGGCAGAGTGACGAAGACGAGAGATTTTATTCTCGCATCGACTAAAAAGCAATCCATGAAATTTGAAGTGTACGTGAGGAATGACGGCACAAAAATACTTGATCGTGTTCCGATTATGTGGGCTTTACTCAAACAACCCGGGAATGTTGTCATCAGTCAAAGCGAAGCCGGTTTTGGAAATGTCTATCCTGGCCGGATGTACAAGACGAGCTTCGAGTTTAAATATTATGGAGGATTTGAATATTTGTGGGTTTACAGTGATTCCAAAAGAAAACTGGGAAAAGGGGATTACACGTTTGTGTTTGAGGTGGATCCCAGGAATATCTTGAGAGAGCCAGAAGCGACTCGTGCGAATAATAAATGTGAAGTCAATTTTAAAATAGAATGACAACTCCGCTCCAGAAACAATAGATTTGTAAGGAAGATAAAATAAATTTTCAAAAGTGGTAATGAAAAATTCATTTTGAAAAATGACTTTGGATAGGATGACTAATTGGATAGGATGACTAAATTGAGCATTCGCTCGAACTCTAGATATTAAAATGGTAAGGAGTCATTAAAGGAAGAATATTTGGAGGAGGTCAAAAATGAAACATGGAAAAATCGGAAAAATCAGCATCTTGGCAATACTGATTGTGCTCATAGGAATGCATCCAGGTAAAGGACTCACGGAAGATAATCCGATTCCCTGGACCTTTGATGGATATGAAAAGGTGAGCGAATTCCATCTCAAGTACTGGTCCCTTTCGAGTGAAACGCTCATGGATTTTCAAAACATCCAAGACGGGAAACTCAAAGCGGACTTGAGTGAGCTCTGGTACACCCAAAATCCTCCAAGAATTCGCATTGATAAATACATCGAAGAAGGCGCAATACTCTGCACCCAATTTAAGGGAAGAGAGTGGGAAAAAATCACGCACGAAGGAAAGACATACATCCTGAAAGAGCGTGTCATCCAGACGAATTCCGAAAGAATCACTTTTTCCCTGGAAAACATCAGTTCAGGTGGAGGAATGGAACTCTGCGAATACAAGATATACGAAACCACAAAAAACGTTCCGGCCTCCTTGAAAGATGCGCTGTATTTGCTGACAGTGATCCCCTACCTCGTGGAACCTGAGTCTCAAGAAATGGTTGTTTCTAACCTTGAGATGGACGAGCTTTTCGATCCGGATAAATACAAGAAAACAATGAGCGAACTGAAAAAAAGGTATGAAAAGGTCGGGAGACAAACAGCCAAATGGGAAACCGGACACGGAATACTGCGTTTTCCTGCGCAGGGATTTGCTTTTATGGACCTGGAATGGGGAATTGCGCTTGAAGGGTATTTAACCGGCCAGCGAGGCGGTGGAGGAATTCAATCCGTAACTCTGGAAAATCCAGTCTGTGTATACAAAGCTCTGAGTGTGGCGACACAAATTTCCGACCCAAAGGTCTTCAACAAATGGATGGACTGAAAATGAATTAATCCTATTCCATCTGCCTCCAAAATTCCTTCCCTGTTTTCCAATTTTGACCTATCACCTTTTCTGATTAGACATCCTCATCTCATGAGATGTAAAACCAACTCAAAATTCACCCCCCTATTCATTCCAAACGGCGATTTACAGAGCCTCGGAATAAATCCATCATACATACGGTTAGAGAGAGAATTACGCCTGTTATTCTGCCTGTCGCGCATAATTCGCTCGCCACCCGAATGGAGCACTTTATGTTCCTAAAGAGAGAAAGAGTATTCCAAGAAAAACAGAACTTGAGGCAAAAAGAGAGCAGGGACGCTTGCGATTTTCTGAGGAACAAAGAATGAAAAAGGAAGTCAAGTCCAAGGAGAAAACCAACGCAGAACTCCTGGATATCAAAGAAAGATATAAAGCCCTGTACGACCGATCCCTCTACAGCGTTTATGTCCACGACTTCGAAGGTCAGTTTATCGACGCGAACAAAGCCGCTCTGGATTTGCTGGGCTATACCAGAGAAGAGATTCCCTCCATCAGCTTCTCGTCATTACTCGACGAGACTCAGCTGCAAGCCGCAGTCAAAGCCCTCGGCGACATCTTGAAATACGGTTATCAGAAAAAACCGACCACCTTCAAGCTCCGGACCAAGAGCGGAGACTCTGTTTGGGTGGAGACTGAAGCCTCGATCATTTACAGGAAAGGACAACCCTACGCCGTCCAAGGAATCGCAAGGGATATCACTGAATCCGTTCGGGCAGAAACCGCCCTGAAAGATAGCCAGGAAAGATACCGCACGCTGGCTGAAAACGCGATGGACGGGATTTATGTCATCGGTGCGAACGGTTTCGAATACGTAAATCCCGCTTTTGAGAAAATCTTCGGCTACAAATCCAAAGATGTCTGCCACGAGGAGTTCAACTTCCTGGATCTGATTCATCCCGATGACAGAGATCTGGTGTTGAAAAGAGAGAAGTCCAGGAGGAAGGGAGAAAAACTCCCTCCTGAATACTCGTTCAGGATTCTCACAAAGAATAAAAAAACTAAACATGTGGAAGTCAGTACAGTTCCTCTTCCAGGAGAGAAGTTGAGGGTTCTCGGAATCCTCAGGGATGTCACAAAACGAAAACTGGCCGAGAAAGCCCTCCATGAAAGCGAGGAGAGGTACAAAACGCTGGTGCAGACTTCTCCTGACGCTGTGACCGTCACAGACTTGGAGGGAAACATCACGTACGTCTCCGAACAAACACTCCAAATTCATGGATACAAGCAGGCTAAGGAATTGATCGGAAAAAACGCCCTTTCCTTGATCGCACCGGATGAACACGATAGAGCCATGAAGAACCTGAACAAGACGCTCAAGGTCGGGTACATCAAAGATGTGGAATACACGCTGCTGAAGAAGGACGGGACACCTTTCATCGGAGCCCTGAACTGTGCGGTCATCAAAGACGCGGAAGGCCAACCCAAGATGTTCATCGCCACCACAAGAGATATCACGGAAAGAGAAAGAAACAGGGAGAAAATCAAGGAATCGGAGGAACGCTACAAGGACCTGGTGGAAAAAGCCGGGGTGGCCATCCTCATCGACGACAAAGAAGGCAATGTCCAGTACTGCAACAGAAAATATGCAGATATGTTTGGCTATACCCTGGAAGAAATAGGAAGTAAACCGATCTTTTCCATCGTTCATCCGGATGACATGAAAAGAGTCCAGAAATACCATAAAGGACGCATTCAAGGGAAAAAGGTGCCGTCAGAATACGAATGCAAGGGAATCACAAAGAAAGGGAAAATCGTTCACATGGAAATTCATGCGGATGCACTTTTCGATAACGGGAACATCATCGGGACACGTTCTTACATATGGGATATCACCGAACGAAAAAAAGTGGAGGAAGCCGTCCAGGCCTCCGAAGAGAAGTTCAGAACGCTCTTTGACTCGGCAGGCGATGCGATCTTTATCCACGATCTGGACGGGAATATCCTGGAGGCGAACGAAATCGCCTGTGACCGCTTGGGCTACAAGAAGGAAAAGATCATGAACATGACACTGGCGGATATTGACAGGCCGAAACAGGCTGCGAAGGCTCCTAAACGTATCGAAGAGCTGTACCAACGCGGACACATTTTCTTCGAGACTGCCCATAAGCATAAAAACGGGACTGTGATTCCGATCGAACTGAGCAGCCGAATTATCGACTATGAGGGGAAACCTGCGGCTCTCAGCATCGCGCGAGATATCACGGAGCGCAAGCTCGCGGAAGAAGAGCGCAAACAGAGCTTCGAAAGGCTGCGGCAGGCTCTGGAAGAAACGGTCAACGCCCTGGCTTCCGCTGTCGAAATGAGGGATCCCTACACAGCAGGACACCAGCACCGCGTGACAAGCCTGGCCACTGCGATTGCCGAAGAGATGGGCCTTTCGAATGAGAAAATCGAAGGCATCCGGATGGCTGGAGTGATCCATGATGTCGGTAAAATCCGGGTTCCGGCCGAAATCCTCAGCTGGCCCGGGCAGCTCACAGAGATCGACTTCAACTTGATCAAAACACACCCGCAAGTCGGCTATGATATCCTCAAGAGAATCGAGCTGCCCCATCAAGTCACGAAGATCATGCTTCAGCACCACGAACGAATAGACGGCTCAGGATATCCGGAAGGCGTGAAAGGGGAAAATATTCTGATTGAAGCGCGGATTCTGGCCGTGGCCGATGTCGTTGAGGCGATGGCATCCCACCGTCCCTACCGCGCCGCTCTGGGCATGGAAAAAGCCCTTGAGGAAATCTCAAAAAACAAGGGTATTCTGTATGATTCAAAAGTCGTAGATGCCTGCCTAAAACTCTTCGTCGAGAAAAATTTCAAGTTTAAATAATAAAAAGGGGACAGGCTACTTTTTTTCTATTACACCGCGTTTCTCCATGTTCTCCAACACAAAGGGATAAGCTTCCAGAATCTCCTCTTCCAGTTGGGCATGGATCGTCATTCCTGCTAACCGATCTGAAAGCTGGGCCAATTCATCATCTGTGAAGAGGTTCCACATCACCGCCGGCCAGGCCTTCAAATCCTGGTTTTCCATTTCCTTGAGAGCGATGAGTGGATACTCGAAAAACTCCCTCTGGACTCCTGAAATAGACTCAAAGGATTTCTCGTTTACACCCTTGAGAGAAACTCTGATCCGCAAATTGCGAAAATTTATTTTTTCAATCAAGTCGGTTCTGTATCCCAGAAAAAATCCGTTCGTCTCGAGTATGAAAACGGCACGAGGCATTTCGTTCAATATCGTCTGGATGACCTGGACAAGGTGGTCCAAAGAGGGCTCTCCCAGCACTGGTTCAGATCCTGTTATCCGGAAGAGACGGAAAGATCGTTTCCGTGCGATCCTGAGCAGATGGGATGCGACCTGTTGAGGGGAATAGTACTTGCCGAAACGAGCCGGGTACAGATTCTTGGAATAATTCCAGCAGTATGCACAGAGAAAAGAACATCCGATCGCATCAGCCGTTGCTATCCCTCCATAATACGGTGCCGGTCTGAACCTGTAATACAATCGTTTGCCGTTCTGCATGACTGTACGCTCAACCTCCTTGGCCCTCTCGATTGGATTAAACGGAAAACGCATCATCATGGATCAATCTCTTTTCTTCACCACCCCAGCTGCTTAAGAATCCGCAGTGGAAACACGGACGTGTCGCTCAAGCAACAGGCGGAACTGCGCGCACAATCTGGATTTGATATGGAAAGCGGAACGCTTACTTCTTTTTAGTCGGGCTTATTTTGCCCTTTTTTTTAACCGTTTTACTCGCTTCTTTTTTTTGGGTTTCAGCTTTAGCCGGTTTGTCCGGAAGTTCATCCGTTTTGGTCAGGTTTTTAATGTTCTGCGTAACGAAGCGGTCCAGAGCCTCGATCACCTTAGAATCAAAATGCGTCCCCTTCTGTTCTTTGCACTTTTCCAAAGCCTTTTTGAAAGGCAAAGGCTTGTTGTACGGCCTCTGCGTTGTCATGGCGTCGAAGGCATCCGCAGCTCCTATGATCCGCGCCGCCAGCGGGATTTTGTCTCCCTTTAAACTATCTGGATACCCTGTGCCGTCAAATTTCTCATGATGATGGCGGATTATCGGGAGGACAAAACTGAGGTATTCAATCGGCCCGAGAATTTTCTCGCCTGTGAGGACATGAGCTTGAATCGAGTGAAATTCCATAGTGGAGAGAGGGCTGTCTTTTCCGATAATCAAATCTTTGACTCCGATTTTTCCGATATCATGGAGCTCGGCTCCAGTCTTGACCTGCTTGCACTCTTCCTCGTTCAATCCCATCTCCTGCGCGATACCGAACGCATACCGGGCTGTTCTCTGAGAGTGCCCCCGAGTGTACGGGTCCTTGGCTTCGACCGTATTCATCAACGCGAGAATCGCATCATGATAGGACTTCTGAATGTCCTCATACAACTTTGAATTCTCTATGGCGACAGCCGATTGGTTGGCCAGAGCGGAGAGGAGAGCCACATCGTTATCATCAAAACAATTGGGCTTTTCGCGGTTATCGACGTAGATCAGGCCCAAAACATTCCCCTTGCTGACCAGCGGAGCACACATGACAGACCGCACGTTCATCGTGAGTACGCTTTCCGACCCGGCAAACCTTTCATCCTTCGCTGCGTCGTTGGCCAGAATACACACCTCTTCTTTGACCGAATTGTTAACAATGGTACTGCTCAACTGGAAAGGCTGAGCAGGAACATCTGACCGAGTTTTGATAAACTTCGGCTCGAACTTTTTTTTGTCTTCTTTGAGCAGAATACACACTCTCTGCACATCTTGGAAAACACCCAGCATCATCCCGGCTATCTGGTCGAGAAGTTCGTCAACTGTTTGAATCGAATTGATCGCGTTGCCGACCTGATAGATCGTCTCCAGGTTCTTGATCAGTTTGGCGGCCTGGACATGTCTTTGCGTTGCGAGGTCAGGACGGTCTTCCGCGACGGCTTTAGCGGGAGCGACGGCTTCCTCTATCTGGCTTGTCAATTGATCCAGAGGGATTTTCGAGGTGATCATCGGATCGCTCTTCTGCCAATTGATATTTGTGGTCAAATCTTCCCCAGCAACTTTTATGGAAGTATCTCCAATTTTAATGATATCACCGGGAATCAGTATCTGACGCGTCACCCGATCGTTGTTGATGAAAGAACCGTTCATGCTCTCTTTGTCGTAGTAAATGAACGTGTTCCCTTCCTTGACGATCTCCGCATGGATTCGGGACAATTTCGGATCATTGAGAATGACGTCGCAGATCGAATCCCGGCCAATGACAGTCCGCGTATTTCCCAGTTCCCAAGTCATATCCTTTTCTTGACCTTCTAAGCAGACAAGTTTCATGGCGCTATCTCACAATTTTTTTATTTGGGTCCAAAAGGCAAGACAGATGAATATTATCGGTCCTTTTCTTGAAATCAATCTCCCGCCTCTTTTATCTCATAAGCCCGTTCGAACCACAGGCTTCTCTCCTCTGTGTCCCAGAGAAAATGTATATCACAGAAAATTTTTTATGTCAAAAAGCCGGAGAGATGAATCTTGAGTCCACTGCAAAAGCATATCGGGGAAATGTCAGATGAAATGTCTCCAGAGCCAGGAAATGCCGGTTGCAAATTCCAACAGGCTTGTGATAGATTTTTACGTAGGGGATGCGAAAAATGAAAATCTACCTTCTCATATTCATGTTTCTCTTTGGCTTAGGGCAAAACTCTCTTTCTCAGGAATCCGCCACAGAAAATGATCAAGCGAGGCTCAAGGAGATCCTGAATAAAACGGCCCTGTACTGCGAGAGATTGAAGACCATGGCGCTGGATTTCATCTGCAGTGAAAACATCACAGAAGAGATTCATAACTATAAAAGAATCGAAACTATTTCACGTTCTGACCTTGGATCGGCAGCAGAAATGAAACACACAGGACTCAAGTATAAAAATAGAAAAGTGAATACCTACATCTATGACTACCAGATGATCAGAAAAGGAGATACTCAGGAAGAAAAAAGAATACTTCTCCAGGAGGGCGAAAGAAAGAAGCGTATAGAAAATGCAGAGCTCAAAATCCAAAGATTCAAGGCCCAGTTTATCGTCTTCGGGCCAGTGGGTTTCTTAAGCCGGTACTGGCAGCGGCATTTCAATTATGAAATTATAGGTCAGGATGAGATCAACGGAACCAGGACAATCGTCATCCGCGCGAATCCGACCGAAGAGCGCGAGGACAATTACAATTTTGGGAAGATCTGGGTGGACGAAAACAACTTCAGCATCATCAAGATCGAGTGGGATCCGACGCATATCCCGGGCTTTGTGGGAAAAAGCTCTACTGCCTCAGGTGACTTAAAAAGCTCCTATTCCTGGGCTGTATTCTATGAAGTGGAAAAGAACGGTGTCCGGTTTCCGAGCAGACAGGTCATCGAAGAGACTTTAACGACTTATGCTGGTAAGGAGTATCCCCGATACCTGGCCACATTTGTGTATGATCAATACAAATTCTTCACAGTGGAAGTGGAAGTGAAGCATGATTGAGATGCATCTTCAGGGCGGATAAATTCTTATCGGCTTGTCTTGACTTTAGATGTAAAATTCAATATCTTATCCCTTCGAATTTTGAGCCCATCTCAATCATCAACGCCCATGAGGAACACGCGTATCTTTGGCATTTCCGGTTCATTTGATTTATCCCGTCAAGAGCAGATATTCTCTGATAAGGATTTTTGCTATTTTTTCAGGAATAGGAATCCCTAAAAAGGAGGTCAGATTATGCGAAAGTCTTCCGGATATTTTTCAAAAAGGTCATTGTCTCACAGGATTTTCTCTCAACTGGTCATCACGTTCTGTATTCTTGTGTTTTTGTCAGTCAATCCCATCCTCGCCCAGAAGCAGAAAATTGATGAAGAGTACACGAAAAAAATACTCGAATTCACCACGGATGACCACTTTCTGACAACGTATGTGAATTATCTTCCGTATTCTGAAAATGTTCCCACTCCCCTGGATGTGCTCGGACATATCGCTGGGGCGGCTGATGTGCTCAGCTATTCGCACGAAGTCCATAAATACATGCGGGCGCTCGCGGATGCCTCTCCACGCGTTAAGGTGTTTGTCGGGGGCAAATCCGAGGAAGGACGGGAAATGATTCTGGTTGTCATTTCCGACGAGGATACGATACAGAACCTTGACAAGTACAAACAGATGAACGCCAGCTTGGCGGACCCGCGGACAATCTCAGAACAGGACGCCAAACAGCTCATCCGGGAGGCCAAACCGATGTACTGGGCCACCGGCGCCATGCACTCCGGAGAAACAGGATCCCCGGAAATGCTGATGGAGCTGGCCTACCGCATCGCTGTAGACGAATCGGATTTTATCAAAGCGATCCGCCAGAATGCGATCGTGCTGATCACCCCGGTTCTGGAGGTGGACGGCCGTGATAAACAGGTCGATCTGGCTATGGCCAGGCGGAAGGACCCCGAAGGCAGCTATCCGCGCCGGCCTCTTTACTGGGGGAAATATGTCGCCCATGACAATAACAGGGATAACCTCGCCCTCTCTCTGCAGCTGAGCAAACACATCATGAGGACATTCCTGGAGTATCATCCGCAGGTCATGCATGACCTGCATGAGTCCGGTCCCCACCTGTATATTTCAACCGGCACAGGACCGTACAATGCCTGGCTCGACCCCATCGTTATCGACGAATGGCACCAGTTTGCCTACCAAGAAGTCAACGAATTGACCAAACAGGGTGTGCCGGGTGTCTGGACACACCAATTCTATGACGGATGGGCGCCCAATTACGCTTTTTACGCGGCAAACGGTCACAATGCTATCGGACGTTTTTACGAAACACAGGGGGCTGGTGACGGGAGCACTCGCGTTATACGGAACCGGAATGATCGAGCCTGGTACCGGCCAAACCCGCCGCTGGCGCGCACTCTGTGGTCTATCCGCAACAACGTCAACCTCCAGCAGAGCGGCATACTCGTCGGGATGAATTATCTCGCCAACAACAAAGAGAAATTCATGGAAAACTTTTATCTCAAGAGTCAGCGGTCCATCGCGAAGCCCCATAATGAAGGACCGGCAGCCTACATCCTCCCCGGCGATGATCCGAGACCCGGACTGGCCGCTCGTCTTCTGAAGCTGCTCCAGTGGCAGGGAGTCGAGGTGCACAAAGCCGAAAAAGCCTTCACCGTCAAAGAGACCGATTACTCTGCAGACAGCTTCATCATCCGCATGGACCAGCCCTATTCACGAATGGCGGATATGATGCTCGACCGTCAGTATTTCAACACGAGCGATCCCCGGCCCTACGATGACACCGGCTGGACATTGGGTCCGCTCTACAATGTCCAGACTGTTCGGGTGGAGGAAACAGAGATTTTATCGGTTCCGATGAACTTGGTGAAGGATATCACAGTCTCTGGAGGCACTAAAAATCTCGAACGGGGCTCGACACGGGCTTTTCTGATCAATCATAACGCGGATAATCCGCTGGCCACGTTCGTTTTCACGCACAGCCAGCTTAAAATGCATGCCGCTGCAGAACCGTTTAAGGTAAAGGACCAGTCATTCAATGCAGGGACATTCATCATCAAGACGGATGAAAACTCCGGTAACCTGAAGAGTGTTCTGGATGAAGCCGGCGAAAAATTCGGTTTTACTGCCTATGCCGTGAAATCTCTTCCAGAGGTCGACACTCTGGAAATCTCTGTTCCGCGCGTCGCGCTTGTGCACACCTGGCAGAGCACTCAGACCGAAGGATGGGTCCGGATCGCTCTCGATGAATTGGAAATTCCTTATGACTACATTTCTGTCCATGAAATACGCGACAATCCCCGCCTGCGCGATTCTTATGACGTTATTCTGCTGGGTCCGACCCGTGGAAATGCGCTGAGCATTGTCGAGGGTCTCAGCGGCGATAAACCGATTCCGTGGAAGAAGTCCGAATTGACACCGAATATCGGGCATCAGGCATCGACCGAGGATATGCGCGGAGGACTGGAGCTTGAAGGTGTCCTGCACCTGCGCGATTTTATCAAAGAAGGCGGCCTGTTTATAACGCTAACCGGAAGCTCGGTGCTGCCGATCCATTTCGGCCTGGCCCAGGGAATTTCAATCAGGGACACAGAAAATCTGTGGGCCCGGGGAAGCGTCTATAAGGCAGAGGTCGTTGATAAAACCAGCCCGATCTCTTATGGGTACGGCAATGAACTGGGCGTTTATTTCAGCAGATCGCCGGTTTTCGCGGCCGGCCGCGGTTTCAGCCGGAGATTCTTCATGATGGGCGGAGGAGCCGCCCGCGGTAGAGTGAGCGGCCGGGGCGGGCCCGATGACACGGATGTTGTGCAGGGACGTCCCAAAGACTTGGGACAGAAGACTATCGAGGAATTCCAAAAGGCCCGTCAGGAAGAAGCCGAGCCTCCCGAAAGAACCGGAGCCCCGCAGGTCCAGACGAAAACAATTCTCCGTTTTACCCCGAAAGTGGAGGATCTCTTGATCAGCGGAGGTCTGGCGAACGGCGAAGAACTTGCTGGAGCCCCGGCTGTGGTCGACTGTAAACTCGGAGACGGTCACATTGTCATGTTCAGCATCAACCCGATGTGGCGCCATGAAACACACGGATCATTTTTTCTCGTGTTCAACTCCATGATCCACTACAAAAACCTGGATTACAAGAAGCCGGCACCCAAAAAATCCGGACGCTCAAGGTAATCGGCTGTAAGAGTCACTGTAGACGCGATGAAAGCCGGGTCGAACGCCCTGTTTTGACTGCGTTCCAGTTTTATTCGAAAAACAGCTTAATTATGGATGGCAGCCCCAACATACCCAATCTTAGAACTTTTTCTGAGTTTATTTATGCACTGAGAAACGATAAATTCATCCATCAAATCCAGAAATTAAGCCAATTTGCATAGTTGTCTTCCGACGACACAAAGAAATACATCAGATTATTGCTTTTTCAATACAGGCAAGCCAGAGCTTAGGGGGTTTGGGTTACAAACAGGTTATTCCCACTTCATCTTATATATCACAACTTCCTGATACCCGTTTTCTTTCTCCTGGATGCAGTAGAGGAGGTCCTTTCTGGAAATGGGTGGAAGAAAAATTATTTCCAAATCGATAATTCCAGGTACGCTTGCTCGAGCGATAAAGATGCCTTCGGGATTGAAGACATCACACATGTATTCACCGGGACGACTGCCCTCTTCATGCGTTATGACATAGAGCCTTTCTTCATCATCAACGAAACCGCACTGAAAGGGAGGGAAATACTCGGGAAAGTAGATCCTCTGTCTGTCCGCCTCACTCATACTTTCTGTTTTTTCTTTTATGTATTCCTCAGGAATACGGGCCTTTCTGTAATCTTTCTTTATCTTTCTCACCAGGTTCCCATCCAGGTCGAAGACGTTAATCTCGTATCCTCTCTGTTCATTCCCGAAGTAAACATGTGTTTTTGTGATACTCCAGAAAAATCCAGTTGTGATCGCTTTTTCTTTTTCCCTCCTTAATGGGAAGGTTAAGCGCTCCAATTCTTTTATCTCTTTGAAATCAGACCCGGTCAGGATGAAAAGGACATAATTATTTGGATAGGAGTAGATTTCACTGGCTCGGAGATAATTTCCATTCGCCAGAGGAAACAAAGCTGCAGTCGCTGCATCCTGGGGGATACTTTTTATATAATCCCCTTCCTTGGTGAAGAAAAAAAGCTTTCTTCTCCCTTCATCCATGATGAGAACTTCATCCTGGTTGGTGACGACCGGATATATTGGCCCTTGGAGCTCTCCAGGCCCCTGGCCCTTGCGGCCGAAAGCCGTGATAAAATTCCCATTCCGGTCAAATTTAAGGATATAATTATCTTGAGGTTTGTCGTTCACAAAAAAAATATTCCCCTCAGAATCCACATCCAAATAAGCGATAATCGTCAATCCTGTTTCTGCGATACTTTCTTTTTCGGTATCAATCGTTAGTTTTTTCTCAAGATAGAGGCGAGTGGGTTCTCCTTCTATCTTATAAGGTTCTAAATGATTGACAATAACTTCGATTCCATCTTCCATATATCTTTCTATTTTATCTTGTTTTGGTCCACAGGAAACACACATCATGAAGGCTGAAAAGAGCAGAATGGTTGAGACAATCTTAGTTTTGCTTTTCATTTTATCCCTTATAAAATTTCTAACTCGTTCAGAGTCCTTTTTCAATCCAGGAAGGCTAGGGCTTAGTGGGATATGGGTTCCAGTCAGCCCTCTGATACCGCTCTTTTTAAGAATCACTTAT
>JABAOC010002103.1_pt10 | contig 16847 bp, 18 predicted proteins | sample 7062161 | NCBI WGS metagenome assembly JABAOC01 (sample SAMN14538625, study PRJNA623070) | marine sediment metagenome | biome: marine biome [ENVO:00000428]; feature: marine pelagic biome [ENVO:01000023]; material: deep marine sediment [ENVO:00002113] | place: India: Gulf of Khambhat ... | reverse complement strand
GAAAGTAGAGGTGATAGGTAAAAACATTGTTGTTGTGGGCGCCTCAAACATTGTGGGGAAGCCACTGGCTATCAGTCTTAAAAATTTAAATGAGAAGGGAACAGTAACCATTTGTCATAGTAAGACCAAAGATTTACGTGTTTTTACTAAAAAAGCGGATATTTTGATTTCGGCAACAGGGGTGAAAGGGATTATCAAGGAAGGAATGGTTAAAGATGGAGCAGTAGTGATTGATGTTGGAGAGGGGCGGTTCAAAGGGAAAATGGTTGGCGACGTTGATTTTGAAAAGGTTAAGAATAAAGCCTCTTTAATTACTCCGGTTCCAGGGGGGGTGGGCCCATTAACAGTGGTAAGCCTTTTGAAAAACACTGTCTTGGCCGCACAAAAGAGTTGTTCTTTTGATTAAAGAATGATAAAATATTAAAAAACACATACCCAAAAAGAATCTCCTTGCGATACTTCTTTTTTGGGTAGAGGGAAAAAGGAGATAAACCAAAATGTCTTGCGATGTAACTCTCAAGGATTTGCTCGAAGCTGGTTGTCATTTTGGCCATCAGGGCCGGCGTTGGAACCCCAAGATGAGACCCTACCTTTTTACTAAAAGGGATGGGGTGCATATTTTTGACTTAGCCCAAACCAAAGAAGGGTTAAAAAAGGCTTGTGATTTTGTTAGGGATTGGGTCAAGGAAGGGAAAAAAATTGTTTTTGTGGGAGCTAAAAGACAAGCCCAGGCAATCATCAAAGAAGAGGCTCAAAAATGCGGCATGCCTTACGTTTCAACTCGTTGGCTAGGCGGCACAATTACCAACTGGGAAATGATTAAAAAAAGCATTGATAAACTGGCGGACTTGAAGAAGAAAAAGGAGACAGGGGAATTTAAGGAGTACACGAAAAAAGAGAACCTATTGATTGACCGGNNTGCAGAGCTTGAGGAGCTACCGGAGGCGATTTTTGTGGTTGATACCAAAAGAGAGGAGGCGGCAGTTAAGGAGGCCAACAAAAAGGGAGTAAAAGTGGTGGCGATGGTGGATTCAAATTCTGACCCGGATATGGTAGATTATGTTATACCGGCCAATGATGATGCGGTAAAATCAATTAAGCTCATTGTTCAGAAGATTGCCGAAGCGGTGGAAGAGGGGTCACAAAAGACATCCCGCAAAATCCCGCGAAGCGCTAGCGCCGCGGGATCGCGGGGTAAACAGAAGAAAAGCAATGCTGAGGGGGATTGAGAATACTGAAAGGAGGTTTTATGGGCAAGGTAACAATTGAAGAAGTAAAGAAGCTTCGGGAGGAGACGCAAGCGGCAGTGATGGAATGTAAGAAGGCACTGGAGGCTTGCCAGGGCAACAGAGTCAAGGCAATCGAGTGGCTTCGGAAAAAAGGAATTGCTTCGGCTAAAAGCAAAAAGGGGAGAAAAGCGCAGCAAGGTTTGGTTTGTTCTTACATTCATGCCGGAGGAAAGATAGGAGCAATGGTTGAAGTTTTGTGCGAGACTGATTTTGTGGCCAAAAACAAAGAATTTCAAAAGCTTTGCAAGGAATTGGCGATGCAGGTGACGGCGATGGACCCAGGATCGGTGGAGAGGCTTTTGGAGCAAGAGTATATCCGAGATCCAAAAAGAAAAATTAAAAGCCTTGTTGATGAGGCGATTGGCAAATTGGGAGAGAATATCGTTGTTAGCAGGTTAAAAAGATTTGAAGTAGGAGAGGAAGGTGAATGAATCTTGACGAGATTGTGCAGAAGATGGGAAAGGTGGTGGAGTTTTTAAAGACGGACCTTGCTTCAATTAGGACAGGAACAGCCTCGCCGGTAATGGTTGAAGGGATTTTGGTTGATGCTTATGAGGGATCGCCCAAAATGAGGCTCCAGGAGTTGGCGACGATTTCCGCTCCTGAGCCCAAGCAGATTGTGATTAAGCCTTTTGATCCGACGGTCCTTGAAAAAATTCAGAGAGCCGTTTATGAGGCCAAGGAGTTGAGATTGACACCGGTGGTTGATGGTGACTTAATTAGAATTATCGTTCCGTCAATGACCCAGGAGCGTCGAGAGGAGTTTGTTAAAGTTCTTAAACAAAAGCTTGAGGCGGGAAAAGTGGCCATTAGGCAGATAAGACGCGATAAGATGATTGATATAAGACGGGCTTTTGAGGGCAAAGAACTCAATGAGGATGAAAGGTTTAATCTGGAGAGGGAATTGCAGAAGATGACAGACGAGGTGATTAAAAGAATTGAGGAGATAGGGAGGGCGAAGGAGAAGGAGATTTTGTCAATTTAAATAGAGGCGAGGATTCGAGTAGCTCTTTTTCAAAAGCGCGCGGCCGAAAATTGAGTAATTTTTTGTTAATTCTGATTCACCGCGCTCAGCGATCCGCCTATCCGAAAGTTTGGGCTAGCATATTGCTTTAATGAACGGCGGATCAATGTTTTTCAAAAGCCTACCTCTCATCCTCGCACTTGGTGATCGCAGGCGAGGTCTTACAAAATTTATGGTGAGCTAGTCGAACCATGTTTTTAACGATAATTGTTTTCTTAATAATCTTAAGTATTTTGGTTTTGGGGCACGAGGCGGGCCATTATTTGATGGCCAAAAAGACAGGAGTCAAGGTTGAGGAGTTTGGTTTTGGTTACCCACCGCGTCTTATTGGCAAAAAAATCGGAGAGACAGTCTACTCGATTAATTGGTTGCCATTTGGAGGTTTTGTAAGGCTTTTAGGAGAGGATGGGCCCGATCGGGTGTTGAGCGAAGAAGAGAAGAAACGGGCTTTCTTTGGAAAACCCAAGCGGGTGCGGACAGCGATCCTTGTCGCGGGCGTGGCGGTAAATGTTCTCATTGGAATTTTAGCCTTTACCATCGTCTATGCTCGGACCGGGATCCCTCAAAAAACAGGAGAAGTAAAAATTGTAGAGGTGATGGAAGAGTCACCGGCCAAAGAAGCGGGGATTCAAAAAGATGATATTGTCATTTTTGCCAAAGGAGAGGAAATTAAGACTTCGCAAAAATTCATCGAGATTGTGGCCGAGAAGGAGGGGGAGGAGATAAGCTTGAGACTCAAACGGGGAGAGGAGGAGATTGAAGCGACGGTTGTTCCTCGAAAAGAGCCCCCCGAAGACCAAGGACCTTTGGGAGTGGTGATTACAGACACAGAAATGAAGTTTTACCCCCTCTGGCAAATGCCCCTTTATGCCGCTTGGTATGGGGCAAATGAAGCTTTAGGTTGGTCGGCGATGGTGGTTTTGGCTTTGAAAGAAATGGTTTTGGAGCTGGTAACGCGGGGCACAGTTCCCAAGGGTATTGCTGGGCCGGTGGGGATTTTGCAGATTACTTCAGCGATGGCTCGGTCAGGGTTTTTACAAACAGTTCAATTTTTGGGGGTTTTGAGCATTAACTTGGCAGTGATTAACATCTTGCCTTTTCCGGCTCTTGATGGGGGGAGGCTTACTTTTATTGGCTTTGAAGCAGTTTTTGGGAAGCGCATCAGGCCCAAGATTGAAAGATGGCTTCATATTATCGGTTTTGCGATTATCATTACCCTACTNNCTACTATTGTTGGTGACAATCAATGATGTTTTAAGGATTGTAGAGACGACAGGGGTCATTGAGAGGGTAAAAAATTTATTAAATTTGTCTAGCCGGTTCTGAGAAAGATAGCCCCTCTTTTATCGAATCCAAAATGCCCTGAAATTTCCACCTTCCGTATCTCCCGATTTGAAGGACATCGTTTTCTCGTAATGTTTTCAGCGCCTTTTTTCTCCAGTTAGAATTGGGTAGATGCCAGGTATAAGCAACGTCAATCCAGGTTGGGTCGGCTATTTCAACTTTAGTAATAAATTCCCAATCCTTAAGCTCCTGGACGATACCTTGAGATGCTTTACGAATCATACTTTTTGCTGGTTTATTTCCGCCAGGATAAGCTTTATCAACATAGAGACTTACCCTTTCCTCCTTATTTCTTGATGAGGCAGGTAAAAATGACGGTTCGACGTTACTGTAGAAGCCAACTCTATAAAATCCAGACCTGCTTTTGGGAATATAAAACCAATGATGGAGAGGACATTTTTTTCCTCTCTTGGCTCCAATATTGACAACCACCACTGAAGTATAAGGATGGGTTGGCTCATTAAGTTTAACTTTTGCCACCCTGACCATTTTGTTTAGGGGCAGAGTAGAGATGATTTTTTTGTATTTTAATTTGGTTCCGTCTTCAAAAAGAACTTTTTTTTTCTTAATGTCTATTTCTGTCACTCGTTTGTTGTAATTAATTTTGCACTGCCCCGCCATGTTTTCTATCAGTTCAGATAAGCCGCTTTTAGGATAAAAAAAAGTTTTGTTATAACCTATTTTTGGCGTTTTTCTTCCTTTTGCGCCCTTAATTATTAAATTTTTGTTAAGTGGAGATTTGGGAGGATCTTGGGGGGCAATTTTAGTGTAAAGCCCCGCAGTATAGAGCTGGTGGAAGGGAAAGAAAAATAGACGGCAAAGGGTTTTGCCGAAATTTATCTCGAGCCAGTCTTTAAGGGTGGTTGTTGAGGAGATGGTTCTGGCCGGAGTTTTTACTATCTCTTCAAGTGCCTTTCTGGCGATTTCTCTAGGGAAATGAGATAAGTGGTTTTGTAAGGGATAGGGCACGCAGAGGTTCTTTTGAGGAAACCAGACCGCTGACTGTCTTTGGTATTTTTTTAGAGGAGAGAGGGAATTAATAAAATCAAGAGTTGACCTATCACTCCCAAAAATCCAGCGGCCGCCGCCAAACTCAAAGCGGTAACCATTTTTAATATAGGAACGGCAGATTCCTCCAGGATAAGAATTGGCCTCATAGATAGGAGCCCCGGTTTTAATACCAGCCGCCAACCCGGTGACCCCAGCTCCAATAATTATTGTTTTCTCCGCTTGCATAAGGAATTCGTGTATTGTTATTATACAAACCGCATCGTTAAAATATAATGGAGAATATAGATTATTTCAATGACTAAAGAAGTAGTTGTTGTTCTTTCTCATCTTCCGTGGAATTTTCCCACAGATTACATCAAACAAACCAGCCTTGAGCTGGCCAAAAGGGCTAAGGTGGTGATTTTTCCCCCCCTTGATTTTCCTACTTTACGTCAAATAATTTTTGCTTCAGACATTAGAGAAGCGTGGTTGTGTTTGTTTAAACAAAAAGAAATTACTTATTTTCCTACATTAGCCTTCATTCCTTTTCGTAGGATTGATTTAATAAATAGACTCAATGTTTATTTTAACCTTGCTCTTTTTTATCTTTTTTATAAAATTAAGCTTGGTGGGCAAAAGCCTATTTTTTGGGCGTTTTCCTATCGGATGGCAAGAATAGCCAATTTTTTAAAAGGGAGAGGGCTTTTGATTTACGACCGAGTAGATCAGGCTGGCTCTTTAGATCCAAAGGACGTTAGAGCGAGGAAACAGGAGGATCGGCAACTTTTGCGGGCCGCTGATTACGTTTTTGTTAATTCCCCCTACTCCCTTCGCTACGTTAAAAAGTACAACAAGGTCTCATTTTTGGTTCCTTGTGGTTGTGCCATCAATCTTTTTAAAAAAAAGAAGATAAACATTCCAAGAGAAATAAAGAGGATTAAAAAGCCAATTATTGGTATGATAGGCAGTCTTGATCACCGCCTGGATTTTGAAATTCTTTACTCTCTGGCCAAAAAAAGAAAAGAGTGGAGTTTTATTTTGGTTGGCAGTCCATTTAGTGAGGAGTTTGAACAATTTAAAATTTCCGATCTTAAGCTATGGCTTAAGAAGCTCAAAAAACTTCCTAATTTTTATTTACTTGGTCAAAAACCCAAAGAACAACTGGCTAATTTCATTGCTGGCTTTGACATTGGTCTAATTCCCTATGATCTCTCTCAAGAGTTTGTTAAAGGCTGTAATCCGATGAAGCTTTACGAATATTTGGCGGTAGGTAAACCAGTTGTTTCCGTTCCTATTGATTCAGTTAAGCGTTATTCTCCAACAGTGAAAATAGCCAGTAATACTAAAGGTTTTGAGAAGGCGATAGAGGCGTTTTTGAAAAAAAGCTATAACAGAAAAGAGGCAGGAAAAAGGGAAAAGATAGCCTTGAAAAATAGCTGGGAAGAAAAGGTTAAAAAGATATGGCAGCGAGCTCAATGAAGGTTTTTAACAGAGACATTTTCCCACGTACTAATCTTAGATTGTTAAAAGATGCCCTTGCTCGTTTTGGAGAAATTCTTTTTTCTTTTTTCCAAGGAAACGCAGGGAAGAGTTTCGTTATTATTGATAAACGTACTGCTAGAAGAATTATTGATTATTATGGTGGTGGTGAAGGACATCAAATTGATAAAAAAACTGGCAATTTAGGCTACGGATTCATTCACTATAGCTTGATAAGAAATTTAAAGCCAAAAAGAGCTTTATGCATTGGTTCAACTAGAGGATTTATCCCCGCTATATGTGCTTTAGCTTGTAAAGATAATAAAAAAGGATTAGTTGATTTTATTGATGCTGGACACGCCCAAGATCATCCCCAAAATTGGGGAGGTACTGGTTTTTGGAAAAAAATTAACTCCAAGAAACACTTCTCTCTTTTAGGTATTGATAAGTGGATTGAAACTTACGTCATGACTTCAGGAAAGTATGCCAAAAAATTTCCTCAGAGAAAATATGGCTTTGTATACATAGACGGTGACCATTCTTATAAAGGAGTGAAGGGAGACTATGAACTTTTTTGGCCGAGGCTTGAAAAAAATGGTTTTATGGCCTTTCATGATGTGACCGTAAAAAAATGGGGTAAACTTAAAAATTTTGGAGTTTGGCGGCTTTGGAAAGAAATTAAAAACAAGCGTAAGATTATTTTTCCCTTAAAACAATCAGGCTTGGGAATTATTCAAAAACAATGAAACAACTTTTTCATATCTTTCCTTATTCTTTTCGAAAAAAGGTAAAAGACCTCCTTTTTTGTAATAGGCTGGTTTTTAAAAAAGATCCCAAGCCATTTTATCCCAGAATTCAAAAAGGAAAAATCGAAGACGTCAGCATAGAAAAACTCAACACCAAGTATGGTTCTCCTTTGTTTGTGGTTTCAGAAAAAAGATTAAAAGAAAAATACAAATTTGTTGAAAATTTAATTAAAAAGTCATGTCCCAATTTCTCCCTCGCTTATTCATTTAAGACAAACTATCTTCCAGGAATTTGTCAAGTTTTTAAAGATTTAGGAGCGATGGCGGAAGTTGTTTCTGGTTTTGAGTATTTTTTAGCAAAAAAGATTGGCTATAAGGGAAGAGAAATAATTTTTAATGGTCCATATAAAAAAGACAGAGAACTTGAGGTTGCTCTTAAAAATAAAGCCCTGATAAATGTTGACAATTTTGATGAATTGAAAAGAATTGAGGAAATCGTCAAAAAACTTAAAATCAAATCTAAGATTGGCATTCGCCTCAACAGCACCATTTTAGGCAAAAGCCACTTTGGTTTTAATATTGAAAAAGGAAAAGCTCAAAAAGCGGCAGAAGAAGTAAAAAAGAACGAAAGCCTTAGCTTGGTTGGTCTTCAAATGCACATTGGCAATAATCTCCCTCCTTATTTTTATAAAAAAGAAGCAGAAATTCTCTCTGATTTTTCTCAAAGATTAGGGCAAAAACTGGAATATATTGATTTGGGCGGTGGTTTTCCTGCTTATGGAAGTCCTCATACTGATGCCTGGTGTTCTTGTATTTTTCCTCTTGAGTATTATTTTCAAGGAATTGGCAGGGTTCTAAAAAAGAAATTTCCTTTAAAAGACATCAAAGTTTTTTTTGAGCCGGGAAGATGCTTGGTTGACGAGGGAGTTATTTTGATCGCAACCGTTATTAATAGTCAGCCTTTGATTGTTAATGCTTCAATTTCCATTTTGCGTTTGGCCCAGTGGAGAAAGCTTTTAGTAAAGCCCTTGGTTAAGGGAGGTAATCTTGTCAAAACTAATATCTATGGGGTATCGTGTAGGGAAAGTGATATTCTGGTTAGGGAGGCTAGACTACCAAGATTAAAAGCGGGGAATAAATTGATTTTTTACAATGTCGGTGCTTACAATATTCCCCAATCTAGTCAATTTAGCTTTCCCAGGCCCGGCGTGGTAATGATAAGAAAAGACAAGAGCGTTTCATTATTGGAAGGAAAAGAAAAATTTAAAGACTTGATTCGAATTTAGCTCTAAAATGAAAATAAGTTTGGTTTGTCACTTACTTTTTCCCGGCGATAAATATCTATCAATTGCCTATCCTATCCAAACTGCCATGAATGTTTTTTGGGGGATAAGCCATAAAGGTCATTTAGTGCAATTAATTAATGCCTCTGACCCGATTAAGAAGATAATTTTTCGACTAAAAATTTTTCGTCCGGATTTAATCTATAACTTAGCCGAGGGACTAAATTATTCTCGTGCTAGGCAGGGATTCTTTCCGGGGCTTTATGAGCAGCTTAAAATTCCCTATATTGGCGGGGATGGTTATTTGTTAACCACATCCTTGGACAAATTTCTCTCTAAAAAGATAGTGGCGGAGGTGGGGATTAAAACCCCAAAAGGAAATCTTTATTATTTTGATTCACAGAAAAAAAAGCATCAGCAGCTTGGCAGATGGAAGGTGAGATTTCCGGCAATAATAAAAAATAATTTTAGAGGTGATTCTGAAGGAATAGACCAGGATTCAGTTGTCCATAATGCCAAAGACCTTGAGAGAGTACTTAATAAAAGACTAAAACAGCTTCCAGAAGGAGTTTTAATTGAAGAATTTATCAAGGGAAAGGATATTGGCGTCTGTTATATGGAGGGGATGGGGAGAGGTAATGCCTTGTTTCCAATAGAGTCAGTCATTAGTAAAGAGCTTAATAATCCCTACAACATTGTTGACTATAATTTGAAGAATTACGCGATAAGGTCAACTACAATTCAACACCTCTCCATTCGTCTAGCAGACGACTTACCTAAAAAATTAATAAGGAAGATTGAGGACATTTCCAGAAAAGTTTTTGAAATTTTTCAGGTGAGAGATTTTGTTAGAGTCGATTTTCGGGTTACAGACTCTGGAGAGGTTTATTTTATAGAATTGAATCCTCTCCTTACAATGTTGGATGGGACTCACATGTTTTATGCGGCAAAGGAAAAACATGGGTTGGCCTATGGAGATGTTTTGGACCATATTGTTAGAATGGCGGCGAAGAGGTGGGGACTAAAATATCATAAAAGTAATACCGGCCTTTTTTCAAAAATGAGATATAAACTAAGTCGGAAATACTATTCCCTGCGTTATGGAAAAATGACCTATTGTGAAGAATAATATTTGAGAGCTCTTTCGTGCTCACCAAGAACCATAATCCCCCTTACTTGGTCTTTTAATAAAATGTTTTTTTAACTTCCCTTGGGCATTAAAGATAAAATAATTGATTTCTAGGGCTAAGATATCCTGGTCAAGACAATTATAGGGGTCACGACCGAGGAGTGCGCCGTGGAGTTGTTGGAAAAAGGTTTGGTGAGAGGAAATGAGGATTCTTTTGCCTTTATGGTATCTAAAAATATAATTAACAAATTTCTTTGCTCTTGAGCGTAGTTGTTCAAATGTTTCGCCCCCAGGAGGATTAAGAGAGTGGGAGTATTTGCCTGATTTAACATATAAAACTTTTGGCCTTAATTTTTTAATCTGTTTTGGTATTAACCCTTGCATTTTTCCATAATTTCTCTCGAGACATTCCTTCCTGATAATAATTTTATTTTTGGGGAGATTAGTCGTGAGGAGGGCGGTATCTAAGGCTCGAGAGAGAGGGGAAGATATAACGACATTGAAATTGTCTTTTTTGATCACGGGCTGAGTTTCAAGGGCTTGATTGATGCCATTTTCGTTTAAAGGAACGTCAAGCCTTCCCGCGATTTTTCTGAGCTTGCCAAACCGGGTAGTTCCGTGCCTGATGGTGGCGATTAGTGTTGTTTTCATTGAACCGAGAGCCAAACAATAAAATTTGCTCCTGCCTCATAAATCCTTTTAATAGCAAAACCTTTTTGGCGAAAGAAAGAGACGATTTCCTTTTTAGTCAGGTAACGTTGCCTGATTCCATCTCCATAAATAACATCGCCCGTTTTGAGATTGCAATATTTAGGCGCGCCTGAGAACTTTTGATAATATTCTACGACAGTACTCATAAATTGCTTATTGCCTAGCGACAAGATGTAATAACCATTTTTCTTCAAAATTCTTTTCATCTCTTGAAGATGTTTTTCTTTAACCCCATCAGGAAGATTGCCAAAAGTGCGATACATGGCGATGGCAAAATCAACTGAATGATCGGGAATAAAAAAGAGATCATCAACGGATGCCAAATGCAATTCTATTTTGTCAAAATATAGTCCCTTAATAGATTTCTTAGCCGCCCTCTTTAAAAATTCAATCGCGATATCAACACCAATAATTTTTTTTACTCGACAAAGTGGAAACTGCATGATTCTGTCAATACACCTTCCTGGACCACAGCCATTATCAAGGACAACTCCTCCTAAGGTGGCAATTTCTTGACAAACTCCATATTCGGCAGCTAAAACCTCTTTTTCTTGTCTTTCAAAGGGGCTTAATTCATTATTAGGCTTGTAGAGGACATAATCTTGATTTTCCGTCCATTTAATTTGCTCTGGATATTGCCAAAGTCGAGTCTCCCTTTTGGTCTTCGGAGAAAGGCGATGTTGCTTAATAAGCTTTTTTCTTTGAATAATAAAAAGATATTTTTTAATTAATTTTTTAAGACGAGTTGGGATATACATCATAGCGGAGCATTTTGTTTAATTTGATTATTGTTTCANNCATTTTGTTTAATTTGATTATTGTTTCAAAATCTGAGAAAAGACCAATCTTAACCATGGGGATATTAAAAGCGATTGTTAAATCAGTTAATATCGTTGATTCTGTTTCTATAGACCGGTGAGAAGTGATGGGAAGTATTTTTCCCCGAAAGGCAATTTTAATTGCTTCAACAGCCTCGCTAATTGTGCCGATTTGATTTGGTTTGATGAGAGTGGCTGAGGCTAACTTCATTTTAGCTCCCCTTTTTATTTTTTCTGGATCTGTAGCAAAAAGATTATCACCAGCAATTATTCTTTTAGGAAATTTTTGAGTTAACTGACGCCAGTTATCCCAATCGCTTTCGGCAAAAGGGTCTTCTAATATTTGGATAGGATAAGTTTTTAATAAATTAACCCAATAGTCAAAAAATTCTTCTGGTGAGTGTTTTTTCTTCTCGGTTAAGGACAAGTGATATTTTTGTTTTGAAAATAAATCACCAGCAGAAGCATCAATCATTAGAGCAAATTCCTTGGTTAAACCTAGTTTCTTTAATGTTTTTAGGAGAAGCTCTATCCAACCCCGATTGTCTTTCGTTTTATAATAGTGAACTGGGCTACCAGCGACGGTTGTCCGGGGAAGTTTTTGCAACTCTTTTTTAATCATCGAATTGATTTGTTTGAACGAGGTGACAAGTTTTTGAAGACTGTAGAACTGAGGAACCAAAAGGTACTCGGGAAAGTCACTCAGAACAGGATTAGTGTAAGCATGAAAGCCACCGTTGAGGACATTACAGAGAATTATTGGAAGTTTGCTGGGGCGAGCAGGGGACTGATATATTTTCTGTAGGAGCTGATAGGGGTAGATCTTTAAAGCAACACTAACGGCATTAAGAAAAGCCGACGAGAGAGCGAAGACGTTACTTTTTCCTAAACTAGATTTGTAGTTTTCTAGATAGTTATCAAATTGTTTTTGGGTTAAACACTTTTTAATTTCCTTTGATTTATTGATTCCGGCTAAAATAGCAGCAACATCTTTTTTTTCCTTGCGATCTTCAAAAATGCTTAAAGTTTCTCCTTTCGGAGACGTTCCTGTTCCTATAAAACCACTACTTAGTTCTATAATATACTCTAGCGTCCATTCAAAATGGGAGTTCAAAACATAGCGGTAGTTGACTTGTTTAATCCGGTGACTCAATCTCATTAAATTATTGCTTTTGATAGTAAGCTACCACTTCTTTAGCCGGCCCAAATTTTTTTACTTTTCCCTTGTCCAAGAGAATAACCTGGTCAACATTCTTTTTTATGTATTCCAGCCAATGACTGACGATGATAATTATTTTTTTCATTTGGTAGAATTCTTTTATCTTTTTTTCAATTTTCTTCCAAAATTCTCTGTCACCTACTAAAATAGTTTCATCATCCGTAATGAGAATATCTGGATTTGAATAAATAGCAATAGAGAAGCCAAGTCTTAGAGCCATACCTGTTGAATAGGTGTGGAATGGTGTGTCAATGAATTTTTTTAATCCTGAAAATTCAACGATTTTATCAAATTTCTTTTTAACTTCTTTTTTACCCATCCCTAAAAGCATACCGTTGAGATAGGTATTTTCCTCGCCGGTTAATTCAGGATGAAAACCAGCCTCGATGTTAATAAGGGCGGCAATTTTGCCATTTACTTTTACCTTACCGTTTGTCGGTGAGCTAATTCCGCTAATTATTTTCAAAAGAGTAGTTTTTCCTGACCCGTTATCTCCAATAATGCCTATTTTTTTTCCTTTTCCGATTTCTAAATTGATGTCTTTTAAAGCCCAAATTTCCTCTTTCGAGCCGAATTTGAAGATACTTTCTACCAGGGTTGGTTTTTGGTGATGGAGGATATATTTTTTGGAAATGTTGGTGAGCTTGATAGCTGTCCGTGGATTCATTTATGAATATTACAACCAATCGCTAAAAGTTTCACTTTCTTTTTTGAAAAGTATAATTCCTGAAAAGATGATGAAAAGAGAAATGGCCGCATTGGCAAAAAAAATATTTGATTGAGGAAGAAAGGAAGTGATTAAGCTGAAACGAAGCATTTCAAAAGGGTAGGTGATAGGATTTAATTGAAAAAGTGGTAAGTAGGACTGTGGTAGGATTTGAAGGGAGTAAATAACCGGAGTAGCGTAAAACCAAAGGATCACTAATGCCTGGATAAAAAAATTCACATCTCGGTATTTTACATTCAAAGCAGAAGTCAAAAGAGAAACGCCACTGGTAAAAGCAAAGAGCCAGAGGAGAGAGGCAAGAAAGAAAAAGATTTTTATGAATGATGAGAAAAGGATGAGTTGGTGGGTGGTAGCAAGGAATACAAGTAGAATAACTAGAGAGACGAGAAAGTGAAAGAAGTTGGAAAAGACAATAGAAAGGGGGATTACTTCCCGAGGGAATTTCGCCTTTTGAATAAGACTTCTTTCCCAGACAACTGAAGGGGTAGTTTTAGTAAGAGAATAAGAAAAGAAATTCCAGGGAAGAAGACCAGTAAAAAGAAAAAGGAAATAGTTAGCGACGGGAATCTTAATAAAGTTGCGGAAGATGAGACCGATGATTAACATTTGAAAAAGAGGATTTAAAAGAATCCAGAGGAAGCCGAGAATGGCATGTTTATACCTTGCCTTGATTTCCTTTTCCGTCATCGCTAGGAGGAAATTGAAATAATTACTCATTTTCATAATCAAAGCTAACAATTAGCAAAAGTTTGTTAGTTTTCTTTTGGTATTATACTATCTGGTTGGGGCAGTTAATATTAGTTTTAACTTACCAAGATCTTCTTTCAGTCTCTCAATAGAAAACAGGTGATGAATAAGCTTATCGACTGTCCTAGTAATGCCCATCTCGAATCTTTTGTTTTTAAAATCTTGCCAGATTAAGTCAAAAGTCAACATGGACTTAGCGAATAAATCTCTTCTAGTGATTACTTTCAATATCTCTGTCGCCCCTTTTTGTTTTTTGTTCTTTTTTTCAAGCCACCAATATAATCTCCGGGCCTGTTGCAAGATTTGACTATATTCTTTATATGTTACTTTTTCCTTGAAAAAAAGTTCTGCAGGCCTTCGCAAGGGAACAAGCAGTCTTAGTCGACTGTAATTCATATTCTCAGAAACAGTTCCTTTCTTAAGAGCATACCGCCAAAGCTTTGTCCCAGGGTAGGGCGTTGTCTTACAAATTTCTAGTCTAACAAAGTTTTTCTTTTTAACCGCCCATTTAATAAAATTCAGTGTTTTCTTCATGTCTGCTTTAGTCTCATTTGGTGAGCCAAACATACAGGTCCCGGTTATTCCTATTCCAAATTTATCAGTCAATTCAACTGCTCTTTTATTATTAGCCACTTTTACTTTATAATTTTTCAAATAGCCCAGGATTTTATCACTCCCACTTTCGAAACCGTAAGAGAGGGTAGCAACACCCATTTTCTTCAAAAGCTTGAGAAATTCTTCGTCGATTATGTCAGCACGGGCAAAAACATCAATAAAAACAACTTTGCCCAGCACTTTCTTTTTCTCCAGCGCCTTAATCAACTCTCTTAGCCTCTTTTTGCTTAATGGAAAACAGTCATCCCAAATATGAATCGCTCGGACTCCATAATTCTTTAGCAGAGTCTCAACCTCGCTCACCACCCGCTTAACGGAAAAAAACCTAATCTCTCCTCTTGGCCAAATAGTTTTTCGGGCACAAAAAACACAATCGTAAGGACAACCTCTAGAAGTAAAAAGTGGGGCTCGTTTTAATAATTGTAACTCACCGTTGACTTTCACCATGACATGACGAAAATAAACTCTAGTAGGAATAAGAGACCAATCAATCGGAGGAATTTTATCTAGAGGACTGATTAAAGGGCGTCTCTCTGTTAGCCTCAACTTTCCCTTCTCATCCCTAAAAACTATGCCTTTTATCCTTTCCAATTTGTCGGGTTTAAAACTTTTATTCTTTGAAAATACCTTAACTAGCTCAAAAAATGTCTTTTCGCCTTCTCCTACTACCCCTATGTCAAAAGGAGCCTGGAACTGGTTGGAACAAACAGTAATATGGATGCCCCCAACAATTATCGGGATATTAAACATTTTTTTGATTTTCTCACCAAGATTGATTGCCTCAGAATAAGCTGTAGTTTGAGCAGAAAGGCCAACTAAATCTGGCTTAAAATATTTGAGGAAATCCAATGGATCTCGAAGAAGGACATCTAAAACAATCAGATTTTTCTTAGAAACAATCCTTTTTTTAATAAGGTGGCTGGCGATTGACAGGATACCTAAATTAGGCTCTAAATAACCATAATCATTTGGAGTGGCATTAATAAGAGCGATTTTCAATCCCGAATCTTTCATTGTGACTCCTCCTTCTAATTTATTTCAATTTCAATCTTAGAGTATAATAGCAGAAAAGGAGAGCATCTTTTACTACATAATATAATTTGTAGGGTTTCAGTAGTATTTTAACCGAGATAGACAAAGGTTTTTTTCTTAGATTATGCCATCTTCTGCCCAGTCGAGAGGCAATATATTTTTTCTCTCCTTTTCCATTAAGCAAAGAGGCAATTTGTTTCGCCTCTAGCCAAATTTGTTTACACTCCTCAAGTTTTAGTTTATTTTNNTTTAAAAAATACTTTCGGCATTTGTTCTATTTCTTCCTGCATTTTCTTCCAAATTTTGGAGTCAAGGGCAATAACTTTTTGGTTTAGGGCTATTTGCCATAGTTTTGACCCTGGATAGGGAGTGGTAACGTAAATTGCGGCATCCCGAGCCCCTTCTTGTTGAACGAACCAGCGGATGAGCTTTAGCGTTTTTTGCAAATCTTTCTTGGTTTCTCCGGGAGAAAAAAGCATAAAGCTGCCAAAGACATTGATTTTAGCTTTACCCAGTAGATTGACAGCCTTTTTAACTTGAGAAATGGTTAAAGTTTTATTCTTAAGGAAGTTTAAAATCTTTTGGCTTCCGCTCTCTATGCCCATGGAGACTGAGGCAATCCCCAATTTTTTCAATAAAGAACACATTTCTGCGTCGATGGTGTCTGCTCTAACAAAAACTTGAAAAAAGTTAACTTTTCCAAGAAGCCTTCGCTTATCTAATTCCTCAATTATTGCTTTTATTCTTTTTTTGTTTAGATTAAAAGTGTCATCTAAAATTCGGAACCCCTTTACCTGGTAATTTTTAAAGAGGTATTCTATCTCTTCGGCAACGTAATTTGGGGGGCTGAAATATCTGGCTCCTTTTTGGCCCCAGATGGCATTATAGGCACAAAAAGTGCATTGGTAAGGACATCCCCTTGCCGTGTAAATGTAAGCTGTTTTGCATCTTTTCGGTTTGTTTTCGTAGAGAAATGAGTCNNGCAGCAAGGACCAGTTAATATGGGGCAGTTTATCTAGAGGGTTAACAAGAGCCCTTCGAGGATTAACTATAGGTCGGCTATCCTTATCTAAAAAAACAATACCTTTTATTTTTAATAGCTCTTTTTTCTTTAGTTCTTTGTTTTTTTTCAATAGCTGGATAAGTTCTGCAAAAGTTTCTTCACCCTCGCCAGCAATTCCAATCTTAAATGGCCTCTGTAGAGATTCAGGAATGGATGAGATATGCACCCCTCCAATTATTATTTTGGCATTTTTGAATCTTTTTGCGAGGCGTTTTGCATACTTAACTGCCGGAAAATAAAAAGGAGTCATTATCGAAAAGGCAATAACATCAGGCTTAAATAGTTTTAAGTCAGGAGTGGGGTCATCAAAGGAAGTATCGAAAATTTTTATCTCTTTTTTTTTTACTATCTTTTTGGCAACAAGATAGCTCGCGATAGTAAGTGACCCCAAGGGCGGATGTTTAGAGGCTGAACCGTAAATTCTCTTTTTAATTGTTATTAGGGCAATTTTCATCTTTCTCTTGAAGCGATTTCACCTTTAGCAATTATAGTATAATCAAAGAGATTATACGAGCCGTAGGCGCAGGATAATTAATCTAATGAGGTTTGAAAAATCGCTGTTTTTAAAATTAATCTTTCGATGGAAAAGAGAAGTTAAAAAACTTCTAAAAGAAGACAAGTATTTTATTTT
>JABAOC010023220.1_pt2 | contig 16851 bp, 12 predicted proteins | sample 7062161 | NCBI WGS metagenome assembly JABAOC01 (sample SAMN14538625, study PRJNA623070) | marine sediment metagenome | biome: marine biome [ENVO:00000428]; feature: marine pelagic biome [ENVO:01000023]; material: deep marine sediment [ENVO:00002113] | place: India: Gulf of Khambhat ... | reverse complement strand
TGACGAGCCGCAAGTCCATGACGTTGGTATGGGTGGGCCCGGTGATCAATAAATCTCCAAGAGGCTCGAAAAAATGATAGGAGTCATTTTCCTTAAGATATTGCTCTGCATTCATTCCCTTTTCCAGAGCCCGGTTCTTCGTCAATCCGTCAGCTATGGCTCCGGCCGCATCGGTCGGACCATCTGTTCCATCCGTGCCACCGCTAAGGATTACAACATTCTCCAACTCATCGATAGCGATAGCTGCCGCCAGGACGAATTCCTGATTCCGCCCTCCGAGCCCTTTCCCGCGTATGGTGACGGTGGTTTCGCCTCCGGAGATGACGCAGGCCGGCCTGGGTACAGGATTCCCGGTCTGCAGTATTTCTTTGGCGACAGCCGCATGAACTCTGGCCACTTCCTTTGTTTCTCCTTCCACAAAGGTAGAAAGGATCAAACAGTTATACCCAAGTTCTTCAGCTTTTCGCTGTGCAGCCTGGATGGCTAAGATATTGCCGGCGATGACCAGATTCTGTGTCCGTTGAAAAGCCGGATCACCGGCTTTGGGCGTTTCTTCGACCTCTCCTCTGGCGCCTTTCTCAAGGAGTTCAACCACAGAATTCGGGATTCTCTCTCGCATTTGATATTTTTCAAGGATTTTCAAACAGTCATCGAACGTGCTTCCATCCGGAACCGTCGGTCCTGATGCGATGGTATCCAGGTCATCGCCGATGACATCGGAAAGGATCAACGAAATCAAAGTGGATGGATGGGCCAGTTTCGCCAGCCTCCCTCCTTTGACTCGAGAAAGGTGTTTCCGCAGCGCATTGATCTCATGGATACAGGCCCCGACTTCCAGGAGGCATTTGGTCACCTGCTGCATATCCTCAAGAGTCAGGCCTTCAGCCGGATAGGGGAGCAGGGCAGAACCGCCGCCAGAGATCAGACACAATATGAGGTCTTTTTCTCCAGTTTGTTTCAGGAGTTGAATGATTTCCTCTGTTCCCTGGAATCCTGCTTCATCAGGCACAGGATGCCCGGCTTCATTCACTTTGATCTTTTTCAGAGGAAAAGAATGGCCGTACTTGACATTGACCACACCACCCTTCAGTCTTTCGCCGAGAAGTTCCTCGACAGCCTGGGCCATGGCGGCTGAGGCTTTGCCCGTTCCGATGACATAAACACTGTTATAGCTGGCAAGATCGTAGGTTTTATCGCTGACCTTCAGCTTGCCGTCCTGGAGAGTGACATGCCTCTTTACCGCTTGAATCGGGTTGACCGCTTCTAATCCAGCCTTAAATATGGCCTCCGCATCTTTTCTCAATCGAGATATATTCATTGTTTTCGAGGTGCTGAGGAAATCCAGTTTAAGAGGATAGCACAGATTGTTGTTAGCTTGTGAACTACTCCAACCATTACATTCTCTCCCGGGTCTCCTGTTTTATGACTTATAGCACAGCCGAAATCTTCAGTCAAAAATAAAAAAATCAATAGACTCACTGCACTAAGCCAAGTATCATTCTCAATATACTCTATCTAAGGAGTCCAAATTGAAACATCCTCAATGCTTGATCACAGTTTTTTTCATCCTCGCGCCACTCCTTGCATTCTCCCAGAATTACGCGGAAGGAAAGATAAAAGTGGCAATTGTGAAAAACCGCTCCGGAGGTCCCAGCGTAATGGAGAAGGGAGGGCTTTTAGAAATGCTTTCAGAGCTGGGGTGCGAAGTGGCAAAAGTGTCCACTGTCAAACTGACTCCTGAAGAAGAAAAGCAGTATGGCGATTGGAACAGGGCGGCTCTTGAAAGTCAACACCTGGGAAAACTCGTTGTTGAAAACAATAAAGACGAATATTTCACCATTGGGCTTCTGACGAACTGCACGGATCTACTGGGTATGCTGGCCGGCCTTCAGCATTTGGGGCCTGCAAAGAGTTCTCGGAAATCCGATAACAGAAGCCTTCAATCCACAGGCCTTGCCGGCAGAAAACCGCTGCGTGTCGGTCTTGTCTGGATCGATGCTCATGCGGATTTCAACACTCCGGAAACAACGCTCAGCGGGATGCTCGGAGGCATGCCCGTAGCTATTGCTTCCGGCATGTGTCTGACTCGCTTGCGGTTGAAAGCGGGCCTGGACCCGGCTCTCCCGACAAAATACATCGTTATGGCCGGTTTGAGGGATGTTGACCCCCTTGAACAGGAACTCCTGGACCGCTCTCAGTGTGAAATGCTGTTTGTCGCGGATATCAGAAATCTTTCCAAAAACATTCACCACCAGATGGAACGATTGAGCCGGCTGACGGAGATCATCTATGTCCATATCGACATGGACGTTCTGGACCCGAAAGAAGTGCTTGGCCATCCGCTGACAGCTCCGGAAGGGCCGACAAGCCCAGAGCTGGCTGCGGCTCTCGAAGTCATGTTCCAGTATGAAAAAGCAGGAGCCATAGGAATTGCCTCCCTGCCCTTCGGAGAAAGAGACAAGAATCTAGTCTCCCTGAACGCCGCCTATCGCCTGATTGAAGGCGCCATAAAAGGAATAAAAAAAAGAAAAGATTAACGAAAGAGAGGCTCTCTTTTATCTGAGACTTCTTTCTTTTTCACCGATTCAGCTCAACCCCTTCAATCTCTGAAACCATACAGAGTAGGCATTACCAAATACATACAAGCAAAGACGGATGGAAATCTTTTGGAAAGACCCGAAGAGACCTTGAAGATTTAGCCTTCCTAAGACGCCCTCAAGAGAAGCCATCCGGCCGGTCAAAATGTCTGAGCAGAAGAAAATCAGAGGCAAAATTGAGATGATAATTCTGATATTTCTTTTGAGCTTAAAGTTGATGTGCGCAGTTTTGAGACCGCCGCAGAGGGTGGTGAAGGAATAACGTTAAAAATCCGAAGGTAGAGAGGGAATTTCTAAAAATATTCTTTCAACTCGGATTGGGAAGGGCTTCCGCCTTGCAGATTATTTTTGCTAATGACAGCCTATTTGTACTAATATCATTTGTCTGAATGGTGGAACAATGAGAAATATCCGCTCGAACCTGTGGAAGATCTACATGTATAGATTCCTGAACGAATTCTGGCTGGTCCTCCCCATACTCATTCCTTTCTACGAAGCCAACAGGCTCAACTCGACCCAGATATTCACCATCCAGGCCGCTTATGCCCTATCGATCCTGTTGTTGGAGATTCCATCCGGCTACCTGGCCGACGTTATCGGCAGGAAGAAAACCCTCATTCTCGGGGCATGTTTTCTTCCAGTGGGGATAGGCGTCTATGTCTTCACTCATTCCTTTGCCACCTTCATCCTGGCCGAATTCATCATTGCCATCGGAAACAGCATGCGCTCTGGCTGTGACTCGGCCCTGATCTACGACACCTTGATCCAACTGAAAGAGGAGGCGGAATATAAAAAATTCGAGGGGAGGTCCTTTTATTATACACGGGTGGGAACAGCTATCTCCTCAATTCTCGGAGGGGTGACCGCTTTAATATCACTGCGTGTCCCCTTTTACATCAACATGGCCGTATGCCTGTTCATGGTCCCTTTTGCACTTTTGCTGATCGAACCCAAACGGGAAAAACTCAAAGCACAAAGCCCTTTTAAAGACATCCTGAAGATCAGTCGACTTAGCTTTTCGCATAAGCAGCTCAGATTGTTGATGCTTCTCACCGCCCTGCTCATGAGTGCGGGAGCTATAGGTATCTGGGCTTACTTTCTGTATTATGAATCCATCGGGATCAGCATCGGGTTTTTTGGCGTTCTTATGGCAGCTTTTCAACTTTCCGCCGGTGTTAGTTCCAGACAGGCTCATACTCTAGAAAAATTCCTGGGGCAAAGACAATCACTGCTTATTCTGCTGCTCATGGCTCTGACTTTTGTGCTGCTTGGAATCTTTCAATCCCTAGTTTTGATCCCGCTGATACTTCTCAACGCTTTCCTGATGGGTTTCGGCTTTCCACTGCTCATGGATCACATGAACCGTCTGATCGAGTCAAAAATCAGAGCCACTGTGCTCTCTGTGGCGAACATGACCCGAAGCCTGTCTTATGTCATCCTTTCTCCTCTCTTCGGAAAAAGCGTTGACGCCTTCTCTCTCTCCACAGCCTTTATCCTTCTGGGTTTATTCTTCTTTCTCTTCGGGAGCACAGTGATCACACTCCTCTTGGCTCGTCTTCGTCTACCGGAGAAAAAGCTTCAAGAAATCGCACAAGAGAGACAACCCGGCCCTGAAGAATTCAGGGTCGAACTCCCCAAAAAATAGAAATGGCTGACTGGTCATTTTTTTGTTATAGTACATGCATGTTTTAAGGATCAGGGGAAACAGAATGAAATTTGAGAGGGAATAATCATGAAATTTAAACTTAACCGGCGCGATTTTCTAAAGTCAATAGGATTAGGTGCAGCGGCACTGCCTTTTGCCTCCTGCAGTCTCTTCCGGAAGCGTCTGCCGAATTTCGTCGTCATCTTCACTGACGACCAGGGATATGCAGATGTCGGCTGTTTCGGCGCCAAGGGATTCGAAACACCCAATCTTGACCGGATGGCAGAAGAAGGGATGCGCTTCAAAAGCTTCTATGTCTCCCAGGCCGTGTGCAGCGCCTCGCGTTCGTCTCTGATCACAGGATGCTATCCCAACCGTGTCTCCATATACGGGGCATTGGGCCCTCATGCGCAAATCGGATTGAACCCAGAGGAAGAAACCATCGCCGAAGTCCTGAAGAATAAGGAATACACCTGCGGCATCTTCGGAAAATGGCATTTGGGCCACCATAAAGAATTCCTCCCCCTCCAGCACGGGTTCGACGAATACTTCGGACTTCCGTATTCCAACGACATGTGGCCTGTCTGGTATGACGGGACGCCGACTCCTGAGGACCACAATAAGGCGACCTATCCGTTTCTCCCGCTCATTGACGGGAATGAAACGATCGAGGTGCTGACTAATATGGAAGACCAGGATAGGCTGACCACGCGCTACACGGAACGGGCTGTCCGCTTCATCGAAAAGAACAAAGACAGACCGTTTTTCCTGTATGTGCCTCATTCCATGCCTCACACGCCTCTTGGCGTTTCCGACAAATTCCGAGGCAAGAGCCAACAGGGCAAGTACGGGGACGTGATCATGGAGATCGACTGGTCGGTGGGGGAAATCCTCAAGACCCTCAAAAAGCACAAGCTTGAAAAAAACACTCTTGTGGTATTCACGAGCGATAACGGACCCTGGCTGAACTTCGGCACCCATGCCGGCTCAACCGGACCGCTCCGGGAAGGAAAAGGAACCTCCTGGGAAGGGGGTCAACGCGTACCCTGCATCATGCGCTGGCCCGGACACATCCCGAAAGGCACGGTCTGCGATAAAATGGCATCCACATTGGACCTGCTGCCGACCTTCGCCGCGATTGCCGGGGCACCCTTACCGAAAAACACGATCGATGGCGTCAACATCCTTCCTCTACTCGAAGGAGAACCGGGCGCTAATCCACGCGACCATCTGTTCTATTATTACGGCCGGCCGCTCCAGTGCGTACGTCAGGGTAAATGGAAACTCCATTTTCCGCACGGACACCGGTCTTATGAGGGTGTCGAGCCGGGAAAGAACGGCCTGCCCGGTCCGTACGCGCGAGGAGAAACCGGATTGGAGCTCTACGACCTGGAAAACGACATCGGGGAGAGGCATAATGTGGCGGACCAGTATCCGGAGGTCGTCGCCCAGCTTCAAGCTTTAGGAGAAAAGGCCCGTGAGGAGCTGGGAGACGGCAAGGAACGCATCGGAAAAGGCGTGCGTCCCTGCGGCCGGGTGTCTCAACCTGACAAGTAGAACCTGGCTTTTATTATCTGTATCAGTCGTTTTACGGACTGGATCTCCCGCAGATGCAGACCCGCAGGGAGGCCAGAACATCTGGAGACAGAAAAAAAGTGATTCGTCAAGTCGATTTAAAAAAGGCCGATCCACAATGGAGCGAAGCATGAAAGACTACCATCATATAGGCATCCCCACACAGACTCAGCGAAAAAACGAAACCTATCTCGAAGATCACAAGGTCTATGTTTCAGGTTTCGAGGAAAGTCCTTATGGAGTGGAATGGATGAGGTTTGAGCCGGACTCGCCGCTGCCCGAACTCGTTCAAACTGTCCCGCATGTAGCCTTTGAAGTCGATGACCTCGAGGTTGAACTCAAGGGAAAAGAGGTGCTGATCGAGCCCAACAGCCCTTCAGAAGGAGTCAGAGTGGCTTTCATTGTCCACAACGGGGCACCCATCGAATTTATAGAGATTAAAAAATAGGCGAAAAATATGCAAAAACCTGAAGTGTTGCTGAAATTAAAAGAAAAGAGGGTAAAACATGACGGACTGGAATAAAATCCGCAGCGATTTTCCCATCACCAAAAACATGATTTATTTCCACAGCGCAGCCATGTCCCCTTCTCCCACTCCTGTTTTCAATGCCATCCGCAAAGAATACCGCAAGCTCCATTTGCAGGGCGATATCCACTGGACGAAGGATTTAAAAAAATTCAGAACGCTTTGTTCAGGACTGGCAAAGATGATCCACGCCACAGGAGATGATGTCACCTTTGTGCCCAACACCTCATCAGTTATGTCGCTTCTGGCCCTGACCTTTAAAAATCATGTCCGGAAGCCCTTCAACATCGTTTCGATGGAAGACGAATTTCCCGCCTCGACCATCGGCTTTGAATACCAGGACCTGGATATGCGTTATGTCCAGCCCGTTGACGCAAGGTACCCTATCGAGTCCATCCTGAAAATGACAGACCGAAACACACTGGCGGTTGTCACATCACACGTGCAGTACGCCACAGGGTTCCGCCAGGATTTGAAGGCTCTCGGCTCAGAACTGAAGAAAAGAGGGATTCTCTTTATCGTCAACGCCACTCAGTCCTTTCCTTTTTTCCCGATCAATGTCAGATCCATGAACATCGATCTGCTTTCCGCTTCGGTTCACAAATGGGGATTCACCGGCCATATCGGGACTCTATTCTACACATCCTCCTCGTTTCGGAAAAAATACGCACCTCCCTATGCAGGATGGATGTCTGTGGCCCCCGAAAAAGGGAGTTTTATCCATACGGCTAAAAATACACCCTTCCGCCTTCATGACACAGCCGAGAGGTATATTATTGGAACGTACAACCTGCAGCCCTTTTTGGCATTTCAGGGTGCGATGGACTACCTCAAAACAATCGGATTCCAGAATATCCAAACACGCATCATGGAATTGACGGAATATCTGATCAAAGGACTGAAAAAATTAAATATCGAGATTATTTCTCCTGTTGCCAGGAAAAAAGAGCGCTCGGCCATAGTGACATTCACGCTGGGCGATAAGAACAAACAGTGCATTAAAACGCTCGCAAAAAACAAAATCATTGTCGGCGCTCGAGGCGAAGGCATCAGAGTCGCTGTAAACATCTTCAACAACTTCGAAGAGATTGACTGCCTGTTAAAAGTCTTAAAAAACTTATGATTCAAAGGCAAACAATAAGAAGAGATGTTTTTCAATTTCAATACATTCTCAGCGGTGATTCAAAATGCGACAATTCGACGATTAATGGACCGCATCTCTGAAAAGATCTCCCATTAAATAATGAGAGGAGGAAATATGAAAAAGAAAGCCATTCTCCTGTGCATGATTCTCTTCCTCACGGCATTTGTTGCCAGAGCTGAGAAAGGACTCAAAGTGTTCATCTCCGTGGACATGGAAGGCATCTCCGGGGTCATTCACTGGGAAGATGTCAGCCGCAGCGGCAAGGATTATTCTCTCTTCCGCAGGCTGATGACCGAGGAGGCGAATGCAGCCGTCAAAGGGGCGCTCGATGCCGGAGCCACAGAGATCCTCGTCAGGGATTCGCACGGAAGCGCACGCAACATTCTTCCTGACCAACTCCATCCTGAGGCCATACTTCTCAGGGATTGGTCGGGTTCCCCGTTGAGCATGATGGAGGGAATCGATGAGACATTCGATGCCGTGATATTCATCGGCTACCATGCCCGGGAAGGACTGCCCGATTCAGTGCTGAAACACACCATGACCGGGACTATTGACGTCTTCCTCAACGGGAAGAACATGCCCGAGGCCGGGATCAACGGCGCCATCGCCGGCTATTTCGACGTTCCTGTGGTCATGGTCGCCGGAGACCTGGGTCTGGTCAAGCAAGCGCAGGAGCTCTTCCCGGGAGCGGAATGCGTAGCCGTCAAGGAAGGAATCGGCAAAGCCGCCAAAATGCTCCATCCCACCAAAGCTCAGGAGATGATCATGAAGAAAACCAAGGAAGCTCTATTGAACCTGAAAAAAGTCAAACCTTTAAAACTTAAAACTCCCATCACCATGGAAATCCGCTACAAGGATGAAAACGACGCAGCCAGAGGTTCCTGGTTCCCGGGAGCCAAGCGGACAGGAGAAAGGACTGTGGCCTTCACCCATAACGACTTCATGGAAGTTCTGAAATTTTTCATGTTTGCCCATTAAAAAAGAGAAGAGCTGCTTGAACTATGATGTGAGTTGAAAAGCGCGGGGATGGTCTGGCTTTTTTATTCGTAACGCAGGCTGTCGACCGGGTCAGCGGTTGCTCCCGCCCACAGTGCGTCAGAATTAATCGGGTTTATCCTAGTTTTCAGCGCTGTTATTCCTGTACTTAAGTCCATATAGGGATCTTCCTCCCAAGGGCTTCTTGTTGTGATTCTATTTGATCTCAAACAGGTAGATGTCATCTCTTGGAAGGGAATGATCCACTTTGATCAATTTGTATCCTGCCTGTTGTGCGTTATGCACAATCTCGTTTGATTCTTTAATCTGTGCGTATCTTTTCAACTCGATGATAGCCAATCGTCCGCCGATCTTGAGGGAAGAGGTGATGTTTTTCAAAACCTCCACTGGTTTATCGAGGTGACGGTAGGTATTAGTCAGATAAACAACGTCCAATTCTTTCTTCGGAAATCGGGGATCGGTCAATGTTCCTTCGATCACAACCATGTTTGTGATGTTTTCCCTTTCTATCCGGTCCCTCATGTATTGGAGTGCCGATGCGGTGATGTCGTTGGCATAGACTTTGCCGGAAAGGCCGACTCTTTTCGCCACTCTCACTGCAACACGGCCGCCACCTGCCCCAACCTCGCCGACGGTCATACTCTCCTTAACACCTATGATGTCCATGATTTTCTCAGTGGGTTGAAATGATTCGAAGCTCTCCTCGTCAATAGCTGCCCAATCATATTCCTGGGCCATTTTAAACATTGGAAAAAGCAGCGATACTAACGCGATAAAGAGCAGGATTCTGGAAATTTTAGGATTCATGGTGGGACCTCCTGATTATTATTTTATCAGTTGCTATCGCTTAGTTATACAAAGAAAAAATGAATTTTTTTATAGGACAAAAGTATTTTTTTTAAAAATCATATTTTTGTTCTGTCTCTAATATTCAAAGGCTCATCTGAAGATGAGAGCGATTGCAGCCAAAATGACAGTTATAGGCAAAACTTTCCTTCTCTCCATATAGCGGACTCTCTAAACTGTCCAAATCAAGAATGATTCAGTGATGAGGTGACCTTTCCAACGAGTAATTATCATCTCAAACTCTTCAATTCAAATTATTGAGCGAAAAGGAATATTTCCGCTTGCGCATTATATAAAAAAGGAAAAAATCTTTATATATGAAAAAATAAAGAATTTCGTTTAATGTCAACCTTTTTATCGGTTTGAGCGTCTAATGTTATATGAATAGTTTTATTAAAACTATTTTAAATGAATTTATTAAAGGTGGATGAAAAATGGCATTTCTATCCAGGATCGAAGAAATTCTGCTTTTGGCCATCTGGAAATTAAAGGATGAGGCCTATGGGATCGCCATCCGTCGACAGGTGGAGAAGGATACCGGCATAACCTGGCTGTCTGAGGCGATCTACGCCCCTTTGAGCCGCCTGAAGGACAAGGGATTTGTGGAGTCCATAAAAGCCGAAAAATCCCCGGAAAAAAGCGGGCGGCCCAGGATCTATTACCGGCTCACTCCGTCCGGATTAGGCAGATTGATCTCCGCTCAGGAGGTCAACAGGCTGCTGTGGCAGGGCGTACCCGATTTGAAAAAAGAATACGGCAAATGAGTAACCTGAGATCCGGATTATCCAGATTCACCCGCTTCATCCTTGGCCTCATAGCCGACGAACACGTGCGGGAGACCATCATAGAAGATATGGAGGAAAGTTTTATCTGCAATGAAGAAAGAAAAGGCCCTTTTCGCGCCGACATGACCTGGCTCTTTAAACTCACCTTCATTATGATGACATTTGTTTTAAAATCAATCATTTGGAGAACGATCATGTTTAAAAATTATATGAAGATCACCTTAAGAAACATGAGAAGGCACAAAGGATATTCCTTTATCAATATCGCCGGGCTGGTTCTCGGTGTCACTGTTGTCCTATTGATCACCATCTACATCCGGTATGAGCTCAGCTATGACCGGTTCCACGAGAATGCGGACTCCATCTACCGGGTGATTTCTAAATCCAAAGAAGCCAGGTCAGGATCTCTCTGGTGGAACGCCACACCGGGACTTCTCAAATCCACGCTTCTTGAGGAATGTCCTGAAGTAGAAAATGCTGCCCGGCTGTGTCTCTGGAAATCCATGATCAATTTGCGGGGAATGTTCAATTCCGGAAAGGTCAGCGATTTTGAAACCGCTATTTATATGGTCGACCCGGAATTTCTGGAGATCTTTTCCTTCCCCCTTGTGGCAGGCGATCCAAAAACAGCCTTGAACGATCCCTTCTCCATTCTTCTCACTCAGGAATCGGCGAAAAAGTACTTCGGAAGTGAAGATCCGGTGGGAAAGGTGCTCAACACGGATAAGACCTACGATTATAAAATCACCGGGGTCCTCGAAAATATCCCGGCCAACTCCCATGTTCATTTTGATTTCCTGATATCGTTCAGCACCATCTATTCCTTTCCTGAAGGAAAGGAAGGCCGGATTGAGACCTGGACTAATCATAACTATATCACTTACCTGGAACTCACCAAAGATGCCAATCCAAAAATGGTCCAGGCCCGGATGCACGATATCATTAAAAGTCACAAGGAAAGATATGCGAACAATTTTTTTCTTGATCCGGTCACCCGGATCCATCTTCACAGCCACATCAACCTGGACCTGGAAGCAAACAGCGACATCCGGATCATCTATTTGATGTCGGCCATCACCTTTTTTATCCTTCTCATCGCCTGTTTCAATTACATGAATCTGTCCACAGCCCGCTCAGCCCTTCGCTGCAAAGAGGTAGGCATTCGGAAGGTGGTGGGCGCTAACAGAAAAAATCTTATCTATCAGTTTATCGGGGAATCCCTGTTTCTCGCCATCCTAGCCCTCGGACTTTCCTTTCTTCTTGTGAAACTTCTTCTTTCCGCATTCAGCCAGTTTGTGGACAGGGATCTTCATTTATCTATGTTTTTCGAAAACCCGACTCTTATTCTTTTGATCTCAGGAATTACACTGGCCGTTGGGTTTACGGCCGGATCCTATCCTGCCCTATTCCTTTCAAGATTTAGGCCGACCCATGTTTTAAGGAGGACTTTCCCCTCCGATTCGAGGAAGTCTTTCAGGTTTCGCAATGTTCTGGTTGTCCTCCAGTTCACTATCTCCATCGGCCTCATTATCTGCACATTTATCATCCACAGCCAGCTTGATTATATAAAGAAAAAAGACCTTGGATTCAAAAAAGACCATATCGTGGTAGTTCGCATGCAGGACCAACGACTCAGGCAGAATTATGAGCCTCTTCTGGTGGCCTTCAAACAGCAGTCAAAAATACTGGACGTCACAGTATGCGAAAATCTTCCCTATGCTATTTCCGGAGGTGGGGGTAACGATTGGGAGGGGAAAGAACCGGATGTCACCTATCCCACTTTTTACAATACGTTTGTGGGCTACAACTTTCTGGATTTTTACGGCATCGATCTTGTGTCCGGTCGCAACTTCTCAAAACTGCATCCTACAGACGAAAATGCCTATATCGTGAATGAAACCGCAGTCAAGACCATGGGCATAGAAAATCCTGTCGGGAAGAGATTCAAGGACTGGAAGGGATGGGGGACCATTATCGGGGTGGTAAAAGACTTTCACTTTGCCTCCCTCAAGCTGGAAGTCAAACCCATGGTCATGTCTCTCATCTACAAAGGGGATAAGGATTATATGAACAAGTTTGCCACAGTCAATTATTTTTCTTTAAGGATAGGCTCGGAGGATGTCCAGGGAACTCTCAAACTCATTGAGGCCACATATAAAAAATTTACGGACTATCCCTTCAGCTTTTCTTTTCTTGATGAGAGAATCGACAGGATGTACAGGTCCGAGCAAAAGCTGGGACAGAGCTTCATCACTTTTTCGATGATGGCTGTATTCATTGCCTGTCTGGGGCTTTTCGGTCTGGCCTCTTTCACTGCCGAGCAGAAAACAAAAGAAATCGGAATCCGGAGGATTCTGGGGGCTTCCATCCCGGGGGTGGTGGTCCTGCAGATCAAGGTATTTTTCAAATGGCTTATTCTTTCCAGCCTGATTGCCTGTCCGGTCGCCTATATCATCATGAACCGCTGGCTGCAGGATTTTGCTTACCGGGCGGATATCCGGTTCTGGTTCTTTGCGGCAGCGCCATTTATTGCGGCCATGATCGCTCTTTTCACTGTCAGTTTCCAGTCTGTCAAAGCCGCGGTGGCCAATCCGGTGGATTCGCTGCGTTATGAATGATCCAGGTTGAATGATCAAGTCGGGAAATTTAAAAAGCCCTATTAACTCACATGCCCAGGATTCCAAATTTTTCGATAGACTTGTCTGTGATATGGTTGAGTTTCTTCTATCTGGAAGTATTAGAATTATTGTAGGTGTAGCACCTTGGGGAACGTCCCCATCTTGTTAAGGAAGAGGAATATCAGATTTGCTCAGGTGATGATTGACCTTTGGTCTGAGAATGAATAGTCTGTAGATTTCAAAGATAGTACTTCTGGGAATGCCCTACTCTTTATAAATCATAATACAGGTCGTACTCATAGGGGTGAGGACGTTTCTGAAGAGGCATGATCTCCAACTCTTCCTTAACTTTGATCCAGGCCATTCCTATTCATTAGCCCGTAGACTTTGGCATCGTAAAACAGAGATTTCCTTTTGTCAGCAATGTACTGGAGGTAATGCATCGGAATATTGATTTTGCTTTGGGCTGCTTTATAATATAGTAGTAAAGACGTTTACAAAGAAAATTGTGCAGACATTACATTCTTAATAAGTTTATTTTATTTATATTGTCTTTTTTTCTGATATCCACACAAATAATCCTCTCTTTTACTTATAAGCCAATTGATCAGACTCTTACCCCTGAGAAACTTCTTGAAAACCTTCAAAAACATAGTTTTTCCGGGGAAAAAATCGATTTTATTTTTTCAAACACAAACATCCATAAGATGTTCGTTTATTTGGAAGAGATTTCCGGAATCGATTTTGATGTAAGTCCTAAGATACAAATACAAGCGACTTACCATCTGAAAGATATTCCATGGGATGAAGCCCTGGCTTTACTTCTGGAGGACAATGATCTAAAGATCGATTCCAGCTACAGCAGTATGAAAATTTTTCAGGGACAGAAGTACGAAGTTGTTTTTAATGAACCTGACAAAGCCAAGATCGTGATATTTTTATACAAACACTTTTTTAAAATTATATTGGGGCTGCTTCTTTTAATCACCATTTTCATTGTTTTGCGTGCATATCGAAATTTTAATCATATTAAAAAGTCTAACTTAAAAAATCTCATGGATCCAGACACCTTGGATGAGGTAAAAAAAAGACTTATATTTTTACTGGATGTTGAAAAGATATTCAGGGATGAAAACCTTTCACTGCTTTCTTTAGCGGAAAAGTTGAATATCACACCCCACCAACTGTCCTGGATCATCAATGAAAAAATGAATCAGTCATTTTCCACTCTGGTCAATCGGCATCGGATCGAATATGTGAAAAAAAGGCTTGCAACTGGGATGAAGAATGAAACTACAATCCTTCAAATGGCCCTGGACTCTGGGTTCAGTACGAAAACGGCTTTTAATCGGGCATTTAAAAAATTCACCGGCCTCACCCCCTCACAATATCGAAAAAACAATAGTCATTGAGAACCCAGGTTGATTTTGTATCGAATTATAAAAAGCCACTTCTATAAATAAAAGAAATACATATATTTACTGTTAATTTGGGTATCAATTATCNNTATCAACCGCGTCGACAATCTCGGTTCATATCTTCATACTACTGGAAAATGAAAAGAAATTTTTAGGAGGCCAATAATGAAAAAATTCTGGATTTTTCTTATGACATTACTCATTTCATTAACCTTAAATTCTCAGATAACGAATGAAGATCGTCCTCAAAAAGGAAATTGGGATTTTAAACCAGAGAAGATCTGGGAGGTCGTTAAAGCAGGAAATAATGAATTTGGAGCTATTGCTGAATTACTGGTATCGGATTCCGGTCAAATTAAAATATATGTCCGTGATTTTAAACATAACATAAGTTACATTTTCAATGAAAACGGTCAGTTTCTCGGTTCCTTCGCAAAACAAGGAACGGGCAAAGGGGAAGTATCTCGCTATTTAAATCGATTTCTCGCTGAAAATAATATTGTTATAGGAACCCCTGAAAAACTTCATTTTTACTCAGAGGATGGAGTTTACGATAAATCGTTTGAAAACAATCTTTTTATAAAATTTCCGCTTATTTTTCTCAGTAAAAACGAATTTATTTACGCCCCTACACTGCCCCAGTCTCCGGTCAACCAAAAAAAATTAATGTTGTTTAATTTTAATTCCGGAGAAGATAAGCTGCTTCTGGATTTCTCTGAAACCAAAAATTCGGCTAAGCCCAATACTCCTGCTCCAATGATCATAATCTTCGGACTTACTCCTCAGGTAAGGCTGGTAACAGACAAGAATAAGATGTACTTTGGAAGAAACGATCAATATACTCTTCATGTTGCCGATCTCAAAGGGAATATGGATCTTTCCTTCAGTTTAGACAGGGAAAAAAAGAAAGCGTCCGCAGAGGAGAAAAAAAATCATTTTCTTGGTACAAAAATACCCCAGGACCGGATAGATTCCCTCATCAAACAACTACCAGATGAAATGACATATTTCAGTCATATAACAATCGTAAATGGTCTAATCTATGTCTATACTGTTAACACTATCGCACGAACTCAGGAATACCAGACGATTGATATTTTTTCTAAAACGGGAAAATATCTCTATCGGGGAAATATAAAATTTGGTGATGGCTTAAAATTTGGAAGCCCTTCTAATCTTGTTATTCATAAAAATTTTGCTTATGTTATTCTTGTGTCAGGAGATGGACAACAGACTCTGTCAAAATATAGAATAACCCATCCAAAAAAATAACTTTAAATGGATTATGATAGCGATATTATTCTTATTCGTTATTCGTATTTCAATGCATCAACTGGATTGGCAACGGCAGCTTTTATAGACTGGTAACTTGCGGAGATGAGGGAAATTGCCAGAGCCATGAGAGCTGCAATCACGAATGTGGTACCTTGGGGAACGTTCCCATCTTGTTAGAGATCGTAATAAAGGTCGTACTCATACGGGTGAGGCCTTTTCTGAAGAGGCATGATCTCCAGCTCTTCCTTGACTTTGATCCAGGCCTTGACCAATTCTTCAGGAAAAACATTGTCTTTCGTCAAGAAATGAAAATCCTTCTCGAGCGCAGCGAGCGCTTCCTGCAGAGTATTCGGCGCACTGGGGAGTTTATACTTTTCCACGGTTTCCTGAACATTAAAATTCTCTTCATACGGTCCGAATCCTTCAGCAGTCGGGTCCACCTTCTTTTCGATCCCATCCAGCCCGGCCATAAGCATGGCAACCAATGAAAGGTATGGATTGCCGGTGGCGTCTGGCATGCGAAACTCCACCCGTGCCTCTTTCTCATTTATGGCATAGGCGGGAATGCGGACCGCCGCAGTCCGGTTTCCAACTGAGAAAAAGATGTAGTTGGGAGCGGCCCGATAACCCCCCAGTCGCCTGTACGAACTAGTGCTGCCGTTGGTTAAAGATATCACCGCCTGGACATGAGAAAGGATACCTCCGATATAAGCCAGGCCATTCTTATTCATTCCCCCGTAGCCTTTGGCATCGTAAAACAGAGATTTCTTTCCGTCAGTAATGTACTGGTGGTAATGCATGCCGTTGGTGGATTCGGAAAAGAGAGGCATCGGCATGAAGGTGGCGGTTTTGCCGAATTTCACGGCCGCATTCTTTATCACGTATTTGAGTTTGAAAATGTTATCTCCGCTTTGAACGAGGGGCGTGAAGTAGGTCTCAATCTCCATCTGCCCTGGTGAACCGGATTCATGATGGTGGTATTTGATCAGGACTCCGACTTCTTCGAGATATTGGACGATTTGAGTTCGAAGATTGCTAAATTGATCGCGAGGCAGGTCAGCCTGCGATCCCTTCGTATAAGGCAAGGTGTATCCTTTGCTTCCCTCCTGCCAGGTGTTCCAGTAGGACTCTGAAGAATTCACCCAGTAGCGCGCTCCCTGAATATCGGTTCCGTAGCGAACCTCATCAAAGAGATAAAATTCCACCTCCGGTCCCCAGAGGCTGTGCCCACCAATATTTGATTTCGCCAGATATTTCTCCGCCTTTTTGGCCACGTAGCGGGGATCCAGCTCAAAGGGTGTGCCGTCATTGTTGAAGATGTCGCAGATAAAACAGAGAGTGGGCACTTCGGCGAAAGGATCGAGGAAACCGGTTGTCGGATCGGGCTTGATCGTCATATCTCCACATTCCATGGTTTTAAAGC
>JABAOC010001670.1_pt12 | contig 16851 bp, 17 predicted proteins | sample 7062161 | NCBI WGS metagenome assembly JABAOC01 (sample SAMN14538625, study PRJNA623070) | marine sediment metagenome | biome: marine biome [ENVO:00000428]; feature: marine pelagic biome [ENVO:01000023]; material: deep marine sediment [ENVO:00002113] | place: India: Gulf of Khambhat ... | reverse complement strand
CGGGGGAGCTATGCTCGCGTTGTTCGGGATAATGTCGTGGTTTATGACAGTAAGATCGGTTCCTTGAAGCATTTCAAAGAGAATGTCAAGGAGTGTGGAGAGGGTCTCGATTGCGGGATCAAAATCGAAGACTTCAATGATATCAAACAGGGAGATGTGATAGAGGCATACGTGAAGGAGGAAGTAGCTCCCAGTCTGTAGCCTCCAAACAGGGAGAATGTAGGTGGTCGTGGGAGTTTGTCAGATTGATCTGCTGATCCCCGGTAATGCCTCTCTCAAAGGTAAACGGAAGGTCCTCCGACAGATTATCGATCGGGTAAAGAATCGTTACAATATCTCGATTTCAGAGATTGGAGACAACGACCTCTGGCAAAGGTCACAGGTCGGCATCAGCGTGGTTGGCAACGACTCCCGACATGTCAATTCGAGCTTGGATAAGATCATCAATTTTATCGATGGGCTGAATGTCGCCGAGATTATCCACTCGAAAATCGAGATGATTCACGTTAATGATCGCCATGGGTAGGAATCTGTATTTCAAAAGGGCGGAAAGGGTGGGGGATCTAATCAAACGTGAGGTCTCTGAAATGCTGATTCGTGGCATCAAAGATCCTCGCGTTGGTCTGGTAACGATCACTCGGGTGAGGCTTTCCGATGACCTGAGATTGGCCAAAGTCTTTTTCAGTGTCATGGGAAGTGAAGAAGATCGGACCCGTAACCTTCAGGGACTGAACAGTGCCAAGGGGTTTATCAAAAGAGAGATTGGAAAGCGAACCCATCTGCGATATGTTCCGGATATTGTTTTCAAATTTGATCCCTCTGTTGAGTACGCTGATCATTTAGACCGCCTGATCAAGGAAATTAATCGAGAAGAGAGAACCCGTGAGGAGCAGTAGGCCGTCATCTAACCCCGGAAAGCCCCTGGAGGGGTTTCTCGTCGTTGACAAACCCATCGGGGTTTCTTCGTACGACGTAATCCGGGCGGTCAAGAAGCGTCTCTCTCCAGGGAAGATCGGCCACACGGGTACCCTAGACCCTCTGGCGAGCGGCGTTTTGCCGGTTGTGATTAACGGTGCCACCCGGGTCATACCTTTTCTGGATGAGAGAGTCAAAGGGTATGAGGGCACGTTGCGATTGGGTGTGGTAACCGATTCGGATGATAGCACCGGGAGGGTTCTGAGAGTTATCCCGCTGAATAGGGCCGTGCTGACAAGGGATCGAATTCGTGGGGTCTTCGAGGGATTTGTTGGGAAGATCAGACAGGTGCCTCCGATGTTTTCTGCTGCCAAGTACCACGGGAAGCCCCTTTACAAGTTTGCTCGCCGGGGTATCGAAGTCAAAAGACGAGAGAGAGAGGTCGAGATTCTCTCGTTGGAGATAGGGGAAATCGACCTGCCTTTGGTTGATTTCAGGGTCTTCTGCTCCAAGGGAACCTATGTGCGGGCCCTTTCCCGACAGATTGGAGAGGCTTTGGGCGTGGGGGCTCATATCTGCCGTCTCAGGAGAACCCGTAGTGGCCCATTTACGCTCGACCATTCAATAAACCTTGAAGAATTCGAGAGGCTGGTTGAAGCGGGAGAGTTGGAAAGAAGAATGATTACGGTTCGAGACGCACTCCGGGGTATGCCCGAGATTGAAGTTGGTCATGATTTGGGCAGGAGAATCAGAAACGGGGGCCAGGTGTTTCCGAGAGACCTGGAGGGACTGAACGTTCCCTTGCTTGAGAAAAATCAGCGGATAAGAATCGCTCACGAGGGTCAGATTGTGGCCATTGCTGAAGCTCGTATACCGAGCAGTGACCCTGGTGGTCAAGTTCCGGAGGGTCCGGCCCTTTCCCTTCTGAGGGTCTTTGCGTGATTGAATCGTGATACTCTATGTTCAATCTCATAAGTCATGGAAGTTGTGTTTTTCTCGGCAGTAATTTTCGTTAAGTCCGATCAACCCTTGGGTTCGGTGGTGTAAATCCCCCGTTTTTCCGAGTAGGGGTACTGGAAGGAGGATCACAGAATGGTGTTGGAGACAGAGAAAAAGAGTGAGATCATCGAGGCTTATCAAACCCATGAGAAAGACAGCGGTTCTTCCCAGGTTCAGATAGCTCTCCTCACGGAGAGAATCCAGTATCTGACCGAGCACGTCAAGAATCACAAGAAAGACCATCACTCTCGAAGAGGACTCTTGAAATTGGTCGGTCAGAGAAGAAGGCTTCTCAACTACCTCAGAGACAATAATATTGAAACCTATCGGGAACTGATTGCGAGACTCGGTCTTCGAAAATAAAACTTGGAATCATTCTTAGATGGAACGGAGTACGGAGAACCATGAAAGAAAAAGTGAATATTGAGCTAGGAAAAAACACACTAACCATCGAGGCCGGAACGGTTGCAAGGCAGGCTAATGGGGCTGTCTTGGTCCGGTACGGAGAGACAGTGGTACTTGTCACGGCAGTATCATCGGATAAGACAAGGCCCGGAATCGATTTCTTCCCCCTGACAGTCAATTATCAGGAGATGACCTATTCTTCTGGAAGGATACCCGGGGGGTTTTTCAAAAGGGAAGGTCGTCCGAGCGATCGCGAGACGCTTGTCTCACGGTTCATCGACAGGCCGATACGTCCACTCTTTCCAAAGGAATTCCAGAACGAAACCCAGGTCATCGCCACAGTTCTCTCCGCCGACCAGGAGAATGATCCTGCGGTTCTGGGAATGATTGGGGCATCAGCCGCCCTAACAGTCTCCGATATCCCCTTCCTAGGACCCGTTGGTGGGGTGCGTGTCGGGCGGGTCGATGGATCTCTCATTTGCAACCCAACAACCGCCGAGTTGGAACTGAGCGACCTGGATCTGATCATCGCCGGGAATCGGGAAGGTATCACCATGGTGGAGGGTGGAGGCCAGATGGTGACAGAGGACGACATGCTCGAGGCGCTCATGTTCGGCTACGAGGCGCTGATTCCAACTCTGGACATCCAGGAGAACCTGGCGAATTCAATCGGTCGAACCAAAAAAGCGGTTGAGTCCGCTGATGAGAGCGAATGGGTAGAGAGGGTTGCCGCTCATGCGGTTCCCAGCCTTCAAGAGGCATACGTTATTGGACCAAAATTGGAAAGGCAAAAGCGTCTGCAGGAGATCTACGACGAAACGGTTGAGGAGCTGGCGGGTGAAGATGAAGAAGCTCGGGGTCAAGTTAAGGGTGCCATTAAGGCCGTTGAAAGGTCTCTCGTAAGAGAGACGATGCTTCGGGACAACCGCCGGATTGACGGAAGGGAGTTCTCCCAAATCCGTCCCATTTCGTGTGAGGTCGGTGTACTTCCCAGGACCCACGGTTCTAGCCTCTTCACCCGGGGAGAGACGCAGGTCCTTGCAGTCACGACTTTTGGCACGGCTGCCGATGAACAGAAGATAGAGTCCCTCATAGGGGAGACATATAAGACGTTTATCCTTCACTACAATTTTCCGCCATTTTGCGTTGGCGAGGTTTCCATGCTCAGGGCTCCGAGCAGGAGAGAGGTTGGTCATGGTGCCCTCGCTGAGAGAGCTATCATTCCGGTTCTTCCGGCGAGCGAGGATTTTCCATACACCATCAGGGTGGTTTCTGAGATTTTGGAATCAAATGGTTCGTCCTCTATGGCCACAGTATGCGGGGGAAGTCTCTCCCTTATGGATGCTGGTGTTCCCGTAAAGGCCGCCGTGGCAGGGATTGCCATGGGCCTGATAAAGGAGGGTGAACGGATCGAGATTCTGTCCGACATCTTGGGTGATGAGGACCATCTCGGAGACATGGACTTCAAAGTTGCGGGAACCGAAAAGGGAGTAACGGCACTTCAGATGGACATCAAGGTGCCCGGCATCTCTCGTGAGATACTGGAAAGGGCTCTTTCTCAGGCCCGTGACGGCAGACTCCACATCCTGGAGAAGATGAAGGAGGTAATTGCAGAACCGAGAAAGGAGATCTCTGTCCATGCCCCTCGAATCATGACAATCGAGGTTAAGCCAGACAAGATTCGGGACGTGATCGGCCCGGGTGGGAGAAACATTCGTACGATTATCGACGAGACAGGTGTTAAGATAGACGTAGAGGATTCTGGCCTGGTGAGGATTGCTTCACCGAACATGGAGGCTGTCGAAGAGGCCATTGCCATGGTAAGACGGTTTACCCAGGAGGTTGAGGTGGGCGGGCTTTACTTGGGGAAAGTAAAAAGGATTTTGGATTTTGGCGCCATCGTTGAAATCTTTCCCGGAGTGGATGGCCTTGTTCACATCTCCCAGGTTGCGAATGAAAGGATCCGTGCCGTATCGGATGTTTTGAAGGAAGGAGAAGAGGTTCTTGTCAAAGTCCTCGAGATTGAAAATAACGGTCGGATCCGTTTAAGCAGAAAAGCCGCTTTGCAGGAAAAGGGTGAGGGGCATATTCAGGGATACAGATAAGGGGACGAGAGAGGATGTATAACAAGAGTGTCCTCGACAATGGCATTCGTGTCTTAACGGAAACGATACCCCACTATGATTCGGTTTGTATCGGCATATGGGTCATCACCGGATCCCGTGACGAGAAGGAAGCTGAGAACGGCATTTCTCATTTCATCGAACATCTCCTTTTCAAAGGTACAGAGAGAAGGACCGCTCAGGAGATCGCCCGGACGATCGATTCCGTTGGTGGGAGCATGAATGGTTTTACGGGACGAGAAACCACGTGTTTCTACGCGAGGGTCCTCAATCGTCACCTCGATCTGGCAGTGGACTTACTTTCCGATATTTTTCTTCATTCTACTTTTGATGAACAAGAGATCGAGCGGGAAAGATCGGTGGTCCTTCAAGAAGTGAGGATGGTGGAGGACACGCCCGACGACTATATTCATGACCTCTTCAACAGAACTTTTTGGGGAGACCACCCGATGGGACAACCCGTTCTCGGCGGGGTTGAAGAGATTCAATCCTTTTCTAGGGATCAGATTGTCCGGTATTTCGGAGAAAAATATGGGTCGGACCGCATCATCGTTGCTGTGGTCGGAAACGTCGAACACGGAAAAGCGGTCGAACTCCTGGGACGGACTTTCTCTGCTGTCCGTTCGGGTTCCACAGTCATCAAGAGGGTGATGCCCCAAGTTTTGTCAAAGACGTCTGTTCTCAAGAGGAAAACAGAGCAGGTTCATTTCTGCCTCGGTGTGAAGGGACTCGCCTATGTCAGCTCGAAGCGCTTTGCGAGTTACGTTCTGAACAACGTCCTCGGGGGCGGAATGAGTTCTCGCCTTTTTCAAGAGATTCGGGAAAAACGGGGACTGGCGTACTCCATATTCTCGTACTTACCCAGCTACATAGATACCGGACTGGTCGTTGTCTATGCGGGGACCGGCAAGAAAACGGTAGGGCAAACAATCGAACTGGTGCTGAAAGAATTCGAAACGTTGAGGAAGAGCCCAATCGACCCGGAGGAACTGGCGACATCCAAGGAACAACTCAAGGGAAATCTCCTGCTCTCACTTGAGAGTTCGGACAACAGGATGACCCGATTGGCCAAAAACGAGATCTACTTTAATCGAATATTCTCGGTCCAAGAGATCATCGACCAGATTGATCGGGTCACCGTCGACCAGGTCAACGAACTCGCAAATGAGCTTTTCATTCCGGACCACCTCTGTTTGACCCTGCTGGGTCCCATCAATCAAGAACGGCTGAACCGTGATCTCGTTCAGGTCTGGCCAGCGAGATCGCCATCATGATACAACGATGGAGCCCGCAAACTTCACTGTGAGCCGCAGGCTGTCAGCATTCAGCCATCAGCAGATCAATGTCATAGACCGACAACTGATCATCGTCCCATCCGAGGGTGCGAGTATCCAAGTATGGAAAAGACGGGGCGAAGCATATTCCGTGATAGGACAAGGGCGGCATTGCATTCTTGGATGTCCTCTAAATGAGGATATATGAAGAGAATGACCGCTGACAGTTCAGGGCGGCGTGCCTCTCATGGATCGAATTCGAATCAAGCTCAAGAAACTGAAACAGGGAACGCGGCTGCCACGTTACATGAGTGAGCATGCCTCAGGGATGGATCTGTTTGCTCATCTGACTGAAGCGGTGGTGATCAATCCAGGAGAGCGTCGTCTCATCCCCACGGGCATAGCTGTGGCCATTCCAGAATGCTATGAGGGCCAGATCAGACCTAGAAGCGGATTGGCCATGACCGATGGGATTGGAATCGTCAACTCACCGGGGACGATCGATTCTGATTACCGAGGGGAGATCAAGGTAATCCTGATCAACCTAGGACGTGAACCTTTTGTGGTGAAAGCGGGAAGCCGTATTGCCCAGCTTGTGATTACGCCGGTGGTCCGGGTCGATCTTGAGGAGGTCGAGGAGCTTCCTGAGACGCTGCGAAGCGGAAGTGGGTTTGGCCACACGGGCACTCTTTGAAACCATTGAATGGCCGAAGCAAAAAGCCCTGCGTCGTGGAATGCCCTCAGTGGGTCGTTCTTCTGATCCGTGAACGGATGGCAGGGGGCTAATTTGAGAGGAGAAAGTCAGGAGAATGGAGGAGCAGCTCATTGACAGTGGAAACGATGGATCACCTCTGGATCGATCGATTTTTGGATTACCTGGCTATTGAAAAGGGCCTTTCCAGAAACACTCTCGATTCATACAGTGGCGACATCCGTCGGTTTCTCGGTTTTCTTGAGGAATCGAGGATTCAAGGCCTTGAAAAAGTCTCAAAGCTGGACATCCTCACATTCCTCGTTGCCCTGAGAAAGGAGGGCCTCTCCGAGCGAAGCGTAGCACGCCTTCAGGTCACGCTCAGAAACCTCTACCGATTCCTAATCGAAGAGAATCTTTTGGATGAAAATCCGCTTGGAGCACTGGAATCCCCGAAGCTCGCAAAAAAGCTCCCACATGTTCTATCAGAGGAGGAGGTTGAGCGGTTGTTGGATCAGCCTGATCCAACCAGGCCCTTGGGTTTGCGTGACAGGACCATGCTGGAGGTACTATATGCGACGGGGCTGCGGGTCTCAGAAATGATATCCCTCCGATTGGATCAGGTAGATTTGGAAGTCGGGTGTGTGAGGATTCTCGGCAAGGGGGATAGGGAGCGAATCGTTCCTATTGGGGAGGTAGCGCAGACCTTCTTGAGAGCCTACCTTGATGAGGGGCGTCGTCAGATTCTAAAGGGGCGGGTTTCCACCTATGTCTTCGTCAACCCGCGAGCAGGAAAGATGACAAGACAGGGGTTTTGGAAAATCACAAAGAAGTATGGTCTTCGTGCAGGGATAAGAGGAAAACTGACACCCCATACGCTCCGCCATAGTTTCGCCACTCACCTTCTCGATCGGGGTGCAGATTTGCGATCGGTTCAGGCATTACTGGGTCATGTGGATATTTCCACGACTCAGATTTATACCCATGTGTCCCGGGAACGGCTGAAAACGCTACACCGGAAGCACCATCCCCGGGCATAGGATGAAGGACTCGTGTTCAGAGGACGTAGCATTGATCTTTTCCCAGACCAGATTCGCTGCTGCTATTCGAGGGTGTTCTGGGGTGATGGAGTAATCGGGTGATGCATGGAGTAATGGAGTCATGGGGTGATGCAAGATCTCACAAGAAAGACGTCCTATCCTTTAGTTTTTCATTCCAGTACTCCAGCACTCCAGTAGGAGACCTCCTAGGGAAGGGCGGAGACCTATGACCAGGTCAGGGACTTGGTCTGGGGCCCTTGAATGAATCCCTTTAAATTATGGAAGTCATCACGACCCATATAAATGCTGATTTTGACGCGTTGGCTTCGATGCTTGCGGCCAAGAAGATCTATCCGAATGCCACCCTGGTCTTCCCGGGTTCCCAGGAGAGGAGCCTACGGGATTTTTTTGTCCATTCGACCCTCTACGTCTTTCAAACAGAGCGCCTCAAGAATATCGACATGGACAAAATCACCCGGCTCATTTTGGTGGACACGAGGCAATTGAGTCGCATTGGAAAATTTGGTCAGATCATTGGTCGTCCTGGTCTTGACATTCACGTATATGACCATCATCCCCCCTCGTCGGATGACATCCGTGGTTCACTGGAAGTCGTTAGAGAAGTGGGAGCGACGGTGACACTCATGCTGGAGGTTTTGGAGGAAAAGGGGGTTGAGATAAACAGTGATGAGGCAACTGTGTTGATGTTGGGCCTTTACGAAGACACCGGAGGACTCACCTTCTCCTCTGTCACCTCGGAAGATTTCCATGCGGCGGGACATCTGCGGGCCATAGGAGCCAGCGTCAATATCATTTCCGATATGATTACCCGGGAATTAACAGCCGAACAGGTCTTTCTCCTCAACGATCTGATCCGTTCGGCCACCAGGTACACCATCCGGGGCGTCAGTTTGGTGATCGCCATTGCCTCAAGTGATCGGTATATTGGCGACATTGCCGTGCTTGTTCATAAACTCAAAGACATGGAGAATCTTGATGTCCTTTTTGCTCTCGTCAGGATGGAGGATCGGATCTACCTCATTGGGCGGAGTCGGATCGAAAAGGTCAATGTCGGGAAACTAGCGGCTGCTTTCGGTGGAGGAGGCCATCCAACGGCTGCCTCTGCGACCATCAAGGGCATGACACTTTATGAGACAAAGGAACAACTTCTGAGATTCCTTCAAGAACATATCCAACCCGAAAGGCGCTCGAAGGATTTGATGACCTTTCCAGTGAAGTCGATCGAAACCCATAGAACCATTTTCGAGGCGGGGGAGCTGCTGACGCGGTATGACATCAATGTGCTACCCGTTCTCGAAAAGGAGAGGCTCGTGGGATTGATTTCTCGTCAGGTGGTGGAAAAGGCTTCCTTTCATGGGTTGAAAGACCATTCGGTGTGGGAATATATGACGACCGAATTCGCCACCGTTACCCCTGAGACTCCCCTGGCGCAGCTCCAGGATATCATCACGGGAAGGAGGCAACGGTTTGTCCCCGTCATGAATGGGGAGGAACTGGTTGGCGCAATCACCCGGACTGATATTCTCAGGTCTTTCCAACGTGAGTTGACAGAAACAGAGGATGTCTTTTCCCATCAGGAATCAAAAAGGCTCCGTGATCGGAAAAAAATGATCGCCAAGCTCATGGAAGAACGCCTCCCCAAAAGAATCCAGACCGTTTTGAGAAGCCTGGGAAAGGTGGGAGATCAGACCGGTTGTTCAGTGTACGCGGTCGGCGGATTCGTTCGGGACCTGGTCATGCGGGGAAACAACTTGGATGTGGACGTAGTTGTCGAGGAGGATGGAATCCGCTTTGCCCGAGAGGCCGCGCGACTTTTCTCCTGTCGATTGCGGATCTACAAGAAGTTTGGCACCGCGGTTCTGACGTTTTCGGATGGAACAAAGGTCGATGTCGCGACGGCGAGACTAGAATACTATGATTCTCCTGCCGCCCTCCCAACTATTGAAATGAGTTCTATCAAGAGGGATCTCTATCGCCGTGACTTTACCATCAACACGTTAGCGATCCGACTGAATGAGGTCCAATTCGGGGAATTGATCGATTTTTTCGGGGCGTTGCAGGACGTGAAAGAGAAGACCATTCGGGTGCTTCATAGCTTGAGTTTTGTGGAGGATCCGACGCGGATTTTCCGGGCATTCCGATTTGAGCAACGCTTGGACTTCCAGCTGGGAAAGCACACGCAGAATCTGCTTCGCAATGCCGTTAAGATGGGATTCCTCGAAAAACTGTCGGGTGGTCGTATTTTCGCCGAGTTGCTTCAGATACTCAAAGAGAATGATCCTGCCCGCGTTCTCAAGAGGTTAGAGGAGTATGGCCTTCTCAGAATCATTAATCCGAATCTGGTGTTCACCCAAGATCGGGCGATCCTTTTTGAGAGGATCAGAAACATTCTATCCTGGTACCGACTCCTCTACCTCAGAGAGAGATACGACCCGTGGCTGGTCTACCTTCTCGGGTTGTTTGATGATCTTTCAGACCGACAGGTGGGAACCATCTCTAAGCGGCTTGCCGTTCGGGGAAAGAATCGCAGAAGAATCATAGAGGCCAGACGAAATGGCCAGCAGGCGTTTGTGATCCTTAGCCAAAGGAGAGGTGGGAAAAAACGGCCAAAGCGAAGCGAGGTGTACGACATCCTGGATCCCCTTCCCACGGAGGCCAAGCTGTTCATGATGGCCAAGACAGAAGATGAGAAGATCAAGCGGGACATCTCCCTCTACTTTACCTCTCTTAGGAATGTCAAAACCGCTCTCGGAGGCAAGAACCTGATCCAGATGGGCTTTGAACCGGGTCCTCTCTTCCGTGAGATTATGGCCGAACTTCTAAAGGGCAGGCTGGACGGAAAGATCAAATCCAAAGAAGAAGAGATAGATTTCGTCACACGGACCTATGGACCGAATTTAGAGAACGGTAAATCATCCAACCGTTCAGTCGATGATGCGGCCAGTCCGTCCTCGTGACTGGAAGGGGAATTGAGAGGAGAAGCTGCTGATGGTTGAGGGGACTGGCTACAGGGTGAAACTCGATGTGTTTGAAGGCCCCTTGGATTTGCTTCTGTATCTGATACGAAAGAACCAGATAGACATTTACGACATTCCTATTGCTGAGATTACCCAGCAATACCTCGATATGTTGGACTTGATGAGGACTCTCAACCTGGACGTTGCTGGAGAATTTCTCGTGATGGCCGCCACGCTGACCCATATCAAGTCAAAGATGCTCCTGCCAAGCCCCCCAGATAGCCAGGGAGATGAGGAAGAGGAGGACCCTCGGAAAGAACTCGTCGATCGCCTCTTAGAGTATGAGAGGTACAAGGAGGCGGCTATCTCTCTGGAGTCTCATGAGATTCTGGAGAGGGATGTTTTTGCCCGCAAGGTGATTGAAGATGAGCAGGATGAAGAACTGGAATTGAGTATCTTTGAACTGATAGAAGCCTTACAGGAGGTCTTGAAACGATCGCCTCATGAATTAGTCCATGAGATTACTTTGGAACGGATCAGCATTGAGGAAAAGATCACTCAGATTCTCGACAAACTGACCAATGCTGGCGGAGAAGTGGAATTTACGAGTCTTTTTGAGGGGGAGGCCATAAAGGAGGTTATTATTATCACCTTTCTCGCCGTACTGGAGTTGGTACAGATGAGATTGATTAAGATATACCAGCAAAGGGCCTTCCGACCGATCAAGATACGGAAGATATAGGAGGTAACCCGATGATGAGAAGGGCTTTGAGTCGGATCGTGGTTGTTCTGTTGTTCCCAGGGTTACTGACGGCGTTTTTCTCTGGATTCATCGAGCAAGCCTTTGGTAGGGTTTTGACGATGACGACGGCTGGAAGTACGATTATCCTCGAAGGGAACTTGGCGAGGGCGAGAAATATGGCTATTGTCAATGGAAAGCGAAATGCTTTGGAGGCGGCGGTCATGGAATTGATTCCCGAGAGTGCCGTTTTCGAGAACTATGAGGTTATCAACAAGAACATCTACCAGAGGAGTGAGCGTTTTATCGATACCTATCGAATTCTTTCTGAGAGATCGAGAGAGAACGTATATGAAGTCAATCTTGAGAGTAGAGTCGTCGTGGAAAAGCTGAGGGAGACCCTTGTGACCCTAGGTTTGCTAGAGGAGGATCAGTGGATTGAGCAGTCTCGGTTTCGACTGAAAATATCGGGGGTATCCTGTTCCCCCTGTCTAAGGGCCGTGAAAGAATATCTCGAGAATGAAATGGAAGGGGTTAAGGAGGTCTCTCTATACGCGATCAGTCCAGGAAGATTCACCCTAGACATCGTATTCAGGGGAGATATGGGGACCTTCCAATTTGCCCTCGTTTCCAAAGATTTCGAAAACTTTCGTCTCGACCCGGAGGGGATGGATGACGAGGATCTTCGGGTTGTAATGGTTTTGACGCACTCAGAAGACTATCAAAGGAGGTAGCTATGAGGAGACACCCGGTGTTGTTGGGGTTTCTTGTCGTTATTGTTCTCATTGTGGGCTTCATTGTTCTTGTCCTTGTTTTATCGCACATTGGAGGTAAAAAACCCGCTTTTGTTCTTGGCGAGAAGATTGGGGTTGTTGAGATCAAGGGCATGATCGTGAGTTCCGAGAGAACCATCAATCAATTGGTTGCCTATCGCGAGGATAAAGGGGTCAAAGCGATTGTCTTGCGGATTGATTCGCCTGGAGGGGGGGCCGTCGCATCGGAGGAGATCTATCAAGAAGTCAGAAAGACGAGAGAAAAGAAGAAGGTGGTTGCTTCATTGGGAGGTATTGCTGCCTCAGGAGGTTATTATGTGGCGAGTGGAGCAGATCTGATTGTTGCCAATCCCGGAACGATCACCGGAAGCATCGGGGTGATCATCCAGGTTTCGAATGTTGAGGGACTCATGAAATTGATCGGTCTAAAAACATATACGTTCAAAAGCGGGGAGCATAAGGATCTGTTATCCCCCTTTCGAGAGCCGACCGCCAGGGAACGAGAGATTGTCATGGGTATTGTTGAGAGGGCACATGTTCAGTTCGTTGAGGCGGTGGCCGCGGGAAGAAATATGGATGTTGATACCGTGAGGGAACTTGCTGATGGCCGTATCTTCTCGGGCCAACAGGCCATGGAACTTGGTTTAGTTGATCAAATGGGAACCCTCCAGGATGCAATTGATGTGGCCGCTCAAATGAGCGGAATCAGGGGGAGGCCTAATGTGATCTACCCGAAGAAGAAATGGAGTATTTTTGATCTACTCGTTGAAAAGGTCGTCGTGAGACTCTTCGAAAGCATGAGGACTCTCAATTATCGGCTGTACTATCATGTCGCCGTTTCCACCTCTTTTTGAATCGCCTTCATGTCTCCCCAGGCCTGCTTCTTTTTCTCCGGGTTTCTTAAGAGATAGGCGGGATGAAAAGTTGGCATCACCGGAATCCCCTGCCATGAGTGAAAGGTTCCTCTTACGCTTGTGATTCCTGCTTCGGTGTGAAGTAGGGTCTGGGCGGCTGCGCTTCCAAGGGCGCATATGATTTTTGGCCGGATGACCCGAAGCTGCTTTTCCAGAAAAGGATAACAGCAGGCGATCTCGTCCGGCCATGGTACGCGATTGTTGGGTGGCCGACACTTGACGACATTTGTGATATAAACCTCATCCCGTTTCATTCTAATGGCCACAATGATTCTGTCGAGGAGTTGTCCTGCCTTTCCCACAAATGGCCTTCCCTGTAAGTCCTCCTCGTGACCGGGGCCCTCCCCCACAAAGACGAGCCGGGCATTCTGGTTCCCCTCACCAAAGACGATGTTTTTTCTGGTTCCTGACAATCGGCATCGATGGCAATCTCCGAGTTCTTCTCTCACAACCGTCAACGTCTGGGGGGAGAGCGTGGACCGGGGAAATGCCTCCAGGCCGAGTGCCTCTTGGTAGAGAACGTAACTTCGCAAATGCTCAATCAGAGCGAGCAGTTCACCTCGTACATCTGATTTCATCGAATACTGTCCACTGTGTACTTCGAGGATTTGTTTGAGTTTATATTCCTCGCAAAGGAAGTGTCAAGTGGAGTTTCCTGAGTTTTCGAAGCGAGACGTTTGTATTCTTATGATGTTTCACCAGAATTTCGAATCGTTATGTGGAACCCTCATATCCCTTCGCTCCCAAGCTCACGCGGTGACCCAATTGAAATTCGGCGGCGGAGAATTCCTGACCCTTCTGCGCTCTAAAGGCGCGGTTTTCCCCTTCCTGCTCATCCTCAAGTGATCCCCACCGCTTCCGCAACGTCGCACAGGGACATGAGGGTCCACAAAACTGAGGAAACTCCGGAAGTGTCAACTGTTTGCCAGCTAATGTCCAGGTCTCCTTTCACTCTCCAGCAAGGTGTTTGACAGACCCCGGCCGTGCTTTAAGCTAGCTGGCGGAAGGATTCACAATGACAAATGGCAAAGGTCAAATTTCAAATGAATGCCAAATGTCAAATTACAAATGACCAACAGAGAAAAACTCGTACATTGAATCCGTGACTTGTTATTTAAAGAAGTTTTGTTTTTCGGCCAAAAATGGATATAGTAATACGGCTGAATGACAAGAGGACATTTAGGAAAGGGGAAGTGTTTTGCTCGTATTGGCCATCGAATCCTCATGCGATGATACGGCTGTTGCTGTCGTGGAGGATGGTAAGCGAATTCTATCGAACTGGGTCTCGTCTCAGATCGAGGTTCATCGAAAGTATGGGGGGGTGGTTCCTGAACTCGCCTCTCGGAGACACATCGAAACAATTATCCCCGTTACCCGGGCTGCGCTTGAGAAGGCCCGAGCGAGTCTGGACGATATCGACGGTATCGCCGTGACCCGAGGTCCTGGATTGGTCGGGTCTCTCCTTGTCGGTCTCTCTGTGGCCAAGTCCCTCGCCTATGTCAAAGGAAAGCCACTGGTGGGTGTCAATCATATCGATGGACATCTCTCTGCGGTATTCTTGGAAAGAGAGGATTTGACATTTCCCTTTTTGGGTCTCGTCGTCTCTGGTGGCCATACGAGTCTTTACCGGGTCGAGGGAGTCGGCGAAACTCAATTGCTCGGCCGAACCCGGGATGATGCGGCCGGCGAGGTTTTCGATAAGGTCGCCAAGGCATTGGGGCTGGGTTATCCAGGAGGACCTATAATCGATAATCTATCAAAACGTCTGGGTTCGGAGGCTATCCGTTTTCCGAGGGCTCTTTTGTCCTCGAAAACTCTGGATTTCAGCTTTAGTGGTCTCAAAACTGCAGTGGTCAATTACCTGAAGGCTCATCCTTTGAGCAGAGATGAGGAGGATCGTCTCATAGGGATCGTCGCAGGTTTCCAGGAAGCCGTTGTAGACGTCCTGTTGAGGAAAGCCGGTCAAGCCGCCCGTCAAGAGGGGCTCGAAAGGATCGTGGTATCCGGAGGCGTCGCATCCAATAGCTACCTCAGAGAGAGGTTTTGTGAAATGGCCAGAAACGAGGATCGTGCAGTCTTTTTCCCATCTCCTCGACTCTGCACCGACAATGCCGCAATGATTGGCGTGGTCGGATATCACTATTTCCAAAAGGGTTGGACGTCACCTCTCTCACTCAACGCTTTTGCTAATTTGCCTACACCCCCCATACCCACAGATGAAGTACTGGATTAGTGAAACAAGAGACTGATCGTGGCTACTTTGCGTGTCGGTCGTCCGTTGTCCGTCGTCGGTTGTGAGGAGCCATGCAATTCATTGGGTAAGTCATAAAGGCGGATGAACCTCTCTTCTGTATGCTCCTAAGTTTGCTAACCTGGATTTCTGTGCAACGGACTACGGACAACGAGCAACGGACAATGGTTTTCAGGGATTGTGTGAAGGGTTAAATAGAATCGCCATGAAAAGAAAAACAGCCCGGAAGCCATCGACCTTTTTCCCCCGAAAGAGGCTGGGACAGCACTTTCTCATCGACAAGAATGCCATGGAGAAGATCGTCCGGGTTGCAGACTTGGATCCCGCGGATGTGATTCTTGAGATCGGTCCAGGCAGGGGGGAGATGACCATGCTCCTTGCCCAGAAAAGCCAGAGGGTGATGGCTGTGGAGATCGATCGAGTCCTCGCGTCTCAATTGGTTGATAAAACCGCGTCTCTAAGAAACGTCGAGGTGATTTGTGGTGATGCCTTGAAAGTCGACCTGGAAGCCATGTCCCGTCATACGGAAAAAAGAATGAAAGTAGTGGCGAATCTACCCTATCAGATCTCAACGCCTTTGTTGATGCGCCTTGTGAGCTTCAGATGCCTGTTTTCATCCATGGTTCTGATGCTTCAGAAGGAGGTGGCTTTGAGAGCGGTAGCAAAGAGAAATACGAAGGCTTACGGTTCACTCTCCGTGCTGCTACAGGTCTATACGACGCCGACGATCGAGATGCTTTTGCCGCCCAATTGCTTTTTCCCTCGTCCAAAAGTGGACTCCGCTCTCGTCCGATTCCTGGTTCACAAAACTCCGAAAATCAAAATCGATGACGAACAGGCCCTCTGGCGAGTTGTCCGTGCAGCTTTTGGTCACCGCCGCAAGACGCTAAAGAATGCCTTAAAATCGATTCTCCCCGAGGCCCGTTTCAGCGAGGAGGTTGGGCGTGCTATGGAGAACGTCAAGATCGATCCCACGAGAAGAGCCGAAACGCTGAGCCTCGAGGAGTTCGCTCGGCTAACCGATGGCCTGAGGCCCTATCTGTCCTCCTTGGGATCAGGATCTTAGATGGGTGAGATTGCGGTGATCCATAGTGAATGGGAGGGTGGTTAGCGGTCTCATGTGTTCGATTTTTCGGGATTCACTCGGTTCCAGGAGTTCCTTTTTGCCCTTTGTGGCTTTTCCGACGAAAGATAGGACCAGGGAGAAGGCTAGGGCCCCAAGAACCAAGAATATGAGCAACTTAATGAGGAGCCAGAAGTTCTTGATCAAAAGGTAGAGAAACAATACGCCGATCGAGGCCGCGATGATTTTGTTATCTCTCAAATAACCCAAGACCAGATCGAAATATTCCATGATTCCTTAGGACTCCCTTGAGCACACCGAGTTTGTAAATGACCCAAGCTCTATCCGATTAGTATAGCAGGAGAGGTCTTGAAATCAAGAAAATTAATCATTGGAGTCTGCAATTCTAAAGCTCGGCTCCACTGCAAAAATGACTGATTCTCTCGCCCGCTCTCCGCGTTTCACGCGGATCGCTCGAACCCACAGAGTTCGCAGAGAAAGAAACCTAGTGCATCAGGTGGCTGCCCCAATTTTTTGAGCGGAAAAATTGGGGCACTTGCTCTGCTCTGGATTGGCCTCTCACCAATCCAGAGCAGCTTATCTCTGAGGCTCTGTGTGCTCTGTGAGAGACTAGGAAACTCGAATTCGCTAAGGACACATAGCGAAAAAATCTTGACTCGCGCTCA
>JABAOC010006165.1_pt1 | contig 16859 bp, 21 predicted proteins | sample 7062161 | NCBI WGS metagenome assembly JABAOC01 (sample SAMN14538625, study PRJNA623070) | marine sediment metagenome | biome: marine biome [ENVO:00000428]; feature: marine pelagic biome [ENVO:01000023]; material: deep marine sediment [ENVO:00002113] | place: India: Gulf of Khambhat ... | reverse complement strand
CGGCCCCCACTGCATGACGTGCCCCACACTGAGGGATTGACATGGACCTAGAGGAGGAGCTTGAGAGGCTGGGCCTCTGGCACCGCTTCATAGACAAGGCCGAGACGGTGCACACCGCCGACGCCTCCGACGCCACCGGCATACCGCTCCACAGGATCACCAAGAACCTGATCTCCGAGACCAGCGCGGGGGAGCGCGTGCTCCTCGTTGTCCCCGGGGACAGGAGGGTCGACCTGAAGGAGGCGGCGAGGGCGTTGGGCGTCACAAACGTGAAGCTTTTCCCGTTCAACAGGGCCCACGAGGTCAGCGGCTACCCGCCGGGGGGCACACCCACGGTGGGCTTGAAGGAGAAGCTGCGGACGGTGATTGACGCCGAGACGGCGGCGATGGAGACCTTCTACTGCGGAGGCGGGTCGAGAGACAGGCTGGTGGAGCTTCGCAGCGAACAGGTCATAGAGGCCACGGGGGCCGTTGTAGCCCCGATAGCGAAATAGCGCTATAGAGGCAGCTTTACCCCTCGAGGCGCCTTTTCGCCGTCGAAGTACACGCCGCTGGGGCCTAGGCTGAACCTCCCCTCGGCTATGAGCTGGACAGTCAGCGGGTAGATGACCCAGTCGCCCATCTTCTTCAGCCTGTCCTGGTGCTCATCCACCACCCGTCTCCGCAGGGCCTTGTCCTCCGCTAGCTGCTCCAGCGTGACGCCCCGTGGCAGCTCTACGGGTAGGGGCTCGCTCAGAACCAGTATCTCGCCGTGGTCCACCTTCTCCCGGACGACGTGGGTGGTTGACCTGAGCTCCTTCTCCCCAGCCATTATCGCCTCCTCGACGACGTGGATACCCACGTACCTGCGTTCATCGCCCTCCATGATGGTGAGGTCGGCGGGGTGCACGTTGATTATCCTCCCCGAGTGCTCCTCAAGGATGGGCGGGGTCATGATTGTCATGTACCCCGCGTTGCAGATTAGGCCCAGGTCGTAGGGCGCTATCTTCTCTATCACCCTTTCATCGAACTCGGGTCGGACGCTGAGGTCCCTCCGGGGTACGCCCTTCTCCTCGTAGAAGCCCCTGATGTCCTCGCACTCGTACCCCACGCCGTACTCCTCCGCTATGTCCTTGGCCCTGCTCATCTTGCCGCCGCTCCTCCTGGTCCTCGAGTCCCTGACGTCGCTGAACACGAGCACGACGTCGTAGAGGCTGTCGGGCTCCAAGCTTCTGTCGATGATGTTCCGCGCGTTGGTGCCTGAGCCGCTGGCGAAGCAGGCTACCCGCAACCTGCCCTTGGCGGGGTCATGGATGGGCTTGGGTTTCATGGGTGGTTCTCCTCCACGTCAGGTTATAAGAGTGTCTGACATGGAAGGCTGTTCACTTTCACCGATCTCTATCGTTGAAAGCGATCCGTTTCACTTAAAAGCCTGAAACCCGTCGTGACCCCGAGAAACATGACGCAGGAACTAGCATACGATGCTTCCACGGAGACGCCCGAGGAGGACGAGTACGACGGGGCGCTCACCGTCTGCGAGAACTGTCAACACGTGGTGCCCAAGACGATGCTCTGCCTCTACTGCGGCTCCCCGATACTCTTCAAGATGCCCAAGAGCCTAGAGAAATAGGGACGCTCAGGATAACAGCTCGTTTATTATCACGGATATCCGCTTAAGCGAGTCCTCGGACGGCTCGATGAACTCCGCCCTGCTCAGCTTGTACCCTCTATAGCTCTTCAGCTTCTCCGTCTCGTCGCAGATCACTATGACGGGGGTCTCGATCTTCCACCGCACCATCTCCAAAAGAATCAGCTTCGGGTCTATGTCGTCTATCTCGGCGTCGAGTATGATGGCGTCGTGTTCCCTCCGGAGCTCCCTGAGGCCCAGCCTCCCCGTGAAGGCGTGGCGCACCTCTACGTTCTGAAGCCGTGTCCTCTCGAGGCTCTCCAGTATCTTTTTCGCCTTCTCCTCGCTCTGCTCTATGAGGAGTATCGAGGTCTCGTTTCTCCGCACCACCTCACGCTCGACGCGCATGGGCTTCTTCTCTACTGGTTTTGGCTTCTTTTTCTTCTCCTTCTTCGAGAATAGCCCGCCGAATAGCCCCTTCTTCTTTCCGCGCTTCTCCTCCTCGACCGATGGTTCAGGAGGCTCCTCTACTATAACCTCTTCGGTCTCATACTTCGGCTCCGGCTCAACCGTCTCACCGGTCTCCGTGTACTCTAGCTGGAAGTCCTCGGCCTCGCCTTCCTCGTATCCCGGCATATCCGGGAGAAGCGTGGCGTCTGGCTCCTCGTAGCTTGGCTCCTCCGGGAGCCCCCTCGGCTCCGGCTCCTCTTTTAGTAGCTTTTCCGTGAGGCTCTCAAGCTGCTCCATTTCAGCCTCTGTCGACTCGACGGGTGGGACTTCGTCCTCCTCTACGGCTCCGAGGTGAACCGATTCCTGGATCTCCTCCTCCGGCGGAACGACCTCACCCGCGTCTATCATCTCGTAGCCCTTCGGGTTCTCGAAGCAGATGTCCTTGCCTTGGAACTTCGTCTTACACTTGATGCAGTTATAGGTGACGGAGGGCTTTCCGGAGACGGCGCCGCAGCTATCGCACTCGTACATGGACTCGGCCACGGTGAAACCCGCATCGTCCACTGCTTCGGGGTCATGGTAGCCAGCCAAGTCATACGCTGTGCCGCACAACGGGCAGCGGCAGTCTATGCCGTCGAAGTAGTCCTCCACGTAGCCAGTGTAGCCGCAGGTCCTGTGCTTGATTACCTCCTTCTTGGTGATCTTCATGGACCCGCATCTCGGGCAGGACAGCAATATCATAACCACGGGGCTGTAGCAGCTCGGGCACAGGGCGACCGTCCCGTAGTTTATCTTCTTTATGTACCCTTTCTGGGCTAAGGCCTCGAGAAGCACCCTCATCTGATCGCTGTCATAGTAGGTCAGCAGGGACGCGAGCTCGCCGTAGGCTATGCCGTCGGGCGTGAACTTGGGGAGTATCCTCTTTACGTTGAGGCCCCTCATCTGCCGGAGGAAGAACTCCTCCTCGTTGTTCAAGGCGGCTAGGGGTTTACCTTCTGGTATCTGCGTGGCTTCAGATTCATCCTCGAAGATACCCAGAAACGTGGAAATGTCTAACACCTGTCGCCGTTGTTGTGACAAAGTCGTTGTGGTAAATTTATATTAGAAACGGATTAATGAACCAGAACACTGGTTCATGTTTCCCGCCGCCCAGATCCTCGGCTAGTAAGTCTTACAAGCGCGTAGGGCATGTATTTTCCATGTCAAAACCGGGTAAAGTATTGATCTCCGTTGACATGGAGGGCATAAGCGGGATAGTTGACTGGGCCGAGGTGGACAGGAACAATAGCGAGTACGCGTTCGCCCGCAAGCTGATGGCCGGTGACCTCAACGCGGCCGTGGAGGGCGCGCTGGCGGCCGGCGTCAAGGAGGTGGTGGTCTCGGACGCCCACGGCGGCATGCGGAACATGAGGCCGGAGGATGTGCACGAGGCGGCGTACCTCATGAGGGGCAGCCCGAAGCCCAACAGCATGATGGAGGGCATAGACGACAGCTTCGACGCCGCCCTCTACGTGGGCTACCACAGCATGAAGGGCACCGAGAACGGCATAATGTGCCACACCATATCGGGGATAGCCGTCGACGGGGTCTTCATAAACGGACGTGAGACGGGGGAGTTCGGGCTGAACTCCGCGCTGGCCGGCTTCTACGGCGTCCCATCTGTTTTCCTCGCAGGCGACTACGCGGCTGCCAAGGAGGCCGAGGCGTTCGTGCCAGGCATCACAACCGCGGCCGTCAAGTGGGCGGTGGGCAGGTACAGCGCCAAGTGCCTGCATTCCAAGGAGTCTGGGAGGCTGATAACCGCTAAGGTGAAGGAGGCGCTGTCGAAGCCGTTCCCCGAGCCGAGGCGCGTGGATGAGCCCGTCGAGGTCAAGATCAGGTTCACGTCCTCGACCATGTGCGACATAGTGTCGCTGATCCCCAGCTTCAAGCGCGTGGAGGGCCGCGCCATGAGGGGCGAGTTCGCTGACTACCAGACGGCCGTAAATGCGCTTCGGGCCGGGATATACCTCGGTGGAACCGCCGAGAGAAGGTAGGCATCTTTCATCACCTTTTTTAGCCGTGGTGCCGCGAAGACACTAGGAATGTCAATTCTATCCCGGAGACACGTACTCTATGCTGTCGCCGCGTTGATGGTCGGCACAGCCGCCTCTTACATGTACCTCAGCGGCAACGACTCTGCTACGTACGAGGAGGGCATTACCACGGGCTACCTGGTTACAGACGTAATGATACCTCTGCTAGACGGCGACACGGTCAGGTTCAGCGATTACAAAGGCGAGTTGCTGGTAGTGGACTTCATGGCGCCGTGGTGTCCGCCCTGCAAGGAACAGCTCAAGGTGCTTAAGGAGCTGAACGAGAACCCGGACGTCGAGATAATCACCATCAACATAGACTCCAGATACAATACTAGCAACCTGAGGCAGCTGGCTGAGGACGAGGGTATCACCTGGAGCTTCGGCAGCTCCGCCATGGCGGGCGGCGTCTACCAGGTCAACGCCATCCCCACCATACTGTTCGTGGACGAGGAGGGGGTCATACGTTACCGGGGGTTCTTCACGACCCTAAACCAATTTGAGCAGCTGATGCAGAGTTATGGCTGATGGAGATGGAGCTGGCTAGCCTAGGCGTGGCCTTCACCGCGGGGGTGCTCGCCGTGCTTGCGCCCTGCGCGCTGCCGATGCTTCCGTCATATATGGCGTACTACATGAACCTCGAAGAGGGCGAGAAGAGCCTCGGCGCTTCCCTCGGGCTCGCGTTCACCGTCGTCGCGGGGTTCCTCGTCGTCTTCCTGGTCATCGGGCTACTACCGTCGTTCGCGTTGAACCAGGTGTCGTCGAGGCTCGAATACGTAGCACCGTTCATCGGGGCGCTGCTTGTGTTTATAGGGCTGGCTTCCGGGTTCAGCGACGTCTTCAACCGGGTGCCAGCCGTCAACGTCGCTGCGCCCCAGAAGGCGGGTTATAGAAGCTTCTTCCTGTACGGCGTGGGCTACGGAGCGGCTTCCCTCGCCTGCAGCCTCCCCGTCTTCATACTGCTGGTTCTCCAGTCGTCGACGGCCGGCGGCCCAATAGGCGTGTTGGCCTCTTTCCTGGTTTATGGGCTGGGCGCCTCAACCGTGGTGGTGCCTCTCACGCTGACCCTGACCTACTCGAAGGACTACGTGCAGAGGAGGCTGATGGGGGTTCTGCCCTGGATGAAGAAGATCAACGCGGCTGTACTCGTGGTCGCTGGACTCTACATGATACTCACGGGCCTCTGAGGGCAAGCATTTAACCCCCCGCCCCCAGTCTTCATCATGGCTCGAATCGTTCTCATAGGCGCCGGGAGCAGCGTCTTCGGCTATAACATGGTCCAGGACGCAGCGAACATCGAGGCTTTGCACGGCAGCAAACTCGTGCTACACGATATAGACGAGGCGAGGCTTGCGGCGATGAAGGGGCTCGCCGAAGCCGTAAACGCGGAGACGGGCGCCAGGCTGGAGATAGAGGCTACCATTGATAGGGCGGAGGCGCTCGACGGAGCCGAGTTCGTCGTCGTGTCCATCGCCGTCGACCGCATGAACAGGTGGAGGCTGGACTGGAAGATACCCTACAGCCACGGGATCAAGCAGGTCATAGGGGAGAACGGCGGCCCCGGCGGGCTCTTCCACACCCTTAGGAACATTCCGCCGGTTATGGAGATAGCTCACGACGTGGAGGAGATATGCCCGGAGGCGTTGATGCTAAACTACACCAACCCCGTGCCCAGGCTCTGCCTTGCAGTCAGCCGCTACACCGACGTCAACGTGGTTGGGCTGTGCCACGAGGTTGAACACCAGCTTCAGCGCCTCGCGCCCCTCATGGGGGTGCCGTCGGCCATCCTGGACGCCGTGTCAGCGGGCCTCAACCACTTCAGCTGGTATAAGGAGCTGAGGCTCAAGGACGGCGCGGACGCGTACCCGTTGCTGAGGGAGGCGATGGCATCCGCGAAGGGGTTCCAGCCNNTCCAGCCCCTCTGCAGGGCGATGTACGACAAGTTCGGGCTCTACCCCTCGACGGACGACAACCACCTAGGCGAGTACCTAGCCTACGCGTGGGACATATGCCCCGAGGAGGATAGGGGCTTCAACTGGATAGACCGCTGCGAGAGGCAGGGCCAAATGAAGTGGCTTCAGATCAAAAGGCTCATCGACGGCGAGGAGCCTCTCGACGTGCGGGGGAGGCTCTCAGGTGAACGCGCGATGCACATAGTAGCCGGGGTGCTTACTAGCAGCAACCACATGGAGCTTCAGGTGAACGCCCCCAACGAGGGCCAGATACCCAACCTCATAGGTGACGCCGTGGTGGAGACCCCCGCAGTGGTGACAGGCGGCGGCGTCAAGCCCATACACGTCGGGGAGCTCCCAAGAGGCCTCGCCGCCCTCTGCAACATGCAGATACTCATCGGAAGCCTGGCCGTGGAGGCGGGCGTAAAGGGCGACGTGAACCTGGCCCGGCAGGCCATGATGGTGGACCCTGTGGTGAACGACACGGAGGCGGCGGAGAAGGCGTTCAATGAGCTCATGGAGGCACACGCCGACCTACTGCCCCAGTTCATGGAGGGCAGGCGTTGCACATAGTGCTGGTGGGCGCCCACCCCGACGACGAGTCCATCGCAAGCGGCACCATCGCCAAACACGTGGACAGGGGCCACAGAGCAACCATAGTCGTGGCGACGAGGGGAGGCAGAGGCCACTGGGAGATGGAGCCCGAGACACTCATGGAATTGAGAAGCGAGGAGATGCGGAGGGCGGCAGAAGTCCTCGGCGCCGACCTCGTCTTCATGGACCACCCGGACGCCTCCGTACCCGGCGGCGACAAGCTGAGAGAGGAGCTCGTGGACACGGTGAGGCGCCTCAAGCCAGACGTGTTGCTATCATTCCATCCACTGGTCTGGAGGGACGACCATAGACGCGTCGGGCTCGCCGCCTCCGACGCATCGCTTAAGGCCAGCCTCCCCCTACACGTCACGGGATACCCGGCGCACCGCCCGGCGCCTGAAGTCTACTTCTTCGGCAGGCCCATGACCCCCATCGAGCCCGACGTCTACGCGAGGCGTTCAGGCAGCATGTCAGCCAGTGGCAGCGGTGGGGCGCATCCCCGGAGGAGCAGGAGGGCTACCTGTACGAGGCAACCCAGCGGTACGTGGAGCGGTTCAGGCAGCTGGGCAGGGAGGCCGACGTCGGGTACGCCGAGGCCTTCATCTCGAAAAGCGGCAGACGATACGCCCACGACCTTCTTCCCACAAACCGCTGATCTCAAACGATTTAACGGTGAGCCTCTTAGAGTCAATGGATAGAGTTGTCTGGCTCAACGCTTGTAGAGAGGAGGAAGAGGTTCAAGGACACCGGTCTACCCAAGGTGGACTACCACTGCCACATCAGCATAACAGAGTACAGCGACCCCGCCAACCCCACCGTCGTCACGGTCAGCCTTGAGGAGTTTCAGGCAGACCTGCATGAGGCGGGCATAGACAAGGCGGTGGTTCTCAGCGACCGACGCACGAGCCCCGGGCAGGTCTCAGCCTTCGTTGCCCAGGACCCTGGGCGGTTTATAGGGTTCGGGTACGTAGACCCCACGAGGAAAGACGCCGCCGAGGAGGTGCTCAGGCAGAGGAACGAGCTCAGCCTCTTCGGCCTGAAGTTGTACCCCTGCAGCGACGGCTACGCGCCCGACGACGCCCACGCCTTCAAGGTCTACGAGGCGGCGACGAGCATCGCGATGCCGGTGATGTTCCACCACGCCGGGATGCCCGACGCCTACGACCTCTTGAAGCACACAGACCCGGCGCAGATCGACGTAGTGGCCCAGTGCTTCCCGGAGCTGAAGATCGTGCTCGCCCACCTCGGATACCCGCGCGTCGAGGAGACTCTATACGTCTGCAGGAAGCACAGGAACGTCTGGTGCGACATAAGCTGGCCCTACGGCGACGTCAACCACCCCAGCTACCTCTACATGCTGTGGAGGGACCTGCTGGTGGCGCTGAACCTGGGCGTCATGGACAGGATGGTGTTCGGCACCGACTACCCCGGCGTCAGGCAGAGGCCCTACGTGGACATGCTCATGAACCTGAACAGGTACGCCACGCACGAGGACCTGCGAATACCGCTGGACAGGATATCCGCTATGCTGGACAGGAACGTCCAGCCACTACTTCCTTAGGCAATCCTCGACGACGTAAGGGATCTCCTCTATGAGATCCTCGGGCAGGAGGTGGTAGCCTTTCTCAGCGTACACCCTGTCGCCGGCTGCGCCGTTGATGAACGCGGACGCGCATGCAGCGTGGAAGGGCTCCGCGCCCATGGCCATGTAGGCGCCGGCTAGGCCGGTGAGGACGTCGCCTGTGCCGCCGACGGTCATTCCCGGGTTGCCGGTCCAGTTGTACCTCGTGACCCTGCCGTCGCTCACCACGTCCACGCTGCCCTTCAACAGCACCACGGCCCCAAGCTTCTTCGCCGCCTTCTCCACGACGGCGCCCTTCTCCCTGAAGCCTCCCTCCGCCTTCTTACCGGTTAAGAGCTCGAACTCCCTGCCGTGGGGGGTGAACACCAGAGGCGCCTCTACGCTGGGTCTGGTCTGGGCGTACGCCTTGAGGCCGTCGGCGTCGACCACCATGGGGAGACCCTTCATCTGGACGGCGTCGTGTAGCTGCTTGTAGGCTTCGACGGTCTTCTCGTGCAGGCCGAGGCCCGGCCCCACGGCGACGGCGTCCACCTTGTCGAGGAAAGGCTTGACCGTCTCCAAGTTCTTGCGGGTTAGGCGTTTCCCGTCGAGCTTCACCGTTATGAGGCTGGGGCTGAACCCGGCCACCGCCCCTGCTGCCGTCTCGGGGACAGCCGTGTAGACGAGGTCGCAGCCGGCGGCGTACGCAGCCAACGCCGTGAGGGCGGGGGCGCCCGAGTAGGTCTCGCTGCCCCCCACCACCAGCAGGGTGCCGTGCATGCCCTTGTGGCTGTCAGGCTTCCTATCGGGGTGGACCTTGGCCACGTCTCCTGGCCCCGTGTAGAGCTCCGCCTCCGGCGGGATGCCTATGGGGGCGACGACGACCTCCCCCGCTTGCCTGGGCCTGCCCTCGTAACCCCTCTTTGGTTTGTGGAAGGTGACCGTGAGGTCGGCCTTCACGCACTCGCCGTAGGCGACGCCCGTGTCCGCGATGAGCCCCGTGGGCACGTCGATGGCTATCCTGTACGCCTCGGCGGCGTTCATCGCCTGCACCATCTGCAGGTAAGGCGGCCGCAGAGCCCCGCGCATGCTCGTGCCTATGAGTCCGTCTATCACCGCGTCGGCCTTGATCTCCGGTATCTGCGACGAGTCCGTGACGGCCGATACCTCGACGCTGGAGCTCATGTTGCTGACGGCCTCGTAGTTGACGCGGGCGTTCTCCAGCTTGATGTCCGCGGGGTCTCCGAGGACGAGCACCTCCACCTCGTAGCCCATACCGGCGAGGTGGCGGGCGGCCACGAAGCCGTCGCCGCCGTTGCCGCTAAGCCCCGACACGACGACAACCCTGGAGCCGGGTTTGAATCGTTTCGCCGTCTCATCGGCCACGGATTTTCCCGCCGACTCCATGAGCATCTGCGTCGAGACTCCTAGGTACTCCGAGTTCATCTCCACGGCGATCATCTCGGAGACGGTGAGGTATTCGCCCAGCATGACCATTCACTACCACGTACCTGCTACTGGCTCTAATATCTATGACATTATATTTAGTCTTAGACCATAGGATACCCATGAAGATACTATTCATAGCCGGAAGATGGGCCCAGAACGTCGAGGAATCGAAGAGCTTCCAGGCGCTTACTGAGAAGGCCGAAGTCCATCTTACACCCGAAGTGGATCAAGATACCCTAGCCGCGAAGGCGGAGGACGTAGACATCATAATCACGGGGGCACCCGTCTCCGCGAAGATCATCAACAAGGCGAAGCGGCTCAAGATGATCCAGACGACGAGCGTCGGGTACGACCGCATAGACGTGGACGCAGCTGCCGCCAACGGGGTCATCATCTGCAACGTGGCGGAGGCGAACGCGAACAGCGTGGTCGAGCTCGNNGTGCTGGACGTGGCGAGAAGGATATCCGCCCACGACCGTCTCCTCAGGGACGGGGGCTGGGCCAGGTACCACGTCGAACGACAGGTACAGATACGCGGAGGCACCTTGGGCATCGTCGGCTTCGGTGCCATCGGAAGCAGGGTAGCACAGATAGGTAGAAACGCGTTCGACATGAGGGTGCTCGCCTGCGACCCCTACATCATACCCGACAGAGCCGAGCAGTTCGGCGGCAAGCTGGTGGACATGGAGACCCTGCTGAAGGAGTCCGACGTCGTGACGGTGCACACGCCCCTCAACGAGGAGACCCATCACCTCGTAGGCGAAAAAGAGCTCGACCTCATGAAGCCCTCGGCCATACTCATAAACACGTCGAGGGGACCCGTGGTGGACCAGAAAGCCCTGATCAAGGCGTTGAAGGGGGAGAGGATCAGCGGCGCCGGCCTCGACGTCTACGAGACGGAGCCCCTGGAGGAGGACAGCCCCCTCAGGAGACTCGACAACGTCGTGATGACGCCGCACATAGGCTCGACGCCCGGGGCACTAAGGTACATGCTCGAGGTCGCCATCGACAACGTTATACGGGTGGTGGAGGGGAAGGAGCCCTTCAGGATCAAGACGCCTGGCACATACTACACGAGCAGAAAATGGGGGAAGTGATCCCCCCCCAAATTTAGACCGTTAGGAGCTTCCACCTGATTTTTAATGTTCAGCCGGTTTCTCCGGTTATACTCTTTCTTAGCTCGGACACGGAGTCCACTATGGCGTCCGCTCCGGCGTCCAGCAGCTCGGCGCCGCCCACCCCTACAACGAACGCCACCTCAGCGCGGCTACCCGCCTCCGCGTCCGTGGGCTGGTCTCCGACGTACACGGTTTTCTCCGGCGGGGCCCCCGCCAGCTCGTATGCCTTGATTATCATTTCTGGGGAGGGTTTCCCGTCGTTCACCATGTCGGCTCCCACAACCACGTCGAATAGCCTGAGGGCGTCCATTTTCTCCAGCGCCCCCCAGGCTAGGCTCGCCTCGCCGTTGGTCGCAACCCCAAGCCTGAAGCCCGAGCCCCTCAGCCTTTCAAGCGTTTCCATGACCCCGGAAAAGAAACTGGGGGTGTATCGTCGTCTCTGGATATCGTCGGCCTCGTCGTATATGATCTTGGACAGCTCGCGGGCCCTGTGCCATGGGTGGCCGTGCTTGTAGAGGGCTACCGCTGAAACGGTGAGGTCCTCCCTACGCGGCGCCTTGCTCAGAGGGCCGTTCATGTCCACCGTTAGGGTCTCCGCGTCTACTCCGGATAGGCGGGCCCAGGTCTCCGCCGCCTTCCTCCCCGCTCTACCGGTCATGGCTTCCAGCCTGCTCTCGGCGAGCCGCCTGCTCCTCTCTCTGTCGTCGACCAGGGTCCCGTCCAGGTCGAAAAGCATAAACTCGGCCTCCAGTTCCTCGTCGTTGATCCTCAGCGTCGGCAAGTCTTCACAGCCCTAAAATACCTTGAAACCGTTGTCTCTGATAACTTTTAAATCCCCTAAAACTCAATCTATCTCGGTGCAGGTTTTGGCAACGGCGTTCGTCCTGATTAACGCTGAGATCGGGGCAGAGAGCGAGGTACTGAAGGGCTTGAAGGAGATCGACGAGGTCAAGGAAGCCCACATGGTGTACGGCGTATACGACATCATCGCCCGCATCGAGACGGAGACGATGCAGGAGCTCAAGGACATCATAAGCTGGAAGATACGTCGCCTCGACAAGGTTCGAAGCACTCTGACCATGATCGTGGTCTAAACACCCATCCTATTTTTAGCAACCTTTTTACAAGCCAGCCCATAGCAGTGTTCGAACCCAGTTGAGGCTCCACATCGGCCTGGACGACACGGACAGCCCCGAGGGCGGGTGCACCACCTACGTGGCGGCGCTGCTAGCGGAGCGTCTGCTAGGGCTGGGGGCCCGGTTCATGGACTACCCCATTTTGCTGAGGCTGAACCCCAACACGCCCTGGAAGACCCGAGGAAACGCGGCGGTCTGCCTCAGGGTCGAGGTCGACGAGGGGCGCGAGAACGAGGCGATGAAGGCCGTCCTCGAGCTCGTGGAGGAGCACGCGCAGTTCGGCTGCGATAACACGAACCCGGGGGCCGTTTTCCACTTCGGCGAGGTCCCGGAGAAGGTTGAGGGCTTCTCAAGGAAAGTCGTTAAGCAGATAGTCGAGAGGGAGGAAGCCATGGAGCTGATCAGGAACCACGGGATGCACGCCTATGCATGGAAGAACGGTAGAGGCGTCATCGGCGCCCTCGCGGCGGTAGGTGGGACGCTCCGAGGCGACCACACCTACGAGCTTATCACCTACCGCACCCCAGAGTGCCGCGGCTCTCCCCGGAGGGTGGACGCGGGTTCCGTGAGGAGGATGGACGAGGCCACCAGGGGAGGCACGTTCAACAACGTGGACGAGGAGGGGAGGCCGCTCATCACGCCGCACGGCCCTGACCCGGTCCTATACGGCGTGAGAGGCGAGTCCCCGGAGACAGTCTACGAAGCCTACGGCATCATCGAGGAGCTGGAGCCCGTGGAGCGGTGGATGATCTACAGGAGCAACCAGGGGACGGACGCCCACTTCGCGTCCACGGAGCCGATAAGCGGCCTCACGCCGCACAACCCCGCGGTCATCGAGGGAAGGGTGTCGTCCGTCCCCGAGACCATCACCGGGAGCCACGTCATCTTCAAGGTGAGGGACGGCTCAGGCGAGGTGGACTGCGCCGCCTACGAGCCCACCGGGGGCTTCAGGCACGTCGTCCGGCGGCTCATACCCGGCGACGCGGTTAAGGTCTACGGCGGCGTACGCCCAATGAACCCCGGGCTGACGTTGAACGCGGAGAAGCTGGAGGTGTCGAGGTTGGCCGAGAAAGCTTCTTTCAGGAACCCGAGGTGCCCCAAGTGCGGGGGCGGCACCGAGTCCATGGGTGCGGGCCAGGGGCTCCGATGTAAGAAATGCGGATACAGGGGCGACCAGCTGAGTACGATTAGGGTCGTCGAGCCCAGGCGGCTGAAGCCGGGCACGTACATCCCCGACAGGGACGCCCACCGGCACCTGACCAAGCCGCTGGAGAGGTACGGCAGAGAGAGGCCCTACCTCGGCGACCCCTTGTTCGAGCCATGGATATCCCGGGGCGGCCCCGGGAAGCCTAGTCCTTCTCGTCAGTAACCGTGTAGTAGACGTGGTTCTTCTGCACTATCGGCTTGGCCTTCAGCACGTCGATGACGTCGCCCTTCATGACGCCCCTGTCGGCGGTCGTGGCCAACACCTCGCCCACGAACAGCGTGTGGTCCCCACAGACCAGGCTCTGGGCCACCCTGCACTCTATGTGGCTGAAGCACTCCTCGATGCGGGGAGGCTTGACCTTGAGGGAGGGGATGGCTGTGAGCCCCGTCTCCTTGAACTTGTCTACCCTCCTGCCCGACTCGGTTCCGCAGTAGTGCATCTCCTCCTCGAGGCTGATGGGCGGCACGTTGACGACGAACTCCCCAGTCTCCGCGATGAGGTCGTGGCTGTAGCGTTGAGGCGCCACGCCGATGCAGACCTGCGGCGGCCTATGCGAGATGGACATGTACATCCCGAGGGTGATGATATTGGGCCTGCCTTGCCTGTCGACGCAGGTGGCCATCACAACAGGCGGCGTCGGCCCCGGCTGAAGAAGCCTGCCTTCAGGCATCTCTATCTTGTCCATGGATAAAGATCAGGGCTCATCTGATAAAAATGGAGCGAGGAGAAGGGGCTACTTGAGACCCCACCAGTCGGCTATGTTGGCCTTCTCCACCGTCTCGTAGCCCAGCCTGCCGTCCTTGGTGCTGAGTATGGGGTTGACCCCGGGACCGTGCCCAGCGTAGTCGCTGGCGCCGTGGACTATTACGCCTACGGTCACTGCGCCTTTGTAGTAGCCGCGGCCGTTGACGCAGAGCTGGTCCTTTAGGCAGACGACGTCGCCGAGCCTCAGCGTCTCCAAGCCGTACTTCTCCACGGCCGTGGGGTCCGTGGTCTGGATGTCGTAGTCCACGGGCTCCGTGACTGGCCAGAAGCCTATGCCCGAGCCCATGAGGAACGAAGGGACCTCATTCACGACGGGCGCCACCAGCTTACCGCCCTTCTCCTTGAGGCCGAGGCTGTCCAGAAGCCTGGAGCTGCACTTGTTCAACCTGATGTCTGGGTAGTCGAGGAGCCTCAGCCCCACGCCCACCGCCTTCACCTGCACCTTATCGCCTATGGCAAGCTTCTCCAAGGTATCCTGGTCGAAGTGCACCAGGTCGTCGCTGCCGGCGTGGCGCCCCGTGAAGACCCCCTTGGCTGCCTTGGCCTCGCCGTCGACTACCGTGGCCTCGTTGCCGATGCACGCCAGGTGGGCGAGGGCGCACTCGCTGGGGTTCTTCCTCTCCTTGCCCCTGATGGTTACCCCCGGCTCCACGTGGTCGCCGCTGGCCCACCCGAAGCACGGGTCCCCCACCTTGAGGTTGTACTTGATGCCCCCCATGCCGAGCCCCATCTTGGGCTTGCCGTCCCACTGGGCCCGGTACCCCCTGCTGGACGGGGACACTATCTCGCCCTGCACGGCTATCTTCAGCAGCCTGTCCCTGTTGTCCTTGAGCAACCTACTCGCCCCCCAGCCCCAGGTAGTCTGCGATGTTCGCTTCTGGGTTCAGCGCCGGCTCGATCTCGCCTTCCTTACAGGTCATTATGGTGGTGACGCCTATTCCTTGACCCATCCTCCCGCTTGCGCCGCAGCTCACGACTCCGACGGTGTATGCGCCCTCGTAGTAGCCCCTCCCCCAGGCCGTCAATATGTCCTTGAGGCAGACTATGTCGCCCAGCCTAAGGTCCTTCAGGGCCTCGACGGCGTCCGGGCTCTGGGTCATGACGTCCCAGTTGTTGGACTCGGCCGGGGCACCGCCGCTGCCCTGACCAACGTACTCCGGGGGTATCACCTTGGCCACCGGCACGGTCAGCCTGCCGCCGCTCTCGCTCGCCGAGGCCCATCTTCTCGAGGAGTCGGGGGCTCAAACCCACGGCCCTGACGCCGGGGTGGTCATTGAACTCTAGGCCCACGCCGCACGTCTTCACCTGAACCTTGTCGCCTATTGCGAGCTTCTCAAGAGTCTTCTCCTCGAAGTGCAGCACCAGGTGGTGTCCGCCTTCGGGGAGGTAACCTACCTTACCGACCACGACGCCGGAGCCGCCTTTCGCCTCGCCGTCGACGACCCTAGCCTCGTTGCCGATGCAGCTGAAGCTGCGGAAGCTGTTCTTCTCGCCGTCGCTCCCGGTTCCGTCAGCGGATACGCCGGGCTCCACCTTCTCGCCCCACGCCCAACCGAAGCACGGGTCGCCGGGTTTCACGTTGTAGACGATGCCGCCCCTACCCAGCCCCACCGTTGGGGTGCTGTCCCAGTTGGTCATGTAGCTGGGCTCAACCACCGAGTGGACGACCTCGCCGATCACGGCGATCTCGAGGAGCCTATCCCTGTTTGTTCCTATCATTGAATATCCCAGAATACTGGTGCCGATTGCTATTTGACAGTACCTGAACAATAAGGAGAGGGGGATGTGAAACCTTAGACGCTAACCGGTCATGACGTAGTCCATCATCTCTTCGGCTGTCATGCCGCCTAGGCCGAGGCTCTCGGCCGTGGCCCCCTCGCTCCAGAACTCCCTCTGTAGCACGAGCTCCGCGAGGTCGACCATGGTGTCGATGGCTGGCGTCGGGACGTCGAACATGTCCCCGAGGCTCGAGATGAAGACGTATCCGTAGAGGAGGTCCTCCCCGAAAGCGGTCTTGGCGGCGAAGTCATCCAGGCTCAGCCCAGGCCTCCAGCTTCGGTGGCTCGCGAAGGTGCTGTAGACCTCGTACATGGTCTCGCCCTTGACGCCGTACTGGCCGTACTCCAGCTTGAGCACCTCCGGCTTGGGCAGCAGCTCCAGCCCAAGCGCCTCGCCGACGGTGATCCTCTCCTTGTCGACGAGGTCCATCACGTGGGCCACCTTAGGCGTCATCAGCTTACCGTAGAACTCGAGGTCCCCACCGGTCTTCTCCCACAGCCCCGTGTTGAGGAGCGCCGGCGGCACATGGACCTGTAGGTTTGGGTTTGTCAGGCTCGTGTAGAGCACGTTCACGGCCGCCTCGCAGTTGGGGAAGAAATCCTTGACCGCCTTCATCAGCGTAGGCGTCTCGTCTCCAGGCATCGCCGCGGCCCAGAGGTGGGCCTTCACCCCGAAGACGTTCAGCACCCCGGGCGCGGTCGGTTTGACGAAGTAGGGCAGTATCGCTCCCTCCCCGAGGACCGTGTCCTCAGGCGCATGCTCCTTGAAGCCCCTGTACGATCTGAGGGCCGCCAGGTAGGAGGACCAGTTCATTATCACCTGACCCGGCTCCATGTGCCTAGCGGCCTCATGGATGAACCTCTCCGCCCCGTACGCCCTGATGGCCATGAACACGGCGTCGGCCCCCTCCACGGCCTCCGCCATGTCGGTCGTCAAAACGTCCGGCTCCACCCTTCCCTCGAGGTTACCGTACGCCTCGATGGACCCCTTCTCCTCGACGATCTTCAGGTTAGCGCTGTACTCGGGGAAGTCGAAGAGGTTCACCTTGAAGCCCTTGAGCCCGAGATCGACGGCCATGGTCATGCCTCCGCTGCCACAGCCCAGAACAGCCGCTCTTTTCACCATCTCTAAGCTTCCTAGACACGTGTCTCCGGAAATATATAATAA
>JABAOC010033374.1_pt2 | contig 16862 bp, 13 predicted proteins | sample 7062161 | NCBI WGS metagenome assembly JABAOC01 (sample SAMN14538625, study PRJNA623070) | marine sediment metagenome | biome: marine biome [ENVO:00000428]; feature: marine pelagic biome [ENVO:01000023]; material: deep marine sediment [ENVO:00002113] | place: India: Gulf of Khambhat ... | reverse complement strand
TATCGAGGTAGCCAGAATGAGATTAGCCAACGGAGAGATTACCGCTGAGGAATTTGATGAGATACGTAAAACCATCGATAGGTCTTGGTGATAAGTCTCACGATAGGCATAATCCCGATAACCCTCCGGGATGAAGGCTTCCCGCGGGACTTTGAGCATTGCCCTCCTAATCTGGGGGGATTGGGATTGGGATTGGGCAACCTCAATCATCGAGACGGTGGACGGTGGGTTGGCTCTAGTCGGGTGGACTAAATCCTTCGGATCAGGTCTTTCGAACTTTCTTCTAGTGAAGACTGGTCTAATACCTGAAACAGCTCCTGAGTTTATTCCTGCATTTGAGGGCTATTCGGTACTTTTAGCAATCCGTTTCCTGTTCAGACTCCGAAGAAAAAATTGATTGCGATTTGCTCAAGTACCTGTGTCAAATCAATAGATTCGTGCATAAAATCTTTTCAACCATTTTGATTATTAAACTTGCACCACATTCGCTTGCTTCCGTATGATAACATAGTAGAAGAGGCAAATAAGCATCGTCATTCCGATTACTGCAGGAATAATTAGCATTAACCAGATGGAATAGCCAGCCCAGAAACACAAACTCAGAAACAGACTACTAGCAATATTTGGTGGGAAGCGCGTATCTATATGTAGGTCCCTAGATGTTAAGAAATGAAGGAGCAAGGATCCAATGAAGGCCGTAAAGAACCAGCCTATGTAATTACTGATTGGAATTCCATAATATGGGCCAGGGTGGTTCCATACCCAGATGTTTAGGACAACGGCTGCGGGATCTAATATCAGATCAACCATTACAAGTAAAATGGCACTCAGAGGTAATGTTATTCGAGTGTCTCTTGTAATTTGGCTAGCTATAGTGATACTACCCAGTAATAGGGGTGCAAAGGCAAATACAACGCTCCATGGAACTAGGCCAAAAACTTTGAACCCCATTTGATCCGTATAGTGGAATTTTCCGTATGGGAACCCTGTGCTTATGCCAATTGCTTCAATGAGAATTGGGAAAACCCCAAATATTCCAATGATTAGAACTGATTTCTGAAGACCTATCCATTTGAATAGGTAGTAATATGATGGGAGGGCTAGTAAAACAATGAAAAGTGCCGAAACCCATACCGTGTTTCCTATCGGGACGTTTGCGACTAACCAGCTAGTAAAGAAAAATGAGAATGCAAAGATACCGATCAAACTCCGCTCTGTTCTTATCGTTGAATCCACACAGTGTGATTGTGAACTTTTTGTCATTGGCGTCCCAACTTAGAGGCCCAAACTGAGTTGCAGCTTAGGTATGCCGACTGAGAAGAAGAGGATCATCCCGAAAAGTCCTGTCCAGTATGGGAACAACCAATAGGTCCGATCAATGTTAATTGTAGGTTTAATTAAAAGAAGAAACGGGATTGCCGGATAAACAAACGTCAGCAAGTTCCATGGAGCATTCCATTGGACGATAAAGACGAGAATTGTCGCAAAACCCATCCAGAAAATGAAACATAAGATTAACGAGGCATTTCTTCTAATGAGAACGGCGGTCGTCATGAGATGGGCCTTTTTATCTGCTTCAATATCAGGAATTGCTGAGAAGAGTTGCATAGCCGATGTCCACAAAAATGCTGCAAAGATGGGGAGAAATGAAGGAAGGACACCGGCTCCCTGATAATATGCTAAAAGTGCTGGGATAGCATAGAAAAAGTTGGATATAAAATCTAGAAATGGAACGGTCTTTAGTCGGATTGGTTTGACGCTATAAAGGAACGCAAGTAACATCCATACCGCAAACATCAGGCTTGCGGTGAGATCTGGTTGTAGCACGAGTAGTATTAGACCATAAATGGCTGATAAGAAGACAATGATCTGCAAATTCTTTATGTCTTTTTCAACTGCTCTGTACTCTTTTTCATCTTTTTTGGGATTGAATAAGTCAGTATCGCGATCTGAGAGATCATTTACGCCATAGATGAAGATATTCGCGGGAATCATAAAGAAGAATATTTGTACCAAGAAAAAGGGATCGAGAAGTTTAATAACGTCGGTTATGCCGATAATATAGCCTACAAGGTATGTACCGCCATGATACAGCCAAAATCGAAATCTTGAGACATTGAAAGCCAATTTAAAAATATTTGTCATCGTTTATACATCCCTTACTCTATACTTTTACTTCACAATTCAAGAGTTTGAAACTCAGATTTTTCTAACGTTTGGAGGCTAGATACTATCTATAATCGTCTCGGATAAGGTTTCCAACAATTTCGGCCGCAATCAAAGTCATAGGAACACCAATACCGGGATGGGTATAAGCACCACTATAATAGAGGTTCTTAACCTTTTTACTCTTATGCCGTGGTCTGAAGAATGCAGACTGGCGAAATGTATGTGTTAACCCTACTGCAGTCCCCATATATGCATTATAGTCATTAGCAAAATCATTCAAAGTAAAAATCCGCTTTACAACAAGGGAATCTCTTATAGTCTCGCCTAATATCTTATCCATATGCGTGAGGATCTTATTGAAATAGGCCTCCCGAATTTCCGGGGTATCCTCGATTCCAGGAGGAATTGGGATGGTAACAAAGATATTTTCGCCATCGGGTGGAGCAACAGTGTCATCCGTCTTTGAGGGACAGCACAGGTAATAAGCAGGTTCATCTGGCCATGATGGGTTCTCGAAGATTTGCTCAAAATGTTTGACCCAATCATAGTCTAGGATTATATTATGGTGCGTTAAACTCTCAATTTTTTTATTTAAACCTAAATAGAGGACAAATGCGGACGGAGCAATTGTTTTCTTCTCCCAGTATTGTTTTGGGTAAGTCTGATATCGCTTTGCTAAGAGATCAATCTCAGAATGAGGATAGTCGGCATTGGATACAACGATATCTGCGTCAAAAGTCTCATGGGTCGCGATCACTCTCTTCGCAAGCTTATTTTCAATTTCGATTTTTGTAACCTCGGTTCCAAAGCGCACTTCGGCTCCATTCTCTACGGCAAGCTTGTGGATTGCTTCAACGATCTTCCCAATCCCGCCGTAGGGATACCAGACGCCAAGATTGAAGTCAATGTGCGAAATCATTGAGTAAAGCGCGGGGGTATTCTTGGGGTTCCCCCCAAGGAACACGATAGTGTATTGCAAGATTTTCCGTGCTCGCTCATCAGAAAAATACTTTTTTGTAAGCTTATCAATGTTTGAAAAAATACTGAGCTTCCATCCTGCTGCCATGAGCTTTGGACTGAACATCGCCCTAATGCCTGTCAGATCTTCGTACATCAATCCTTTCAGCAAGTATTCATATTTATCTTGAGCTTGCTTGAGATATTTCCGAAGTTTCTCTGCTCCATTCTTCTCTAGACGTTCAAATAAAGCCATAGTCTCTTCTAGGTTAGCTGATATATCGAAGACTTCATCACGAAAGAATATCCTGTAAGAGGGATTGAGGCGTAATAGTTTATAGAAATCCTCAACTTTCCTATCAAACTGAGCAAAAAAATGTTCAAAAATCTCTGGCATCAAGTACCAGGATGGTCCCATGTCAAAAAGGAATCCATCCTTCTCCCACACGCGTGCTCGACCTCCCGGATTCTGATTTTTCTCTAGTATTGTGACATCAAAACCATCCTGTGCCAAGAATGCAGCGTTTGCTAGACCTCCAACTCCCGCACCAATTATAACAACCCTCATATGCTCCATCTCTCTTCGACGAGCAATATTTGATAATTTAAATAAAATAGGGTTATATATAAAATAATATAAAATATTTGGTAAGTAGATTTCCTTTTAGTAACTGGAATAACTAATGATTTATAAATAATTTTTTCATTTTTCTATTTATAGCCTTAAAATTGATTAAAGGGAGCTAGTAACTCGAGAAGGGTGTAAAATCAATTTTTTGGATCTAATTGAAACTATCGGTGATATTATTTGTTCAAAGATTATACTGCGCATTTAGTTTGGCTTCCTTCGGATATTATAAACAATCAAAACATGATTCATATGGATTTAACTTCTAGTTATAATTACTGTTTGGATCTATTCAAACTTCATGCAAAATCCTTTTATTTCGCATCTCGATACTTGATCCCTGAAGAACAAAGAGCCGTCGCTGCTCTCTATGGGTTCTGTAGATTGACGGATGATTTTGCCGATGAAGTAGATCTTCCAAAAAAGCAAATAGAAGAAGAATTGAATATCTTAGAAGAAATCGCGACGAGACTTTATGAGGGGGAAATATTCGAGCATCCATTGCTCCGGGCCTTTGGTCATGCGATCACCCACTACAAGATTCCCCTGAAATATCTTCAGGAACTTATTGCTGGGGCTCGGATGGATATTTACCTGACAGAAATTCAAACCGTTAACGAACTTGACAAATATTGTTATCATGTGGCTTCAACCATAGGTATCATGATGTGTCACATTTGGAAAAGTGTCGAACCTACAACTCTGGAGCGGGCGGCTGATCTTGGACATGCAATGCAATTATCCAACATTCTCCGTGATATTGCAGAAGATTATGATAATGGCAGAATCTATATTCCCGTTGAAACCCGGAGAGAATTTAATGTTGATATCTCCGATTTTGAGAATCGTCGCGTAAGTCTGAACTTCCAGCATCTTTTACAACATGAAATTGCCAGAGCTCGAAGTCTATATGCTCGTGCGGAATTGGGACTGAAAAATCTCCCTACTCGAGCTGTGTTCACGGTAAAGGTCGCAGGTCGAGTGTATGCGGAAATTATGACTGAAATTGAGAAGATGAAGTACCAAGTTTTTAAACGAAGAGCAGTTGTACCTAAATGGAAGAAGTTCTGGATGGCTTATAAACTGAGTCGTGAATATAAGCGTGAAAAAAAGGAATCTGAGCGACTTAGTTTGAATCAGAGTATTACAGAATCGAATACTTGATATAAACATCGGGAATGAACATTTTTGACAAATCAAGTTATTCGGGAGAATCAAGAAACAACTGTAGTCATTGGAGGCGGTCTAGGAGGACTCGCCGCTGCGATTCGGATGCAAGCTGCGGGATGTCCCGTCACGTTATTAGAAAAACGGCATCAGTTGGGAGGACGAGCTGGTGTATTTGAAAGGGATGGATTTATTTTCGACACAGGTCCCTCCATAGTCACTCCTCCTTTCCTGGTTGATGAGCTATTCAAAGCTGCTGGAAGAAACTCATCGGATTATGTGCAGCTGATAAAACTTGATCCTAAATACCGCTTGTATTTTCCAGATGGGACACATATGGACTATTCTGGTTCGGAGGAGAACATCCAACAAATTGAACAACTTAATCCCAAGGATGTGAAAGGATATCAAAAGTTCATAAAGGCCATAAAGCCAATCTATGAGCTGGGATTCGAGAAGTTTGGGTTCATGCCCTTTGATAGCCTATGGGGTATGATGAAAATCCTCCCATCAGGACTCAAGTATCGGTCGTATAAATCCGTCCACAGCATGGTTGCCAGCTATGTAAAGGATCCACGACTGAGAATGGGACTTTCCTTCAACCCATTGTTCATTGGAGGGAATCCCTTCACGACAACGTCGATCTACACCCTGATTACTTATATAGAGGAAAAACACGGAGTTTGGTCGGTAAAAGGAGGGATGCATAAACTCATAGACGCGATGGAACGCCTTTTCACAGAGTTGGGCGGTCGAGTCCACCTCAAAAGCGAAGTCACGCAAATCGAGGTTTCCCACTCTAAAAGGGTGAAAGGTGTTAGTACTCGTGATGGCAAGTATTTTGATACTGACATAGTGATCTCAAACGCGGATGTTGCTAATACCTACATGAAACTGATTGATCGCAAGTACCGGAAGAAAAACAGCGATAAACGCTACAAGAAGGCTAAGTATAGCATGAGTCTGTTCATGATCTACTTCGGAGTGAAAAAACAATATCCCGAGATGACTCAACACAGTATCGTATTTGCTCCGCGCTACAAAGAGCTTATTGACGATATCTTCAAACACCACGTTGTTCCTAATGACTTCTCCACCTATTTACATGTTCCAACCCGAACGGATCCGAAACTGGCTCCTGAAGGCTGTGAGACCATGTATTCCTGTACTCCAGTGTCCAACCTAGATTCTAGTACTGATTGGGAGGAGAAACAGGAGGAATTCAAAGATCATATCTTGAACACGCTTGATAACCGTGTTCTTCCGGACTTAGTTGATAATCTCGCAGTCACAAGTGTCTTCACTCCCGCCGATTATGAGAAGGAATTCAATGCTTACAAAGGAACTGGGTTTCAGTTAGAGCCTCGGCTGACACAGTCTGCATATTTTCGGCCCCATAACCGATGTCGTGATATCAAAGGATTGTATCTTGTGGGTGCTGGGACTCATCCTGGGGCAGGTGTGCCTAGTGTTATGCTGAGTGCTGATATCACTACTAAATTGATCTTCGAAGACCTTGAAAAAAAGTCATAGGACTCAATAAGTTTGTTACAACTGATATCTTTGTGCATGAAGAATGATAGCCCTTTTGGGCTTTAACCAATAATCATTGCGCCTATACTTTGAGATTCAAAGCTAACTCATCCCAAAAAAGATGATTAAACATGCCTCATGTTGTTTTAAAGGGGACAATCGATCTAGTTCAGGTTTTTGCCGAACTTCCACCGCTCTTTTTTAAAGATCAAGATTCTATCCTGAAAACCACGGACTACTACATTTCAAAAATTAAAAAAAACATTTTAGTCGAAACATTGATCATTGAAAAAGGCACTAAAGTCCAGTACTTTTCTCTAATAAGTAAACGTGATGATGGGCTTGTTGTAAGAATTTATCCTGAAACAGAGATCACTAAAACTTCAAATGTGAAGAGAATATTAGCAGAAATTGCGAAAAAAATACTTGAAAATCATCCCAATTTGAAAATAGGAAAAACTAATCTCAGTGAATTCCTCGAATAATCGAATTTAATAAGCCTAATAACCATACATATCATGAATTGGAGGTTTTTAAATGATTACAAGAGAAATTGAACAGTTTCTACAAGAAACGAAAATTCCTTTGCGCTTATCATGTGTGACAGAAAGTGGGTGGCCCATAGTTTTATCCTTATGGTACGTATACCTAGACGATGGGAAGATCCATCTGGCGACACCTCAGACAGCGAAAGTTGTACAATATCTTTTAAACGAACCAAGATGTGCTTTTGAAATTGCCAGTGATATCCCGCCCTATTGTGGGATTCGAGGGCAAGCAAAGGCCACTATCAATGAATCTAGAGGAGATGAAATCTTAGAGCTTCTTTTGAAACGATATTTGATCAGTTTAGATACCCCTCTGGCTAAAAAATTGCAGAATCGTTCTTTAACCGAGGTTTCTATCGAATTAATCCCAATAAACCTTTTTCACTGGAATTTCGAAGATCGGATGAAAGATTCAGTCATGGGAAGACCGCATCCTTGCCCCAGTTCCTAAGTCGTCTAAAGCAATACTTCAACTGGTATTTTTAAAAAACGGTGTTTGAACCCATGAGATTAGGTTTCGTTGGGAGTGCTCATAGAACTCTAGGTTGTCGTCCAGATAAGAGCTTTCGACTGGCTTCATATTCGGAAGAGCGTTTAATTTTAACTGTTCAGATGAATCTTGAGTGCATTGTGAAAACTTTACAATTTAATTTGGCCCATAACCTCTTTTTCTACCGAATTGCGGATTTTATCCCCTTTGCGTCACATCCTATCTGCTCCTTTGATTACGTGGAATATTTTCGCCCGATATTTCACTCACTTGGCAAATTTATTCAAGAAAATAAGTTCCGGATTTCTATGCATCCCGGGCAAATTGTGATTCTTAATTCTCGAAACAAAGAAGTTGTCCAAAAAGGAATTGATGAATTAACTTACCATTCATCTGTTCTAGATGCCATGGATTTAGATAAAACTGCTAAAGTCCAAATTCATGTCGGAGGAGTCTATAGCGATAAACAAGAAGCTATAAAACGATTCATCAGAAATTTCCAAGACTTACCTATAGCTGTTAAGACACGCCTTGTAATTGAAAATGATGATCGTTCATATAATTTAGATGATTGTCTATTATTACATCAAAAGACGGGAATACCAATTGTTTTTGATGCTTTTCATCACAGCCTGTTTAACAAAGGAGAACCTGTTAAAACTGCTATTGAATTAGCTCACAGAACGTGGACAACAACAGATGGAATTTTAATGGTCGATTACAGTAATCAAGAGCCAGAAAAAAAAGTCGGGAGACATTCATCCACAATTAATTTAGCATCCTTCAGAGAATTCATGGTCGAAACTAATGAGTTCGACTTTGATGTGATGCTGGAGGTTAAAGATAAAGAAAAGAGCGCTATCAAGGCGATACAGTTACTCAAGGATTTAGGTAGAGTGTAATGATTAATGTTGAAGCCACTCAAGGAAATGCCCTTTTTATTTTTCGAAGAGATTTACGACTAGATGACAATACTGGGCTTATTGCTGCTCTTGAAAACACTTCAACTTCATCGAGTTTTGTGCTTCCAGGATTTATTTTTGATAAAAGACTGCTCAATTTTAAAAATAGGAATAATCACACTCGGCAATTTATGTTGGAATCTTTGAACGATCTAGATAGACAATTAGGCGCGCGAGATGGGAAGCTATTTCTCTTTTTCGGGAAACCAGAAGAAGTTATTACACAGCTTGTCACTCAAGTCCATATCAATATAAAATCGGTATATATGAATCGAGACTATACCCCATACAGCTTGATAAGAGATAAAAGAATTGAAAACCAATGCTTAGAGAATCAAATAGAATTTCACCAATATTCAGATCTAATGCTAAACGAACCAGGAACGGTCTTAAAAAAGGATCGAACCCCGTATACTGTTTTTACGCCATTTTTTAGAAAAGCAAATCAAAGATCCATTACTCAACCAAAAATGAATCAATTTACAAACTATTATACGACGTCTTTGGATTTTGAAGTCAAAAATAAGTTCATTCAAGACGTTTTACCGGAAGAGAATCCCAAAATTGCGATTCATGGTGGGCGAACGAAGGCCCTCATGATATTAAATGACATTGATAGGTTTTCCACTTATCTGAAGACGCGGGATTTTCCAGCTAAAGCAGGAACTACTAAACTTTCTGCTCATCTCAAGTTTGGGACAGTCTCAATTCGAGAAGTTTATTATGCCATTAAACATCGGTTCGGTGCAGATCACCCTTTAATTAGACAATTATATTGGCGTGATTTTTACACCCAAATCGGCTATCATTTTCCTCGTGTGTTTAAACGATCATTCCGATCAAAATATGATAAATTAGATTGGAATTATAATGAAGACGCTTTTCACAGATGGTGCGAGGGGCAGACTGGCTTCCCAATTGTTGATGCCGGTATGCGGGAATTAAACAGAACGGGATACATGCACAACCGAGTGCGAATGATTGTCGCGTCGTTTCTTACAAAAGATCTCCACATTGATTGGCGATGGGGAGAACGATATTTTGCACAAAAGCTAGTTGATTATGATCCCGCCGTGAATAACGGGAACTGGCAATGGGCTGCGAGTACGGGCTGTGATCCGGTTCCCTATTTTCGAATTTTCAACCCATGGTTACAACAGCGGAAGTTCGATCCTAATTGTGAATACATCAAAGAAAATGTCCCTGAGTTAAGATCATTTCCGCCGAGTGTAATTCATAATCTTGAAAAAACCCATCCAGACGATCTCAAAAATTACCCTCCTCCTATGGTGGATCACACAAAAGTGAAAGAACTAGCAAAAGCGATGTTCAAAATCGTTAATTGATTTGTGCTTATTTAAGTAGTGATTCCTTTTTAAGTAAAAGTCCATTTTTGAACTCTATTTCCAATGTTACTTTTCTGTTATAAGACTTATAATCTTTGGCCGTAAGAAGGTCTATAAGTCGGCATTCATTATCTACTTTCAATTGGATCTCGGCTTTTTCTTTGCTGTTATTTATAATTGTAATGATTTCTTCATTACAAAGAGTTCTTCTATACCCGTATAATTTTTTCTTCTCATCTTTCAATATAACGTTAAAGTCGCCGAGAACTAATGCTGGGTGCTTCCTTCTAATCTTAATGATTTCTTTATAGAAGCTGAAAAGCTTCATGTTCCACTCATCGCAATTCCATATCATGGTTCTTCTGCAATCAGGGTCGCCACCCCCTACAAGACCAACTTCATCGCCATAATATATCGCTGGGGTGCCTGGAAAACTCATTTGAAAAAGAATTGTCAGTTTGGCTTTTCTAACATCACCTCTACATAATGTGAGGAATCTTGGAGTGTCATGGCTACCTAATAGGTTATACATTACGAATAAGGCTTTTCTAGGCAACTTGGCCCTTAATTTAGCTAGTCTATAGTCAAATTCATACACGCCTATCTTTTCGTACACAAAAAAGTCTAATATGGCGCTTCTAAGTGGGTAGTTCATGACAGTATCAAATGCTTCATCACCAACCCATTGGGAAACTTCACAATTGTTCCATAATTCACCTAACAAGTAAATGTTTGGCTTTAAGGCTTTGATTCTACTTCTAAATTTTTTCCAAAACTCGGACGGGATGCGATGGGCAACATCTAGTCTCCATCCATCTATATCCGCTTCTTTAATCCAGTATTCAGCCACTCTCAGGAAATACTCAGAAGTTTCTTGGTTAAGTAGGTTGAGCTTAGGCATTCCATAAACTCCGGCGAGAGTTTCGTAGGGAGGTGCAAATCTCGTCCTTAACCATAACCTAAGCCTAGATGGAATGGGTAGTTTAAGAAGAGTATTGATTAAAATACTTCCGTAGTTCTTCATTGGAAAATTTCTTACAAAATACCAATCAATGTACTTGGATTTGCGTTGATTTTTTATACGTCTTGGAATGCCCAGAACTCGTCTGCAGTGTGATGAAACACGCCATCAAGGATAACTTTAATGCCTCTGGCGTGTGCCTCCTGAATCAGCTTTTTTATTGTTTCATTATCTCCAAAACTTGGATCACAGACCAACAGCGGATGCAAAGAGAAGTAAGCGCATGGGCCAGAGTACGGAATGAGCAATGTAAAACCGTGGACTGGCAGTTCACGACGGAAGATGCTCGAATTCGACTCAAGCGACTTTACTCCTCATACTCCGGGTAACAGAGTACTAGCTTCAATTCTTCTTTTAAAGATTGAAAATCAGAGAAAGCCACAACAGCCAAAAAGCGTAATTAGGTGGTATAAGACCAATCGGGCTTCAATTCTTTTTGATAAAGCTTTTGTTTCATCCCCATGTCATCCCGAGCCTACCAAATCCTCACTCCTACAAGAAATTTGATCGCCGAAAACTTTAATAATAAATGTTACTAAAGTATCTATCAATAAAGTAAGGGTGTGATTAATATGTCTAACAATAAATCAGCCACTAAAAAAATTCAGGCAATTATTATAGCAGTGATCATTATTGTAGCTACTGTGTCTACTATCGTCTATTTGATGAGATCAAAGCCAGCACCAAAAGAAACTATAACTTACTTTACATTTTCCGCGGCGCCCCTACACTTAGAGCAGTTAGATCAGATGATAAGCGCTTTTGAGTCCGTTAACCCTAATATTGCGGTTAAAGTTGAAACCGCAGCTTGGGCTGACTACTTCACCAAACTGGCCACATGGATTGCTGCTGATGAAGCTCCCGACATATTTGAGCTAAATTATGAAAACTTTGTTTCATATGCAGCAAAAGGCGTGCTTATGGACTTGATACCACTTATTGCCAAAGATAATACATTTGATCCCGAGATATATCATTCTAAGGCATACAATGCCTTTTATTACAATGGAAGGCAATACGGTTTGCCTGAAACTTTCTCAAATGTTCTATTATTCTATAACAAGGACCTATTCGATGAAGCAGGGATCCCATATCCCACCGAAGACTGGACTTGGGAAGATGAGTTAGAGGCAGCTCAAAAATTAACTGATATAGAAAACGGTGTTTGGGGAGACTTTCAACCAATTCAATTTTGGGAATTCTATAAGGTAATTGCCCAGGCTGGTGGAAGTTTCTTCAGCAAGGATGAAACTCAAGTTACCATTAACAGTGAAGCTGGTGTTGAAGCCTTGTATTGGTTAATAGACAAAGTACAACAATATCATGTCATGCCAACTGAGGAAGAGATGGGCGGCATTGCCGACATTGACCTGTTCAAAATGGGAAAGCTTGCAATGCTCCATATGGGAATCTGGATGTTTGATTATTATAAGGATGTCGATTTTAGCTGGGACATAGCTTTAGAACCAGGAAATATCATAAAAGCTCATCACTTCTTTTCAAATGGCGTTGTAATGTCAGCCAACACTGAACATTCAGAAGCTGCTTGGAAATGGATGAGATTCTTTACTTCCAGTCCAGAAGCTGTACAAATCCGTGTAGCTGCTGCTTGGGAGTTACCAGCACTAAACATTGCACGATACCCAGAAGTATTTGAAAGCTGGTTAGCCTTAAGACCGCCAGAAAGTAGACATTTAGTATTCAAGGCTCTAGATACCCTGGTACTCCCTCCAGTCATTGAGAGAGAAAGTGAAATGGTTGACTTTGTTAATTTGGAGATTGAAAAAGTTAAGTTAGGCCAAATTCCTGTAGAGGAATCACTAGACAATATGCAAAGAGAAATCTCCAAGCTGATATAAGTAGAAAGAGATGATCAGAAAACCACTTTATTACATACTTTCCCCCACCTTTTTGTAATGGGTGTAGTAATGACAAACGAGAGATTGATGAATTGGTGTTTCATAGATAATGTAGAAAAATACGAAGATTATGGGGATCATTTTTTACTTTACTGTAACGTTACTCATAGCGAATTTAAATCGATAACTTGCATCTCATTTCCATCAGAAAGAGTATTTAGAATGCAAGTCGCTTTAAATAGAAATGATTTTCATGTTGCCGGACAAAGAAAATACAAAGTAATCGAGACAGAGGAAGCTTTTCTAGTTTCTACATCCTCTCTTTTACTTGAGATAAGGAAAAATCCTTTTCAACTCTTCGTATATACTAACGATGGTAAGTTAATTGCAAAGGAATACACCTCAAAGTCGTTTGGAGCACTCAGTTATTTCACGGATGGATTAATTGTCAGCAAAATTCGAGATGCTTTTCACATAAATTTAGATGAAAAGTTTTATGGATTTGGAGAGAGATTTAATGGTTTTAATCAGCGAGGGCGCGTAGTGGATATATACGTTTATGATCAGCCATATGATCAAGAGGATAAAACATATTTCCCTATTCCTTTCTTTATTGCACACTCCCCCTCCCAAAGTTATGGAGTTTACGTTAATAGCACATTTTTCGTTAAATTTGATCTTGGATCAAAATTTCCAAACCGATATGAAATCGAAGTTGATGCTGGCCGTAAATTTAATACAAAGTTAGATTATTACTTCATTTATGGTAGTACTCCAAAGCAGATTCTTATGCAATATACAAATATTACCGGAAAGCCTATACTTCCTCCAAAGTGGGTGTTTGGTTTATGGATGTCAAATAATAACTGGAATACTCAAGCAAAAGTTATGGGGGAAATTCAGAAATCTCTTCAATATAAAATTAGGCCCACAGTTTTAGTGATCGAAGCTTGGAGTGATGAAGCAACATTTTACATATTTAATGATGCCAGGTACATACCGAAAAAGGGCAACGAGAATTTTTCTTATAAGGACTTTGTGTTTCCCAGCTCTGGAAAATGGCCTGATCCAAAAGCCCTAATTGATTTTCTTCATGATAAAGATATAAAGGTATTATTTTGGCAGATACCAGTCTTAAAGTATATGGAGGAAAAAAACCAGCAAAGAGAAAATGATGAGTCTTATATGATTACTAATAATTTCTGCGTCCTTGAACATAATGGAGATCCATATCGTAACCGTGGATTATGGTTTAATAAAGGGCTCATTATTGATTTTACAAACCCTAACGCTACTAAGTGGTGGTTATCTAAAAGGACCTATCTGTTTGATGATTTACATATTGATGGTTTTAAAACCGATGGCGGGGAGCATATATTTGGAGAAGACCTCCTATTTTTTGATGGACGTAAAGGTAGCGAGATGCACAATGCATATCCAAATTTGTATCTTGAAGCGTATTACAAATTTGTTCGAAAGAAAACTGGCGGAAATGGTGTGATTTATAGTCGTTCAGGTTCTGCCGGAGCACAAGCCTATTCCCTTCATTGGGCGGGAGATCAAAGATCAACATGGCAGAACCTCCGAAGAGTTCTTTTTGCAGGATTATCGGCTAGCATGTCAGGTATTTCTTTTTGGGGATGGGATTTTGGGGGATTTTGTGGCGAAATACCTACCGCAGAACTTTATCTAAGAAGCGTAACCATGGCAACCTTCTGTCCCATAATGCAATATCACACTGAGCATGGGAGCCCTGATCGAACTCCCTGGAATGTCCAAGAAAAAACACAAGATCACGATGTCATAGCAATATTCTGCAAATATGTTAATCTTCGGATGAACTTGCTTCCTTATATTTACAGCGAGGCTAAAGAATCAAGCATTAGTGGAATACCTCTAATGCGACCTATGATTCTAGAATATCCCGCAGATCCTAAGTGTAGTGAAATTGCCGATCAGTATTTTTTTGGAAGCGCATTATTAGTTGCTCCTGTTATTGAAAAAGCGATGGAAAGGAAGATATATTTGCCTAATGGAGACTGGATAGATTTCTGGACTGACAGAGTACATGTTGGACCTATGACGATAAACTACCATGTACCGAAGGATATAATTCCCGTTTTTATAAAGGACGGTTCCATCATACCAATGATCTTAGATAATAATTATAGGCTAGGTACTTATATTCAGGCCCCGATCACTAAGTATGCGCAACTTGTCTTTAAAATCTACCCCAAAGATGCATCAAGCTTCATTTGGTACGATGACTCCAATAAAACAGTGCATACTGTTAAATATGTTGCAGACGATGCCAACATTCAGATAAACCTCCCTTCTATACCTTATAGTCATACTTTGATTGTACGATTAACACGTCCTAAATCAGTTACTTGTAATGGAAGTAACGTACGACGGTATTTCACTTTAGATCGACTTAAGCAAAGTTTAAGTGGATGGTATTATGATCAGGTCAAACCATATGCATATATCAAGCTGAAGCCTAGCAACTTGTCAAGATTAATTATTATCTGTTGCCGCTCATTAAGTTCAAGTTCAGAAGCAGTGTTACAACAATGACCTAGTAATACCATCAAGGTGATAACCTAATGGTTAAGATAATACTTGAAGATGTTTGCAAGAATTTTGGAAATATTGTAGCTGTAGATAATGTGAATATGAATGTTCATGATAGGGAACTCTTAGTGTTATTGGGGCCATCAGGTAGTGGAAAAAGTACTATTTTGAATCTTATTGCTGGACTAGAAAGCGTTTCATCCGGAAATATATATTTTGATAACACGCTTGTAAACAGTTTATCACCCAAGGACAGGGACGTCGCCATGGTTTTCCAAAGCTACGCATTGTATCCACATATGTCTGTTTTTGACAATATAGCATTCTCCCTGAAACTTCGAAAAATGCCTAAGAATGAGATTCGAGTAAAAGTCAAAGAGGTAGCAAGGTTCCTACATATAGAAAATCTTCTGAATCGAAAACCAGGAGAACTCAGTGGAGGTCAAAAACAAAGAACGGCGTTAGGACGTGCTATTATAAGGAACCCAAAGGTCTTCTTAATGGATGAGCCATTAAGCAACCTGGATGCAAAGCTTAGACTTCAGATGAGAGCAGAACTAAAGAGCTTACAAAAACAATTGCAAATCACTACAATCTATGTTACGCACGATCAATTAGAGGCAATGACGTTGGCAGGCAGAATCGCCGTATTGAAAGAGGGCAGGTTACAACAAGTTGCTACACCACATCGAATTTACAGCAAACCTGATAATTTATTTGTGGCTGACTTCATCGGTAGCCCGCCTATGAATTTTCTGGATTGCAGTCTTCAGGAAATCGACGGCAAGATATTTTTCAATGCAGACAGTTTCATTTATTACTTGCCATATAATTTTCATAACATACTAGAGAAGTATGTAGGTACAGAACTTATTTTTGGTATTAGACCGGAAGATATTATTGTAAACCGTAAACGCAAGGCGAACAGTATAGAAACTGTTGTTTATTTGATTGAACCATTAGGTAATAGCCAGATTATTCTTCTGCAAAAAGATAAAAATATGATAAGGGCAACAATTGATCCAAACATTCATTTTAACATAGGTGATAAAGTATGGATTAACCTTGATGTCAATAAAATACATCTTTTCCGAAAAACAGGGGAACTAATCTTATGATAAAACAATGGAATATGGTAATAAAAGGTGAAAGTTTCAGAAAATTTATAATCGTGAGTTTTTTCTTGTTACCTAGCTTAATAGGACTAATTCTCTTTAATTTAGTGCCAATGGCTTCAGCTATCGGCTTAAGCTTCTATGAATGGGATTTACTTAGCGAACCGGAATTTATTGGGTTAGCGAATTATGTTAATTTAATTAATGACCCTAATTTTTGGCGAGCATTATTAAATATCTTGTATTTTATTGCTCTTTATCTTCCTTCAGTAATGGTTATTGCATTAGGAATAGCACTTATTTTAAATAAAAAATTGAAAGGAATTGTTCTATTTCGAACAGCATTTTTTATACCTGTTGTATGTTCATGGATATCCATTTCCCTTTTATGGAAGTGGTTATGGAATCCGATGTACGGGTTAATAAACTATATATTATCACTCATTCACATTCAAGGTCCCTTATGGTTAATGGATCCTAATTGGGCGATGCC
>JABAOC010026758.1_pt1 | contig 16865 bp, 16 predicted proteins | sample 7062161 | NCBI WGS metagenome assembly JABAOC01 (sample SAMN14538625, study PRJNA623070) | marine sediment metagenome | biome: marine biome [ENVO:00000428]; feature: marine pelagic biome [ENVO:01000023]; material: deep marine sediment [ENVO:00002113] | place: India: Gulf of Khambhat ... | reverse complement strand
ATGTTGCATGGGGCGACTGCGAAGGCGAGGGGCATCTCGGAGAAGGCGCAGCAGGCCGTGTGCACCCGGTATCCGAGTATGAAGCCCCGCTTGCCCCGCCCCACCCTCGCGTCGGGGTCGCTCTTCCCGGTCTTGTTGTCCCTGGCTCTCTGGCTATAGGCCTCGAGGTGGGTGCTGTCGACGGCGACGACCTCTGCCTGCACCGCCCCGGAGTCCATCAGCCACCTGCGCAGGTGGTCGAAGATCCGGTGGTAGGTGTTCTCTCCAAGGCGTTTCCTGAAGTGGGTGAAGCGCGCGCGCGGTCTGACTCGACAACTGGCAAAGGAGCTGGCAGCCCAAAAATCAATGTTAACTGCGTGGCACCAGGACTTGTTTACACTTACTCAAAAAGGATAGACAATCCTGACGAAATGACTTTAGAACAAAGGAAGGAATACGAGAAGTTAATGGACTGGATACCAGCTAAACGGGTGGAGACTCCAACAGATATTGCAGAAGTGATAATTTTCATGGCTTCAGACTATGCAGGATATATACATGGTTAAACGCTCCTTGCAGACAGTGGAGTATAGATGAGATAAAAATAATTTTTTTTAAAAAAAACTAAATATATTCTTAATTATATGCGATTTACTATTATTTTACCGCCTTTAAACACCATACCTATTCGAGCTTCTTCCATCAATATGGAGATGTTCTCTAATGGATTGCCTTTGACTACTACAATGTCGGCTAATTTTCCAGCTTCCAATGTTCCTATCTTATCACTCATCATCATAGCCTCAGCGGCAGTTTTGGTCGCTGCAACTAAAGCTTGTAACGGAGTGAGACCCGCTTTTACAAGCCCTACGAGTTCAGCGGCATTTTTACCCATTGGGAGTCCCATAAGAGTATCGCCCCCGCTGAAATCGCTACCCGAAGCAATCCTCATTTTATGTTCCTTAGCATAACGAATTGAATTGTAATACCCTTCCTTGAGAGCCTTTTTTACAGAGTCTGAATATCGATCCTTGATAATTGGAGCATCAAGGACAGCTGTTTGGATGTAGATGTTAGGAACAAAGATTCTGTCTTTTTCTTTCATCAATTTTGCACATTCTTCGTCTAATTCAGATCCGTGTTCGATTGTGTCGACACCTGCCTTTAAGCTAGTAATGATACCCTCCTTTCCTTGGCAGTGAGAAGCAACAATAGTGTAGGCTCTATGAGCTTCATCTACTATTGCTTTTATCTCATCGTAAGAGTAGCTCTGCATACATTTGGGAAACTTTCTACTCTCCCCATATAATCCGCTTGCGATTTTAATGAAGTCTGCTCCTTCCCTTAAACGTGAGCGAACAGCTTTTAAACAGTCTTCAACTCCGTCTGCATAGTATTGACCCAATGCATTAGCTATATTCAATGGGAGGGGATTTGGGCCAACGTGTCCAAATGTGTTGTGTACAAACATACCCGAGGACATAATCCGTGGGCCCTCGATGGTACCCTCTTCGATCGCTTTCTTCAAATAGATGCCCAAGGTACTTCCACAGTCTCTAGCGCCGGTATACCCCATATAGAGCATAGATCTGGCATCAACAGCCGCTCTTATCGCTCTTTGGGCCTCCCCGAGCATTAGGGTTTCCACTCTACCTTCTCCAGGTCTTGCACCACTGAAATGTAGGTGTGCATCGATAAGCCCAGGGATTATCGATTTTCCATGTACATCTATAGTCTTCGCATCTAGCGGGATATCCACGTCTTTTCTCTTTCCAACATTTAATATATTTGGGGCCTCGAGAAGGATGACTGCATCCTCTAAAGGCTCTCTTCCTGTTCCATCTATCAGTTTTCCGCCAATTAGAGCAATTTTTTCGCCAATCAAATCTCAAACCACTTTACAATGTTACATCTTTATACATATTTAATTCTTTAGATCTAGCATACGCGCGTATTTAACAACTAAAAAATGGCTTCATTGAATTTACATAAAAACACTTCAATTATATCAGTTAAAAAACATGGTTTAATAATTGTCTTATTCTAGTTGTATTTTTTTAAAAACCCAAAACATTTTTACAAAGTGGCTGAGAGTATCTTTTCCATGGTTTCGGAACTATCAAACATGACTTGGGTCGAGGCCGGAAAGAAGTTCATTGAGACGAGGTTAGCCATAGTGCCAGTGGGGTCTGTTGAGCAACACGGGCTTCACCTTGGGCTAGGGTCCGACTGGATTGAAGCCTGGAACATCGCCAAGAGAGTAGGGGAAAAAACAGGCGCACTCCTTCTACCTGTGATGTCTTATGGCGTCTCGGCGCACCACCAAGACTTTCCTGGGGTGATCACTTTGAAGCCCTCGACCCTCGAGGCGGTGATCTTCGAGATACTCACCTCCCTCAACAGATACGGGATTGAAAGAGTGGTCTTTATCAACGGCCACGGTGGCAACCTCGGGGCCATAACAGCGGCGGCAAGGAGAGCTAAAGAGGAGTACGGCATTCTCAGCGCTATAAGCCAGTGGTGGGACATCCTCAAGGACAAACCCATCTTCGGCCAGCCCGCAGTTGCACACGCCGGCTACGCTGAGACAGCATTCATGCTTGCCTCAAGGCCTGAGGCCGTTAAGATGGAATTGGCTGTGCTCAGCGCGACTAAGCAGGTGGACGAGGACATCCAGCTTGTTAGCTTGCTCGAGGCGAAGTTCAAGGGTGGCTACGTGCAGCTCCCTACTAACACAGCCGATGTATCAGACACTGGCTCAATGACTGAGGCACACCCTAACGACGTACAGGGAACAAAGGACTATTCGAAAATTACCAAAGAGTTCGCGGACAACCTCATGGTTGAAGTCGTCAACTGGCTATGCGAGTTTGTAGAGAAGTTCGAGAAGTTCGAGCTCCCCCTGGTCGAGGTCAGTGAGGAGAAAGCGATGAAGGAATTAAAATAGAGAAAACCACCCGAATCCCTTTATTTTAAATGATAATGCAATGTTTTTAGATCGATTTTAATAAAAATATTTTGAATTTTATCGGATCGTGTGCGCGCGGCTCTGTCTTGATGCCGCATACATTGAAGCTTATGCCAGCTTCTTCACCCTATTTTATTGATCACAGGTTCTCCGCCGAGCATAACAAGCTTAATGTTCGAATGCTGCGTAAGGACGCTTATATCCTTCAAGGGGTCTAGATCTACGATTATGAGGTCCGCGAGTTTCCCCTCCTCCAATGTCCCGAGCCTATTATCTAGATCCATGATCTCAGCGTTCACACTGGTGGCCGCCATAATGGCCTCCATGTTCGACATCCCCAAATCCACCAATATCTCCAACTCCCAGGCGTTGTTCCCCATTAGGTCGTAACCCATATTGGCGTCCGTGGAAAGGCCAACCTTTATTCCGGCCTCGTGGGCCATCTGTACACTTTTCTTGTGAAGCGCCCAGGTTTCTTTTGCCCTTTCCTCGTAGTCAGGTATCCGTAAGGGGTGTTCAGATCCCTTCTCGTACATCATCTTGATGGTGATTAATGTCGGACTAAGTGATGTCTCTCGCTCCTTCATAAGCTGGACGATTTCTTCGTTCAGATAAATGCCATGATCTATGTTGTCTACCCCAGCTAGGACCGCGTTCTTCACGCTCGGTTCAGCGTCGTAAGCATGTGCACTAACTCTCATTCCAAATGCGTGGGCCTCGTCTACTAGGGCCTCTAGTTCTTGGAGAGTGTAGTTTCTCCACCAAGATTTACTTCTAGTCAATGACCAACTATCACTGGTGCTCGTCTTTATGAAGTCCACGCCTTCACGCACACGTTCTCGTACAGCTTTCCGTAATTCATCCACGCCGTCAGCCACATATCTCTCATGTGGACGAGGCAGGACGACTGGCCATCCCTCGTCAAAATGACCCATTGTTGCCGTTATGGTTCCCCCTACTTGGATCCTAGGACCATCAATCCAACCAGCATATATTGCGTTTCTTAGAGCCAATACGCTATCACCGTTTGAGCCACAATCTCTTACCGTAGTAAATCCTGCACTTAGACATCTTTTTGCAGCAATATATGCTCCTAATGCGTAACTTGAAGGTAAAGTAGTATATCTATCTCCAGGAACATGGCTGAGATGAACGTGAGAATCTATTAATCCTGGCATTATCTTCATATTTGTTGCATCTATGATTTTTATTCCAGAAGGAATGTCGATTTTTTTAACGCCTATTTTTTTTATTTTATCTCCTTGTATTAATATGTTGCAGTCTTCAAAGGCTTCCTTATTCTTTCCATCTATTACTGTTCCGCCTTTTATAAGGATCATGCTCATATGTTAACTACCTCAATTTTATACTATTTAATAGATTTAAATTTATATTGTTAACTAATAATACTATATTTTATTACATTTTTAACATAAAAATCACATCCTTTTATATTAAAAAAGAGAGGCTTCCATGCGTGGGAAAATAATATTGAGTTCACAAAAAACACCACTCAAGAAAAGGTTCAGATATGTTTATGGAAATATCAGGGATTAAGATGTTGTTTTCCTTTCCCTAATATATACATATCACAGTCGATTGATAATTTTATTATGATGTTATTTTTATTCATTATAAAAAAGAGTTTTTATATATCTCGCGTTTTATTAATCTGTTATATTAACATCTAGATATATCCATCCCCCAGCTATCGGTGGATGTGGGAAGTCTTCAACAGAGTTGTGCACAATTTTGAATACAGTTGGGTAGTATATCGGGTCCCAATAGGCTTTATCTACTATCATCCTCTGAACTTCGTCGAAATAAGGCTTCGCATCCTCAATAGTACTCTGTTTTCGCCCCATTTCAATGTTATACATTAATTCAGTGTCATTAACTCTCATCCAGTTGGGCCAAGGTATTTGACTAGGGTCAAAGAACCATTTCATACCATTTATGTCTGCACCGCCTAAGCCTGCCGCAGTAATGTCGTATGTTCCCTCAACATCTCTCGTATACCAAGTATCCCTATCTAAATCTTCAAAATCCACATAGATTCCGACTGCCTCAAGATAAGCCTTAATAACAATAGCAACGTCCAACAAGTCTGCATATCGTTTACTGGGTTCTATCAGATTAACTTTAAGTTGTTTACCATTTTTATATCTCCAACCATCATCTGCTAGAAGCCAACCTTGTTCATCTAAAATGCTTTCGGCAAGTTCTGGATCATATTTTGTATATTCATACAGTCCGTCGTTATACCAAATTCCCATAACTGCTGGAGAGCAAACGCTATAAGCAGGAGTGTTCAAACCCATGGCTGCGGCTACATTTATTGCATCTTTATCTATAGCATGAATAGCTGCTTTTCTCATTTCTGTAATATTCCAGGGATATCTTTCATCCATTGTATTGAAACTGATAAAGTCAATACGGCTGCCCTGTACTTCTAATACTCTTACGTTAGGATCTTTTCTTACATCTGGAATTTGATTGAGTGGCGGCCACGCGCTTATGTGAACCTCTCCAGTTTGAACTGCCTGAACTCTTACTGTTGGCTCTGGAATAACTCTGAAAACAATTTTATCAATATTAGCTGGTCCTTGGTGACCTGTAAATTCTGGTGCCCAGTTGTAGTCCGGGTTCTTTTCTACAGTGATGTGATCATCTCTGACCCACTCTACAAATTTAAATGGACCAGTGCCAGATGGATGTAGTCCAAATTCGTTAACGCCCCATTTCTCTGCCTCTACAGGATCAATACAGTAGTTATCTGAGGTTAGTAGATCTAATATTAGAATATCTGGATTAAACAGCTCGATTGTTATCTCATATTCTCCTGTGACTTGAACATCTTTTATTACATCCTTGATTGAAGCAAGACCTCCAGATGCAGTAGTTGGATCGAAGATTCTGTCGAAGCTATACTTAACAGCCTCTGCGTTAAATGGAGTCCCAGAGTGGAACTTCACACCCTTACGTAAGAAAAGTTTCAACTCTAAGCCATCTTCAGAGAACTCGTAAGACTCAGCTAGGTAAGGTTGAATAGCACCACTATTGTCACGAACAAGTAATGAATCAAACATAGTCATAATGACATCACCAGCTACCATCATTCCTGATATCTGAGGATCAAGTGTATCAGCGTCAACTGTGTGTGCTACATAAAGTGCAACTTCCTTTGGTGTTGGTGAAGGAGACGGTGTTGGTGAAGGCGGTTGCATGAAAAAGTACCAACCAGCAACGCCAGCAACGATTACTATTACTGCTATTCCTATTACGACATTTCTATCCAATCAATTCGCCTGCAATTAACAAGTATAATACATATTAATAATTTGCGCGCGCGCGGAACTCTTGNNCTCTTGATGGTCTATATCACACATGTCCATGCCCACAAATTCAACGGCTTGTTCGAAAGAAGGACAAACACATTTATCGAAAACTGCGTCGATCCTTGAATGAGTTAGACCCTCGAAAGCTTTGAATCTCCTGTTATTAAAATACTTGACATTCTTGTTGGGATATCCCTCAGGAAAGTTATGTGTGTGCTCATGGAGGTCAATCAGAATGTTTTTTTATAATCTCCTCGACCTTTTCCTCTTGAGTTTTTAAAAGGCTAAAATCGTACCTTGGGGTTCTATCAACCTGTTTCTCCAAAGGGTGTTGATTAAAATCGATCCCTGGGGTCAGATAACTCTAAGATGTATGTCCAGACCATTTTCTTGTTTCCACCCATGCTAAAATAAAGTATAGACTCCATTTGATAAAATATTCTAAAGACGATTTATTTTAATCCCAAAAAATTGGAGAAAAGGTCAGCCAATTTTGTTTACGACTATCTTTCCACCGATCATGACCAATTTGATCTTGCTTTTTTCTTGAAGAATCCGAACATCCTGAGTTGGATCTCCATCGATGATGATAAGATCAGCCGCTTTTCCAGGTTCTATGGTACCAATCTTATCCTCGAGTCCGAGTATCTCGGAGTTTACCTTCGTCGCAGTCTTTAGTACATCCATGGGTTTCATGCCGAGATCTGATAGTAGCTCAAGCTCGTAGGCATAGTTGCCGTGTAGACCATAATTTCCTGTTGCGTCCGTACCAGAGCCCACCTTAACGCTAGCTTTTAACGCCATTTTAACGCTCTTCTGATGAGATTCCCATGTCTTCTTGGCTTTACAAACTATGTCTGGGATCCTGTAAGGATTTGTGTCTCTAGCTTTTTCTCCCTGAAGGTAAATTATCTTAATTACGGACAGGGTTGGGACGAGGGTCGTCCCTCTTTCACTCATAAGCTCTACAACCTCTTCGTTTAGATATATACCGTGATCGATGTTATCCACACCAGCGAGAACAGCATTCTTGACGCTCGGAACAGCGTCGTATGCATGTGAGGAGATGGGTAGATCAAAGGCATGAGCTTCATCTGTTAATGCTTTGAGTTCTTCAATTGTGTAACACCTCCACCAGGATCTGCTTCTTGTAGTGGACCAGCTATCGCTTGTGCTCGTCTTTACAAAATCTACCTGTTCACGGGCCCTCTCTCTCACTGCTTTACGTATCTGATCGACGCCGTCAGCAACATATTTGGCGTGAGGGCGAGGAAGCGTTACAGGCCAATTCTCATCGAAATGCCCCATCGTAGAAGTGATCGTACCTCCTACCAATATTCTGGGCCCATTTAGCCAACCAGAATTAATGGCGTCTCTAAGGGCTATCACGCTGTCCCCAGGTGAACCGCAGTCTCTTACTGTCGTGAAACCAGATTCAATACATTTCATACCATTGACATATGCACCGAGTGCATAGCTAGAGTGGAGTGCAGTGAATCTGTTGATAGCTCTTCTAATGGGGTTCAGTTCGGGGCTGATTGAGGCAGAAAAAGCAAGGTGAAGATGCGCATCAATCAAACCGGGCATGACAATCATTCCGGATACATCGATTTTCTCCACGTCCGCAGGGACACTCTCACTTGATTTAAGGAGCTTCTCGATCGTACATCCTTTAAGTAGCAGGTTGTAACCATCAAGGGGATAGTCGTCTACTCCGTTGATTATTTTGCCGCCTTCAAGTAAGAGCACACTCAACTTAACCACACCTTAATTGCATATAATACGATAAATTTTTATAGATTTGAAGATTTCCCAATGTTAGATTTGGCTTAATTTTTTTTTAGGTTTTTAAGGTTGAAAGTTTCAGTATTGTTCGTGCGCATCAATAGATTCTATTTTTCAACTATAAAAAAAGGGGAGTTTATATAGTTTGAATAATTCTAGCTAGTTATTTCAACGTCTAAGTATATCCATCCTGAACTCGTTTGTGGATGCTCTAATCCTTTTACTGTTTTGTGTGCGATTTTGATGTTTGTATTGTAGTACAATGGATTCCAGTACCCTTCTTCAACTATAATCTTTTGAGCCTCTTTAAAGTAGGATTCTGCGGCTTCAGAGCTTAATTGCCTCATACCTGTGTTTATCGCATCCATCAGATCCGTGTTATTCACTCTCATCCAGTTCGGCCAGGGTATGTTTTCGGGTGAGAAGAACCATTTAAGACCCGTCATAGATCCAGTGCCGAGCGAGGCTGGTGTGAGGNNNCGTCGTAATCGCGTGTATACCATGCGTCCCTGTCTAGCTCTTCCATCTCAACCTTTATTCCGATGTCCTCTAGATTACTTTGCACTACGGTACATATATCACTGTAAACGGCGTATGTTTTCCCCGAGTTTACGAGATTCGCTATTAACTGCAACCCGTCTTTGTATCTCCACCCATCTTCGGCGAGCGTCCATCCCTCTTCATCCAATATGGACCCCGCTCGCTCGGGATCATAGTTCGAGTAGTCATTCAGCTCGGTGTTTAACCAGCTTCCAAGGATCGGGGATCCGGGGCTGTACGCTACAATGTCGACTCCACCCAGGACTTCCACGATGGACTCTTTGTCTACAGCGTGTAGCACAGCCTGTCTCATCTTAGTAATGTTCCAGGGATAATGCTCATCCATCGTGTTGATGCTTAGGAATCTAATTCTGTCGCCGGCAACCGTCAATATGTTTACATTAGGATCACGCTCTAGTTCTTCAAGCATCTGTGTCGGAGGAGTATGGCTCACGTGGATCTCACCGGTTTGTACACCCTGAGCTCTGATTGTAGGTTCTGGTACGACTCTAAAGATGATCTTGTCCAGTTTCGCTGGGCCTTCATGGCCCGTGAATTGTGGCGCCCAATTATAATCTGGGTTCTTGACCACTGAGATATGGTCGTCTCTGACCCATTCTTCGAATATAAATGGACCTGTTCCCGAGGGGTGCAGACCAAACTCATCAACGCCCCATTTTTCAGCCTCAACTGGATCTACGCAGAAATCTCCGGTCGCGGTAAGAATATCCAAGATTAGGATATTTGGTTCGTATAGGACTAATGTGACCTCATATTCGCTTTTAATGTTGACCTCTTTCACTATGTCTTGTATAGTTGCGAGTGCGCCCGAACCTGTATCAGGATCAAATATTCTGTCAAAACTGTATTTGACTGCAGTTGCGTTGAATGGTGTACCTGAATGGAATTTCACGTCCTCCCTTAACTTCAGTGTGAGCTCAGTGCCATCCGTAGAGAATTCCCATGATTCAGCAAGGTGCGGCTGTATATTGCCTTCTTTATCTCGGACCATTAAAGAGTCGTACATTGTCTGGAATACGACACCAGCTTCAATCATGCCTGAGATCTGTGGATCAAGAGTATCCGCGTCTGCCTCGTGTGCCACAACCAAGACTTGTTCTACTGTAGGTTCCGGAGAAGGTTCAGGCGATGGCTCTGGACTAGGTTCAGGTTCTTGAGGCCCCTGCATAAAGTAATAGTAATAGCCTGCGACTCCAGCTACTATTACAATAAAAACTAACCCTAGTATGACATTGCGATCCAATTTATTCGCCAAATAATATTAATATATAATATATATATGTGTATTCCTCAGTGAAGATAACACGTACTCTGGTGAGAAGAGATGAAAGGAATGACTGCTTATATAGTTCGTAGAATATTCTTCTTTATTCCGACGTTTTTTATTGTCTCTATCATAGTTTTTTCGGTTGTGCATTTCCTCCCAGGAGATCCAATTACTTGGATGCTTGTAGACAACCCTTTGTTTGTTAGCCCCGAAGTGATTGAAGCGCTAACTAAACACTATGGCCTCGATAAACCATTGTATGTACAATACTTTTCATGGCTTCTTAACATCTTTAAAGGATATTGGGGCATGTCTATGAAAACCAGAGCCCCAGTGTTAATGGAGATTTCTACAAGGTATCTAAACACTCTACAGCTAGCAATCTCTGCAATGATATTCTCGATAGTAGTAGGAATATTGGCTGGTGTCACATCAGCGGTGAAACAATATTCATGGTTCGATAGGTTCTCAATGTTTGGAGCATTGCTTGGAGCAGCGATGCCAGTTTATTGGACAGGTTTGCTCCTATTATGGCTATTTGCGGTCAAGTTGGGTTGGTTCCCTGTTGCTGGGGGAAAAGGCTTGAGATCGCTGGTTCTACCAGCGATCGCACTAGGAATGGCTAGAACTGCTACTATGGCAAGGCTCACCAGATCTAGTATGTTGGAAGTGATGAGGGAAGATTACATCAAAACCGCGAGGTCCAAGGGGTTAAGTGAAAGGCTTGTTATTTATAAACATGCATTAAAAAACGCTCTGATACCTGTTGTAACAGTAGCCGGTATGAGTTTTGGTGGCATGCTCGGGGGAACGGTTATCACCGAGACGATTTTTACGCGCTCTGGTCTCGGTAGGATCGCTGTGGAATCTATTTGGACTCACGATTTACCAATGATCCAGGGAGTTACAATTGTATACGTTATCATCTTCATAACCCTAAACCTGTTCGTGGATGTGATCTATGCGTACATAGATCCCAGAATCAGATATGGATGACTTGAGAGGGAAAAGCATGGTCACGGTTTATGACGAAGTAGAATTATATGAGGAAGATGAGTTAGCTGAACTCTATCAGACTCAGTGGGGCCGGATAAAGCTTACTTGGAAACGGTTGATGAGAAACAAAGTGGCAATCATTGGCCTAGGCATCGTATTAATTTTAGTAACGATGTGTTTGCTCGCGCCAATCATAGCACCGTATGATCCCCTGGAACTAAATATTCCAAACAGGCTTAACCCCCCTTCTTCAAACTATCTTCTAGGCACAGACCAGTTCGGTAGGGATGTATTTTCAAGATTGCTCTATGGTGGAAGACTTTCTCTAGGAATAGGAATAATTTCAGTAATCTTAGGATTGATCCCTGGCGTTTTATTGGGATTGGCTTCGGGATTCTTCAGAGGAAATGTAGATGCAATAATTATGAGGGGCGTAGATGTAATGATGGCTCTACCAAGCATCTTACTGGCTTTGTTAATAGTTACAATTCTAGGACCAGGTTTAATCAATACAATGATAGCAGTTGGAATAGGCGGAATACCTTCTATGATAAGACTGGTGAGGGGTAAAGTCCTCTCTATTCGTGAGACTGAGTATATAGAGGCTGCTAGATCAATAGGTGCAAAAGATACAAGAATCATGCTGAGTCACATATTACCCAACTGCGTCGCACCAATTATTGTTGTAGCGACATTGAGGTTACCATCAGCCATAATAATGGCCGCAAGTTTAAGTTTCATAGGACTCGGCGCACAGGCTCCCACGCCAGAGTGGGGGGCTATGCTATCAAGTGGTAGGCATTTTTTAGTAACAAGCTGGTGGATCTGTACATTCCCAGGTTTAGCTATATTCCTCGCAGTACTCGGTTTGAACACGTTTGGAGATGGGCTTAGAGACGCTTTAGACCCTAAATTGAAGAACTAGTGAATAAAATGTCCGAAATATTGTTGAAAATAGAGAGTCTGGTCGTTCAGTATGAAACAGAAGAGGGAATCGTGCAGGCCGTAGATGATGTTAGTCTCAAAGTTATGCGAGGAGAGGTTTTTGGCCTCGTCGGGGAGTCAGGTTGTGGAAAATCAACACTAGCCCTCTCCATCATGGGCCTTCTAGCTAAACCAATGGGACGTATAGTCTCCGGACATATTTTCTTGAATGATACGGACCTTGTGGGTATGAGTCAAGAGGAACTGAGGAAGATTAGGGGTAAAAGCATTTCAATGATCTTTCAAGATCCGACGGCCTCACTAAACCCCGTTTTTACGGTCGGGGAACAGCTCATAGAAGCCTATAGAGCTCATGACGGGAATATTGAGATGTATGCCGCTAAGGGTAAAGCCACAGATATGCTGAGAAAAGTAGGCATATCCGATCCTGAAACGAGGATCACTCAATACCCTCACGAATTCAGCGGTGGCATGAAGCAAAGGGCAATGATCGCAATAGGATTGGCTAATAATCCCCAGTTATTGATCGCAGACGAACCTACAACAAATCTAGATGTAACAATCCAAGCTCAAATCTTGGAATTAATGAGCAAACTGAAAAAGGAGTATTCTTCTTCTATTTTGTTGATAACACATAATTTAGGTGTCGTTGCAGAACTAGCGGACAGAGTTGGGGTGATGTATGCTGGACGTATGGCTGAGATAGGAACTGCCAGACAAATCTTCCACGATCCTCAGCACCCATATACGAGGGGTCTGATCAAATCTCTTCCTGGCTTTAAAAGCAGATCTGATAGGCTTCCCATCATTCCCGGAAGGGTTCCAAACCTTGTAAAGCCTCCTTCTGGTTGTAGGTTTCACCCTAGATGTCACTATGCGAGTGCCCGCTGCGCCATCGAGGCCAGTAAAGATAGGATAATAGATGGTAGATATATTTCCTGTCATATGGCTAACAAGATTAAAGATGAGAAAGCTGGAAATCAGATATGAACAGTAAAAAATTGATTGATGTAAAAGATCTGAAGAAGTATTTTCCTGTCGAAGCGGGCTTATTCATGAGAAAAGTAGCTGATCTGAAAGCCGTAGACGATGTTTCGTTCAATATAATGCAAGGAGAGTCCATGGGTCTTGTTGGGGAAAGCGGCTGCGGAAAGACTACCGTCGGTCGTTGCATATTACGCCTCATAGAACCTACAGCCGGTAAAGTATATTTCGATGGCACGGACTTAACATCTCTGAAGAAGGAAGAGCTGAGAACGTTTCGAAGTCGTATGCAATTAATCTTTCAGGATCCTTACACTTCTTTAAATCCTCGGCTCACAGTGGGAGACATTATATCAGAGCCTTTGTTGATTCATCAAAAGGTCGAAAAAAAAGAGATGAATGAAAGAATTAAGAGGCTGATGGTCGAGGTAGGTTTATCTCCATCTCAATCTAGAAGATACCCTCACGAGTTCAGCGGCGGACAAAAACAAAGAATAAGCATTGCTAGAGCGTTATCAGTGGTTCCAAGTTTTATCGTCGCAGATGAGCCAGTAGCTGCACTAGACATGTCGATAAGAGCTCAGATATTGAATTTAATGAAAGATCTTCAAGCAAAATACGGGTTAACTTATCTAATTATCTCACACGATTTAACTGTCATCAAACACATGTGCAACAGGATAATGGTTATGTATTTAGGAAACCTTGTCGAGATAGCAGAGAGAGACAGTCTGTTTAAACTACCATATCATCCATACAGTTTTGCCCTAATATCGGCCGTCCCTATCCCAGATCCCTCAATCCGAAAGAAAAGAATAATTCTAAAGGGGGAAGTACCAGCACCGATCAATCCTCCTTCAGGTTGCAGATTTCATCCCAGATGCCCATATGTAAAAGATCTGTGCAGTAAAAGGGCCCCCAACCTTGAAGAAATCGTAGAGAATCACTTTGTCGCCTGTCATTTTGCGGAAGAACTTGAGCCTCCTGAGGGATCTATTGTCGAATTCTAAGTAAAACAAATTATTATAGATATAGATGGGGTTAAAGGATGAGCGACTTTAAAACATCTCAAATACCGGAGATAAGCGCAGTCATTTTTACTTTCTTTTTGCCGTTCATCATTGCTGTGGTAATCATTTATCTGATAGGGTTAATATTCAAAGAGATCTCACTGTATGGATCTAATAATCTATTAATATTATCTCTGGAGATCGCCATTCTCGGACTGTTATCTTATTTTGAAGTAAAAATTTTAAGGTGGTTAATTAAGTAAAGAAAAATTCTTCATGTGAAATGGGGCATAACGTTTTCAGCGAAGAGTCTTAAGGCACGTTTACTCGGCAGATCTTCGAATCTTAATGTGAAATAGTTTATGCCAATATTTACCAGTTCTTCAAACAATGCAATGATTTCATCTGGTGTGCCCTTAACTACACCTCCTGGTCTTCCTCCCCTTAATGTCTCAAGCCTGTTAAACTCGTTTGAATACATCTTGTGTTCTCTTTCGTCTTCGTAGATCCAAAACCAGCAACCCCATGACTTGACAATGTCATCATAATATCTGCCGCATTCGTAGCACTTTTTTTCGATATAGTCAAGTCGATCTTTTAGATCCTCTTTGTCCATTCCGCCGTATATATCAATGTGATCAGCGTGCTTAGCGGCAAACCTCAGAGTCCTTTTTCCCCGAGCACCAACACAAACCGGAAAGGGTTTCTGAATAGGTTTAGGTTCACATATCAAATTCTTAATCTTGAAATATTTGCCTTCATAAGTCGCCTCATCCTCTGTAAACATCACTTTCATCATCTCGATGGTCTCCTTGAGTTGGGTAAGCCTTACCCTATGAGGTGGAAATGGAAAACCAAAAGCCTTGTATTCGTCAGGAGTCCAGCCTAATCCGAGCCCCAGCGGATATAATCGACCATCGGATATATTATCCAACGTAGCAATTTCTTTAATGAATAAGGATGGATTAGGAAGATAACGCATCGTGTTGGTAGTGAGGGTACCAATAGTAACCTTCCTTGTCACTGCAGCTAAAGCAGATAGTGTGGACCAGCAAGCATATCTCTGAATACCTACCATAGGATGGTCCGGTAATATGATGGAATCATACCCCAGCTTCTCACATAACAATGCAACTTCTTTTACCACGGGCCAATAGACACGTTCATAAGGTGTCAGAAAAGGCGCCGTACCATCAGGAGAGACAGCAGATATAACCCTGCTCAATCTTACACCAAACTTGATTCTCTTATTCATCCTAATTCAAGTCGAAATGTCTCAAGGTTATATATAAAAAAACGCTGCATTAAAAATGAAGCTATCTAAAACATTGGCTCACGTGTAGTGTAAGAAAATACAGGAACATAAGAAACTAAGAATATTACTGATAATTTTATATATATTTTATTACATTACTTAAGAAGAGTGAGTATAAATGTCGTTTGATGGTAAGGTTGCGTTGATAACAGGTGCTGGACATGGAATTGGTGAGGCAACTGCCAAACTATTTGCCGAGAGGGGGGCTAAGGTAGTCTGCAATTCAAAATCTGAGTCTTGTAAACGCGTAGCGGATGAGATAAATGCGGCTGGAGGCACTGCAATGTACTTCATTGCCGATATCACGGATGATGCGTCTGTGAAGAAAATGATCGAAAAAACCATCGAACGATTTGGTAAGCTTGATATTTTAATCAACAATGCTGGATGGTGGAGAGTTCCGAGACACCAGAACATTGAAGACGTAAAGGAGGAGGACTGGACCCGCGTTTTGGAGGTTAATCTATCGGGGCACTTCCACTGCATCCGGTTCGCCGTGCCGCATATGAAGAAACAGGACTATGGAAAGATTGTAAACATCGGTTCTGGGGCTGGAGTAGTCTGGAGTAGAACAGGAATCCACGCATACGCCGCCGCCAAAGCAGGGTTAGGGGGATTGACTAGACAGTTGGCCAAAGAACTTGCAGCATCAAACATCAATGTAAATTGTGTGGCAGCAGGCTTGGTCAACACTTATCCTGAAAGGAGAGTAAAACCGGAAGATATGACTCCGGAACAAAAAGCAGAGTACATGAAGACATTGGACTCTATACCCGCAAGACGAATTGGGGTACCCATGGATATTGCAGGCGTCGTTGCGTTCATGGCCTCAGATGAAGCGAGTTATATTCATGGCCAAACTTTATTAGTTGATGGCGGACACTGGATGAAATAAAAGAGCATATANNCTTTATTAGTTGATGGCGGACACTGGATGAAATAAACGCGAACATATATATAAAAAAAATTACTTCAGGTTTCAGTATCTTCTATTTACCCCGCGCAGGTTATCGAAAAGCCTTACAGAAGGACCATAGCGACTTGAAGATAGGACTTGAGCCCTGGAGCTTCTGCCAAAGGTTTGAAACCTTCAGAATAAAGGGATACGCGTCCACACTGAAACCAGAAAATAAAGAAAATCTAAAAAAGGTATCTTTCTTATAATCATTCTTATAAGCACTTGATTTTTATGAAAACAAATCTAATAATAAAGATAAAAGCATTAAAGCAATGCCTATCGATGTAAGTTGTATTCCTAAGCCAAAACGTGTTACAAGACCCAACCATAAACCACTTCCCAGATTAAGGAAAAAGAAAAAGAATGCAGATATTGTTAGTGAGAAAAGGATTTTTTTTATTATTCTTCTTTCATACATGAGAGGGAATATGAGAGCTGTACAAAGAAGAATCACTCCTGAAATTGTAGTTCCAAGACTTACGAACCAATTAATTACAAACCCCCCTCCCTCAGATTCAACTGATAAAAAAAAGGGGGAAATTCGTGTTATAAGTCGATAATAGAGTTCTTGTTCCCCAGTCAAAGGATCTAATACCTGATATGAATTGTACCCCCTCCATAACCAAGGTAAAAATAATCCAATAATAATAAAAAACCCTCCTAAAACAGATAAAACATCATTTTTCGATCTAAATAAGGGTAACTTCATTCCGTTCTTCTCAACACTAAATTATATATATTTATTATTTATTTATGTAT
>JABAOC010045482.1_pt1 | contig 16874 bp, 16 predicted proteins | sample 7062161 | NCBI WGS metagenome assembly JABAOC01 (sample SAMN14538625, study PRJNA623070) | marine sediment metagenome | biome: marine biome [ENVO:00000428]; feature: marine pelagic biome [ENVO:01000023]; material: deep marine sediment [ENVO:00002113] | place: India: Gulf of Khambhat ... | reverse complement strand
CGCCGTCCATGTACACCTGTCCGCCGTTGGCGTGCACGATCTCGCAGATCTCCCGCACGGTCGCCTCGAACACGCCGTGGGTGGATGGATAGGTGATCATCAAGGCGGCGAGGGCGTCGCGGTGCGCCTCTGCCTTCTCCCGAAGATCCGCCATCTCCACGTTGCCCTGCTCGTCGGTGCGCACCACCACCACCTTCATGCCGGCCATGACCGCGCTCGCTGGGTTCGTGCCGTGGGCCGACTGCGGAATGAGGCACACGTTCCGGTGTCCCTCACCCCGCTCTCTGTGATACGCCCGGATCACCAGGAGACCGGTAAACTCGCCTTGCGCGCCGGCGTTCGGCTGGAGCGAGATCGCCGCGAATCCCGTGATCTCGGCAAGCTGCGCCTCCAATTGCTCGAACAGCGCAGTGTAGCCGCTGGCTTGCTCCCGGGGCGCGAACGGGTGCAACCCGCCGAACTCCGGCCACGTCACCGGCACCATCTCGGTGGTGGCGTTGAGCTTCAAGGTGCACGAGCCGAGGGGGATCATCGTCGAGGTCAGCGACATGTCCCGATCCTCCAGCCTCTTCAGATACCGCAGCATCTCGGTCTCGGAGTGGTACCGATTGAAAACTGGATGGGTCAGGTACGGGCTGTCTCGCATGAGCGCCTCGGGGATCGCAGGCGCGACCGTATCTACCAGATCGCCGACGGCGAAATCCACCGGCTCACCCAGGGCGAACACGGCGACCAGGTCTGCCACGTCGTCCGGCGAGGTCGTCTCATCCAGGGCGACGGCGATGCGGGTGGGTGAGACCGCCCGCAGGTTGATCTCGTGTCGCCGTGCTGCCTGGTGCACCCGCGCGGCCTGCGACGGGTCGGTATCGACCGCCACGGTATCGAAGTAAGCGTCGTGGACGAGGGTGTAGCCCAACCTCCGCAGGGCCTCTGCCAGCACCGTAGTGCGCTGGTGCACCTGCTCGGCGATGCGCTTGATGCGATCTGGGCCGTGGTAGACGGCGTACATGCCCGCCAGGACCGCAAGCAGCACCTCAGCGGTGCAGATGTTGCTCGTAGCCTTGTCGCGCCTGATGTGCTGTTCCCGGGTCTGGAGCGCCATGCGAAACGTGGTCCGGCCAGCGGCATCTCGCGTGACCCCGATGATCCGCCCTGGCACGTGCCGCTTGTAGGCTTCCCGCGTGGCGAAATACGCAGCATGGGGTCCGCCGTATCCCATCGGCACGCCGAACCGTTGCGTGTTGCCCACCGCGACGTCTGCACCGAGCTCGCCGGGAGGGACGATCAGGGCCAGGCTCAGTAGGTCGGCCGCCATGGTCACGAGGGCGCCGGCGTCATGTGCCCGGTCGCAGAGAGCGCGGTAGTCGTCGATCCGTCCTTCGGTCGACGGGTACTGAACCAGCGCGCCTACTACCCCGGAACCGAAGCTGAACTCGTGGGGATTGGCGACGACCACCTCGATGCCACGGGCCTCTGCTCGGGTCTGAATGACGGCGATGTTCTGCGGATGGCAGCCCTCGTCCACCATGTAGACCGGCGTCCCCTTTGGCTTGGTGACGGCGAGGGTGAGCGTCATGGCTTCAGCGGCGGCCGTGGCCTCATCGAGGAGGGACGAGTTGGCAATCTCCAGGCCGGTGAGGTCGCAGATCATGGTCTGGAAGTTCAGCAATGCCTCGAGGCGCCCCTGCGAAATCTCCGCCTGGTACGGCGTGTAGGCGGTATACCAGCCTGGGTTCTCGAGGGTGTTGCGCTGGATCACCGGTGGTACGATGCAGTCGGCGTATCCCATGCCGATGTAGGAGCGATAGACTTGATTGCGCGACGCAATCCTCCGAATCGCCTTGAGGACCTCGTACTCGCCTAGCGCAGGGGGGAGGTCGAGCGGTCGCTCGAGTCGGATGTCCTCTGGTACTGCTGCGTCGATCAGCGCGTCCAGCGATTCGTATCCCAGTGTCTCCAACATGGCCCGGATGTCGTTGGGACGGGGGCCGAGGTGACGCGATGCGAAGCGGTCGTCGCTATGTGTGAACTGTGATTGACTATTCATCGTGTCGACTACCCTATGCATGCAAACGCCCCGGGGAACCCAGGGCGTGTAAGTGTACCGGTCTCGTCGTTGGTCCCTCCGGCCAGCTGCTATTCCCCGATGTGTGAGGAATAATCCGCTGCCGTCAGCAGTTGGCCGAGATCCTCAGGATTGCGAACCTGCAGCTTGATCATCCACCCGTCGCCGTAAGGATCGCGATTCACCAGCCCGGGATCCCCCTCGAGAGCCTCGTTGACCTCCGTCACTTCTCCCGCTACCGGACAGAAGAGGTCGGAGACGGCCTTGACGGCTTCGATAGTACCGAAGACGTCCATCTGACTGAACTTGGCTCCGACTTCGGGCAAGTCCACGTATACGACGTCGCCCAGCTCTCCCTGGGCGTAGTCGGTGATACCCACCAGTACAATGCTGGCGTCCGCAGTCGGCTTAACGTATTCGTGCTCTTCGGTATAATGTAGACTCTCGGGAACTTCCGACATGCCTGTTCCGCTGTTCAAGGACGAGTGGCGAGGCGTAGGTTATGTGGGTGCCCACGGCATGTCAACCGCGCCGTTCGAGTCCCTGATAGAGGTCTGTCTCGAGCCCAATAGCTGCGCGTTCGGCGGCGTACCATTCTCGTTCCATCGGCGGGCTCGCCGACGGGTCGTCGAGGTCGAACGGTGCATCGCCAGAGGCGTGCGCGGCGTTGGCGGCGCGTTTCACATCCTGCCAGGGTCGCACGTCGAGGCGAGCGGCGAGTTGCCGGTCCGGCGTACCGCGGAGTCTGCTGGAGATGCGTCGTGCCACCGGTTCGGGATAGGCGACATAGAATAGGGAACACGCCGAGCGCGCCTGGGACGATGCCTGGTGCGTCCACTGGTGGACAGCGACGTGATCGCGATGCCCGTTGCCGCCGTCGGCGCCGAACGTGACGATCACGGCTGGCGCAATCCGCCGGATGGCGTGGGCCAGGGCGTTGACGGCCGACGCGTCGTGGGACTCGAGCGTGCCGGCTGAGTACCCGAGGCCGACGGTTCCGGTCAGCCCCAAGAGCGAGGCATCCTCACTCAGCTCACGCGGAGACTCACCAGCTGTCGCGCACACCAGGTGCGTTTCGATGCCCGCATCGGCGTACCGTGCCAAGGTTCCGCCGATGGCGAACGCGGCGTCATCCGGATGCGCGGTGACTGCGAGGAGCGGCCCGCCGCGGCCAGCGAGTCGGGCGGCAGCGCGGGCCCGGATCGACCGCCAAGCCCCCCGCGCAGCATCTTCCAGTTGGGCGAGCGTACCTGCGTTGTCGAGCACGATATCGCTGCGCTCGCGCTTCCGGTCGGTCGGCGCCTGGGCGGCAATGAGGTGATCGGCCTCCTCCGCGGGCATGCCCCTGAGCGTGGTTAGGCGCCGGTGGCGCAGCTCGACCGGCGCATCTACCAGGACCACGAGATCGAAGTCGTCCGGGTTGAGCACCTCGAACAACAGCGGGATGTCGTTCACCAGCACGCAGTCGCCACGAGCAGCGGTCGCAGTGGCGAGTTCCGCCCGGCGCTGTTGCACCACGGGATGCACGATGGCATTCAGTGCCGCGAGGGATTCTTCGTTTCCCATCGCCTTGCGTCGCAGGGCGCCGCGATCCAGGGACCCATCTGGGCAGAGCACGTCTCGACCGAAGCGGTCGACAATGGCGGCTAGGGTCTCCGAACCCGGCTGCTGTGCCTCGCGAACCAGCTCGTCGGCGTCGATGACGGTGGCGCCCCATTCCGCGAAATGCCGGGCTACGATGGATTTGCCGGAGGCGACGTTACCGGTGAGCGCGACGTTGAGCATCGGGAGCGATTAGCGAGTAGCGATTAGCAATTAGCAGTTTGCGATTCGCAGTCTGGAGTTCGTGGCTGCCTCTGGAATGGGACGCTGTCGGCCGCACGCCCTTTTCCGCAAACTGCTAATAGCAAACTGCTAATCGCTCTCATAACAACCTCGTCTGATCCTCGTCCACCGTGGGCAGCTCGTGACAGTGGCGGCAGCGAGCCTCGTACGCCTCGCTTCCACCCACCATGATCGTCGGCGAGTCGTACCGGGCGGGCTTGCCGTCGATGAGGCGTTGATTGCGGCAGGCGGGGTTGCCGCAGCGGACGCAGATGGCGTGGAGCTTGTCCACGACCTCGGCCACCGCCAGCAACTCGGGGATGGGGCCGAACGGTTCGCCACGGAAGTCGGTGTCCGTGCCGGCCACGATCACCCGAACCCCCCGCTGGGCCAGGGCGGTGCAGATGTCGACGACGCCCGGATCGAGGAACTGCGCCTCGTCTATGGCAACGACCTCGGTCTCGGGGCGTACCTGCCGCATGATCTCAGCCGCCGAGTCCGCGGGTTGGGCCTCCACCGACAGCCCGTCATGGGTGGTGACCGTGAAGACACTGTAGCGGTCGTCCAGGTGGGACTTGAAGACCTGGACGCTCTTCCTAGCGATGACGGCCCGCCGGACCCGGCGAATGAGTTCTTCACTCTTGCCGCTGAACATTACGCCCGTGATGACTTCGATCCAGCCGGGGCGTGGGCTGTGCAACATGTGGCGGGCCTTTCGCTGCCGGAGGCCGGAGAGGGTATCGCCAGCGCGGAGCTGCGGCAAGGCGCTTGCCAATCTCGGTCACGCATCCTTACTTAGTTGCCGGCGGCGGACGGCTGGCGTCCGGCGTGCCGACTCACGCGTAGCTCTCCTAATCTTACGCAGAGGGGTATCAGGGGTGAACAAGACAGAATTGACTGATGCGCTCGCGTCCCAGACAGGTCTGTCCAAAGCGGACGCAGGACGGGCGGTGGAGGCGCTGTTCGGCGATGACGGTCTCATCGTCAAGGAGCTGAAGGCAGGCGGCCGCGTCCAGATCACCGGATTCGGATCGTTCGTGGCCCGCAAGCGCGCTGCCCGGACCGGTCGAGACCCGCGCACAGGCGCCACGATCCCGATCGCGGCGGCGACCCTGCCGGCGTTCAAGGCGGGGCAGGCGCTGAAAGACGCGCTGAACAGGTAAGCAGTCAGCCGCTTGCCGCTGCTTGTTGCAATTAGCAATTAGCAGTTTGCAATTCGGTGGTCCTTCCAGCGGCCGCCCGAAGTGCGAATTGCCAATTGCCAATTGCCCGCTGAAGGCGCCCTATCGCTGATCGAACCGGACGGCCACGGTACGTCCGCGCAGCGGCACGCCCTGCAGCCCTTGGAGCGCCCGGTGNNCGGTGTGCGGCTTCCTCGCGTACCTCCACCACCGTGAAGCTCTCCCGCACTTCCACCCGTCCGATGTGGTCCCTCGATAGTCCCACCGCATTGAGGAGAGCACCCACCACGTCACCCGTCCGGACCCGGTCCTGCCTGCCCACGTTGAGGTGGAGGTGAACCCAGGTGGGGACCGCCACGGGAGCAGACGGCTGGGGGGCCGATTCGGGCTCCCGGGCCCGCAGCAGGGCCGCTGCCACCAGCGCCGGATCGTACTCATCAAATAGTGGGGTCAGCGCCAAGAGGTCATGTGAGTAGTCACTCTCTTCTAGCTGCCCTCGAACGGCTTCTCGGAACCTTGTGAGACGGTCTCGTGCTCGGTCGGCCTCGTGAGGCAGACGCAAGACCTCCAGGGGCCGGGCCAGGCGGCGGAGATACGACAGCTGAGCCGGTCGTGCGAATACGGCCACCTTGCGGGCGGCGCCGAGCAATGCCCCGAGTACCTCAGCGGAGGGGAGTTCCACCGCCAGCGCCAAGTCTACGGGCTCTGAACTGGGATCCGCTCCGAACCGCACGTTGGGGTCCAAGGCATGCTCGGACCAGCGGGCCTCCGGAGCGGGACCAGGGTCCCAGATGAGGGCCGAGGTGGGATCGAGGCTGTCGAGGGTGGCGCGGACCGCCCACTGCAGGCGCTGCCGGCTGACGAGCGCGTAGAGCGCCGGCCCGATCGGTGCTTCTGGTATGCTCGCAGCCGTGACCCTGGGGGCGCGTCGCGCATGTCGCTCAACGAAGTCGTCCACCGCCGACACGTCGGCGGTGGCGACCAGCCGCTGCACGCCGGTGCATTCGGCCAGCACGGTGTCGATCGACTCGGCGGCGCCGAGCAGCAACTGGGCTTCCGGCCAGAGCACCACCACGCGGGATAGCGCTTCGAGCCTGACGATCGAGCGCGCCAGCAGTTGCACTACGTCGGCGGGTGTCGCCAGCAAGGTGCGCACCCGCCCCGCCTTCACCAGCCGACCCGTGCGAGCCAGCCCACTGGCCACGTGTACCGGGCGGAGCGTCTCGAGTGACCTGATCTGGTCCGAGAGATCGGCTGCTTCGCTGAGATCGGGGACGAGCACTAGTGTCTGGATACCGCAGCCATCGGTGCGGCACAGCCGCCGCAGGAGTGGCAGGATCGCCCAACCCACCGGAGGGGATACGTAGACTAGGCTTTTCCCACTCTGCAGCGCGGCGCGATGGGCGGCGTCGAACTCCGGCGCATACTCCCAGGACACGGTGCCCTCAGTTATCAAAAAGTGGCGGTGGTTCCGACTCCTTCGGCATGGTAGTTTCTTCTGGAGCCGCACGCAACCGACCGGGCGGTAATGGCCCGGGCTTTGCCTCCTGGAGGAGCAACGATGCGAGCAGGGTTGGTCCTTTGTCTGGTCGCCGCCCTGGTGCTGGTGCGAGCCCCGCTCGAGGCGCAAGAACGAGCAACCGCCCGAGAGCTAGGCGTTGTCGTCGGGATTCTCTCGCCGGGTCCGCTCAACGCCATTACCGATGTGGCGGGGGTGCGCGTAGGCCAGGTCACTATCGCCCGGGGTGACTCCATCAACACCGGCGTCACGGCCATCCTTCCCCACAGTGAGAACGTCTTCCGCGAAAAGGTCCCGGCCGCCGTGGTGGTGGGCAACGGGTTCGGCAAGCTGGTGGGTTTCACCCAGGTGCAGGAGCTGGGAGAGCTCGAATCTCCTGTGGTGCTCACCTGCACCCTCTGCGTCCCTCGGGCCGCCGACGCCGTCCTGACGTATCTGCTATCGCTTCCCGGCAACGAGGGAGTCCGGTCGGCCAATGCCGTGGTCGGGGAGACGAACGATGGATACCTCAGCCACATTCGACTGCGTCCCATCACTCAGGACGACGTCCTGGGCGCGATTCGCTCTGCCAAGGAAGGCCCGGTTGAGCAAGGAAGCGTTGGCGCAGGGCGGGGCACGACGGCCTTCGGGTGGAAGGGCGGCATTGGCAGCTCGAGCCGGAGGCTGCCGTCGGATCTGGGAGGCTGGACGGTTGNNGCGTGCTGGTCCAATCGAACTATGGTGGCGTGCTTACCATTGCCGGCGCTCCCGTCGGACAGGAGCTGGGGCGGCACTATCTCAGGGGTCGGGTACCAGGGGCTGGGGGGGCTGCAGCGGGCAGTGGGTGGCAGGTGGAAGGTGACCCCGACCTTGCTGACGGTTCGATCATGATCGTGGTCGCCACCGATGCGCCCTTGAGTCACCGCAACCTGGAGCGGCTGGCGCGCCGCGCGCTGGCTGGTCTCGCGCGGACAGGGAGTTCCATGACGAACGGCTCGGGTGACTACGTGATCGCCTTCACCACCGTTCCGGTGTCCCAGATCGGATCGGTGCCAATCGTGAGTAACAACCGCATGAGTCCCCTGTTCCAAGCGGTGATCGAGGCCACGGAGGAAGCCATTTACAACTCCCTCTTCATGGCAACAACGGTCAAAGGGCATCGGGGTACGGTGGAGGCGTTGCCCGTCGAGGCGACCTTGGAGATTCTCAAGCGACACGGAGTGGTGCGCTAATGGCGACCGAATCGGCACAGCCAGCCTTCAAGCCTTCCAGGAATCTCGAGCACCTCAAGCCGTCCGCCACGATCGCGGTCTCACTGGAAGCGCAGCGGCGTAAGGCCGCAGGTGAGGACGTAATCGATCTGTCAGCGGGCGAGCCGGACTTCGATACTCCGCGCATTCCTGCTGAGGCGGGCATAAAAGCGATCCAGCAAGGGATGACGCACTATCCGGCCAACCCGGGCATTTTGGAGCTGCGGGCGGCTGCCGCCCGCCACCTGTCGCTGCTCTCAGGCGGGCGTAGCGTCAACGCCGATCACATCGTGGTCTCAACCGGTGCCAAGCAGTGTCTCTTCAACGCCTGTTTCGCGTTGTTCGGGCCGGGCGACCGTGTGTTGATCCCCTCACCGGCGTGGGTGTCTTACCCCCACATGGTGCACTTTGCGCGGGCGACCCCGGTGCTGGTACCGGGCGACGTGGAGTGGAGTCTCAAGGTTGGTGTGGAGGACTTGGAGAAGGCTAGCGATCAGCGTGCGGCCGGCCTGATCCTGTGTTCCCCGGTCAACCCGACGGGAGCGGTCTACACTCGCGCCGAGTTGAAGGCAATCCTCGAATGGGCGCGGCAGCGGGAGTTATGGGTCATCACGGACGAAGTGTACCGGCGGATTCACTACGGCTCAGGGCCCGCGCCATCGGCCCTGGATCAGCCGGACGAGCTGCTGGATCGGGTGGTGATAGTGACAGGAGTGAGCAAGACGTACGCCATGACGGGCTGGCGGATCGGATTCACCGTAGCACCTCTACCAGTGGCCAAAGCCATGGCGGCCATCCAGAGCCATGTAACCAGCGGCGCCTCGCACCCGGCGCAGTGGGCGGCGGCGACCGCATTGTCCGACGAGCGGGTTGAAGCGGATGTAACCCGGATGGTCGAAGCCTTCCGGCACCGTCGGGATTTCGTGGTGTCGTATTTCCGCGAGCGGCTCCCTGGGGTGGAGTTCGTGGAACCCCTCGGCGCTTTCTACTTCTTCTTCCGCGTCGACGGATTCTTCAGCGAGAAGCTGTCGGGGGCCACTGACTACTGCGGGCGCCTGTTGGCGGAACAGGGCGTTGCGTTGGTCCCGGGTGAGGCGTTCGGAGACCATCGCTGGGTGCGGCTCTCCTACGCCGCGTCGGAGAAGGACCTCGAGCAAGCGGTTGCCCGGATCGCCGAGTTTGCCCGCTCCCTCGAGACAGTGGGGGGCAAGTGACCGGCCTGAGAGACTTCTCCGGCGCAGTGGAACCGCTGAGCGGCGAGTTGCCGCGCGTCCAGTTCCGGTGGGATGCCGAGACCGAGATCCTGTCCGGCGCTCTGGAGCACGTCGAGGGAGCGCGGGGGCTGACGGGTTCCATCGAGCTGGAGGATGCAAAGGGCTCGATCATCACGCTGGATCTCACGGGCGGAGTCATGCGGGCATTGGAGGTGGTGGTGTGGCCCAGCACGAAGATCGTGCCCGGCTTGACGCCTCCGGCTGCGGAGCGCGAAGGCCGCCTGATCGTGCCTTCCCGGGTCTCCCAGCCTGGCATTGCGCTGCTCGAAGTCGACGTGACGCTGTTCGCCGAGTGGACCCCCGACCAATCGGTGATCCACCTGCAGGTTGGCACTCGCCGCCGATCCGAGGCGGTCGCGTTGGCGGATAATCTGGTTCTCGAGCTGGACGGCTCCGGTGAGCTGGCGGGATTCTGGCTGCTCAATGTGCCGCCGTTTCCGGACACGGAGGGGGAGCAGTGAGACGCATCCTATCGATTCTCACAACGACCCTCGTCGCACTCACGGCAAGCCTGTGCGTCACGGCCGTCAATGCACGGCAGGCGGAGAGCCAGATCCGGGTTCTGGTCAATGGGCGGATCTGGACGGGAGACGTGGCGCGCCCGTGGGCGGAGGCTGTCGCGCTCCAAGACGGGCGTATCCTCGCCGTCGGTGATCGCGCTCAAGTGGTGCGGGCCGCCGGGTCCGACGCTCGCCAGGAAGATCTGGCAGGTCGCTTCGTGACCCCCGGGTTCATAGACACGCACACCCATTTCGCCCGGGCAGGCGAACTGCTGCTGGGCGTCAACCTGCTAGACGTATCCGACGATACCGGGCTTCGACGCCGGGTAGGGGAGGCTGGTGATCGGCTCCCCCCGGGCTCGTGGATGGTGGGAGGTGATTGGGGGGCGTACGACCTTGAGAGTGACTGGGCCCCACGGCGGTCCGTGCTCGACTCGCTCACCGGCGACCGCCCGGCGCTGCTCAACAAGTGGGATCGATCCCAGTTCGTTGCCAACGCTGCCGCGCTGGCCGCTGCGGGGATCGACCCGGCCACCCACGACGGCTTACTGAGCCGGGAAGAAGCCGGCCGGATCTATCGTGCGATGCCGCGGCCCTCCTTCGAGCAGCGGCTTGCCGAAGCCCGGCTGGGGCTCTGGGACCTCGTGCGCCACGGGGTGACCACGATCCACGACATCACGGGTGCTGGAGCGATGCGCACCTACCAGTACCTCAAGGCGCGTGATTCTCTCACCGTACGCGTGTGCGCTCGCCCCACGCTGGATCACTGGGAGGATCTGGCCGCGGTCGGCATCGTCACTGGCTATGGCGACGAAGTGCTTTCTATCTGCGGGTTGAAGGGCTTCGTAGACGGCATCATGGGCAATTCCTCCGCCATGTTCCGGGAGCCCTACCGCCACATGCCGGACACTCGGGGGCGGTGGCGGACCATGATGTCCCCGCCGGGCAACATGGAGCGCCTCATCGGATCCGCGGACTCGGCGGGACTCACTCCCCAGATCCACGCCATCGGTGACCTGGCAGTGGACACCCTGCTGGACATGTTCGCGGATGCCATTGAGCAGAATGGTCCACGGGACCGGCGCTTGCGCATGATCCATGCCCAGGTGGTCGAAGCGGACGACTTCCGCCGCTTTGGTGAACTGGGAATCATCGCGGAAGTCCAGCCATACCATGCCATCGATGACATGCGCTGGATGGAGGACCGGATCGGCAGCCGGTCCCGGGGGGCCTATGCCTTCCGCTCCCTCATCAAGAATGGCGGAGCCCTCCTGGTGTTCGGGTCCGATTGGCCTGGCACCAACGCCGCGTGGTACCCAGCCGATCCGGTGCTGGGCATCTACGCGGCGGTCACCCGCAAGACCCTGGACGGGAAGCCCGAGGGGGGCTGGTATCCGGACGAGCGGGTGACGGTGCAGGAAGCGTTGGAGGCCTACACGGTCGACGCAGCGTACGCCGCCTTTGAAGAGGACTGGAAGGGCAAGCTGGCACCGGGATACGTCGCGGACCTCGTGGTGCTGTCTGAAGACCTGTTCGCTATTGCGCCCGACGCGATCAAGGATGTGCGCGTCCTGCGTACCATGGTCTCCGGGCGGTGGGTCTACTCGGCCGAGGCGCTTTCTCCCTAGTCATGGAGGAGCGGATCGTCGAGTACGTTCGAGCCCTGTTTGCTCCCGAAGACGAGGTGCTCGTGGGGATCCGAGCCCGACATGAGAAGGATGGGCTGCCGCTCATCTTCATCTCCCCGGAAGAAGCCAAGATCATTACGGTTCTCCTGGCAGCCGTCGGGGCAAGACGGGTGCTTGAGGTGGGTACGCTGGGCGGCTACAGCGGCGTGTGGATTGCTCGGTCCCTCCCACCCGGGGGGGTCCTCGTGACGATCGAGCGTGACCCCGCCCATGCCCAGGTGGCGCTAGAGGCCTTCGCGGCAGCCGGGGTGGCCGACCGGGTGGACCTTCGGGTGGGGGAAGCCAGGGATGTGCTCGCCACCCTGCAACCGCCCTTCGATGCGGTGTTTCTGGATGCCGACAAGCCGCCCCTGGGAGACTACTTCCACGAGGCGATGCGGCTCTTGCGACGGGGTGGCTTGTTGCTGTGCGACAACGCGTTCATTCATGGCCGAGTGGTGGATGCGGGAGATGCCGAGCCAGACGTCGAGGGGGTTCGCACGCTCAATCGCTTGGCGGCGAGCGATCGCCGCCTGGTTTCGGCCATCGTCCCGGTGCGGGATGGACTCACCATTGGCGTGAAGGTGGGGGACTGACAGCGTCGAGTCGTCATCGTCTTTGTGACGCGGTGCTCCGAGTAGGGGGGACGGTCAGTGCTGGCGTCCCCCTCAGCCATGCGGCCCCGTCGGTTACCTCTCCCTTTGGATCTGCCAGCTACGTGGAGGGAGATCGGATACGCGCCCTGGAAGTCGGTGATGCTGCAGCTCCTCCGACTGAGCTGGCCTTCCTCGACGGCATTCAGCGCTACGCGGTGGAGGGTCGCATCGGACTCGTGCCTGTGGTCCGGGGATATGTCGCTGCAGCGGTGCTGCGGCGGGTGCGGGAAACTCTGCAAGCCGTCGAGTCGAGGTCCGAGGAGTTCGTGCTGGCCCCGTTCGAGCGGCTCACTAGCCAGCAACGTGCCGAGCTGGAAGGGGTGGGGCTCCCCCTGTACGACTGCCCCGCGGCGGAGCGATCTCACCCGATCCTCGATGTACGGCTTGCGGCCAAGGAGGTGGAGACCAAGCGCGAGGTGCTGGAGCTGGAAATCGCCCGGCGATACCTCGAGGCCGAGCCGGCAGGCTGGTTGGTGGTGGATGGGGCGCTCACGGCGCTGAGTGAAGTACTTGAGATGTCGCCAAAGGTGCTTGGCCTGATCAAGAGTCACGAGACGCAGTTTCTCGACGGCCGCGACCTCGAGGTAGCCCTGACCCTGCCCGCCGCGCACCGCACCAGCGTCTTCGCTAGGGCGGTGGGGGAGCACGGCCGGGTCTACACGTGGTATCTTCGTTTGTGGCCCTGGGAGGAACACGATCTCCTGTACGGACTGGTGCGTGTGGAGCGTGCGCCAACGGATGCCACGGTAGATGAGGCCACAGCGGTGAGCCGCTGGCTCCTCGCCGAGCGGGCGCCGCTGGCCGCCCGCGACGGGCGCTGGGATCGTCTGATCTATCCGATACAGCAGGTGGAGACCTACCTGCGGGCCCAGGCCGGAGGTTGGTGGTGATTCGACTCGGCGACGGTGGACCTGTCGGCCGGGTGGTGGCTACCGAGGCGCTGCCGGCCGGACCGCATCAGTTTCACTTCTGGACCGCGACTGCAACGCCCGTCGGCATTGGGGCGATCGTCCGGGTCGACGAGGAAGCCGGGCGCACCGTGTACGCAGTGGTGGTGGACGGACGAGCCTACTCCGATCTGGCCACGCCGTTGCACGAAGTGGTAGCTGCCGAAGGGGACCCCGCCGGCACGCGGGCGCCGACCCGGCGCACCGAGGTGCGGCTCTGGACAGCGGCGGTATTACGTCACGTGCCGGAGGAGCCAGTTCAGCCCGTTCCCCTGGCGGAGGTGCGGCTGGCGACGGATGAGGATGTCGAGGCCGCGCTGCGCATGGATGCCTACGTCCGGTCTGAGCAACCCAGCGCGATTCCGGTGGGCGTGTACCGTGCTGGCGGGCTTACGGCTCCAGTCTCCCTGGACGCCGAGTTCTTGCTCGGTCCTGAATCGGCCCACTTGAACATCAACGGTGTCTCGGGGCTCGCCACCAAGACCAGCGCGGTGGAATTCATCCTCGCCAGCATCTTCCAGCGCCTCCCGATGCAGAAGGGCACAGTCGCCGCCGTCTGCTTCAACGTGAAGGGACCGGACCTGTGCTTCTTGGACCAGCCCGGGGAGCTGGCCGACGCCGACCGGGAACTGTACGCGGCGCTGGGCATCGAGCCCCGACCATTCGACCGAGTGCACTACTATGCGCCGTTCAAGGTGGACGGAGTGAACCTGAACACGCTCCGTTCCCACCCTGATCTCCTGGGCTCGGTGCAGCCTCTCGTGTGGGGGCTGCGGGAGGTGCTGAATTTCCACGAGGTGCTGCTCAACCGCGATGACATCGACGCCAAGGCGGACGCCTTCCTCGACTTCCTAGCCGATCGGGTGGTGGAGAGGGAATTCCGTGATGAGTGGGGCAATACCCACCGCGTGCGAAGCTTTGCGGACCTCGAGCGCCTGTTCCGCTGCATCTTCGACGGGCTGGAGCAGGCGGGGCGGAGTGACGTGTGGCGGACCCATCACGTCGCCACGATTCGCAAGGTTCGGAACCGGCTGCTGAACATCTCCACGCGCTGCAAGGGACTGGTGACCGACGACGGGACGGTGAGCGATCTACCCTTCGGGCAGCTCGAGGACCGGGCGGTCTACGTGCTGGATGTCGCGGGCATGGACCAGTTGGGACAGGATCTGGTCTTCACCCGGGTGGTCTCGATGCTGCGCGAGCACCTCGAGCGGGGGGATCTCGGGGTGGAGCACGTCATTGTGTTCGTTGACGAGCTGAACAAGTATGCGCCCAGCGACGGTCCCGAGACGTATGTCAAGAAGATGCTGCTGGACATCTCGGAGCGAGGGCGGTATCTCGGATTGGTACTGTTCGCTGCCCAACAGTTCCGGTCGCAGGTGCATCGTCGGATTGTGGGGAATGCCGGTACCGTGGTGTTCGGTCGTATGGACATGGATGAGCTCGCGACGCCGGGCTATCAGGTCCTGTCGCCGGCCACCAAGATCAAGCTGGCCACCTTGCCGAAGGGCGAGCTGATGGTGCGGCATCCGCACTTCACGCAGCCGGTGTTCGTGCGCTTTCCCCGGCCGCCGGTTCTCAGTGGACCGGTGGGACTCAAGCAGTTTCCGCCGGCTGCTGACCTGCCGTTCGAAGAAGCCGTGGTACGACAGCTCGCTGCGCTCGACCGGCGGGTGTCTTCCGCCCGAATCAAGTCAAGGATTCCATTGCGGGCCGGAGGGAGGACGACGTGCGCCGTGCGCTGCTTGCGACTAAGCGGACCCGGCCAGAGGATGTGGTAGGGTTCTTCATGGCGAGCCTGGGCCCCGCCGTAAGCCGTGAACCGATCGGCCGAGGAGAGAGCGTGGCACGACCACTCAGATCGGTGGAGGATCCGTATGCGACGTAACACGACATGGCTCGGTGTCCCTGCCGCCTGCCTGGCGCTGTCAGTCATGCCGCACGCGGCCCGCGCCCAGCAGAGCATACTGTTGCGCTATCACCCCCACCCACGGGCACAGATGCAGACGGTGGTGTGGTCCGACCTCACGAGCACGATCAGCGAGCAAGGGTCGGCTGACAGCATCACGATCGAAGCTGGCGCCCTTCAGAGCATCACGCAGCGGCTGGTCGAGGAACGGGGCGCCTTCTACCTGATCGAAGTGATGATCGATTCCACTCGGGCCCGGACGCGCCCGCTGGGAGGAGCGTGGAGCGATGTTGAACACCCGGCCCAGCACGTCGCAGCCCGGTTTCTCGTCGATGATCGGTTCCGCATCTCCGATGTGGAGGCTGTAGGCGAGGACACAGCGCTGATAGCTGAGATCCAGACCATGGGAGGCCTCGCACCCGGGTTCGAGTTCGTCCTGCCCGAGGAGCCGATCGCCGTGGGAGAGAGCTGGACGGCTGACATCGTCTTTCCGCTGTCCACCTCTTCGGGCTTGGAGGGCGAGGAGGGGGTGGCGGAAAGCCTGCCGCAACAGGCGGAGATCATCGCTCTGTCCACGTTCACTCTGGACAGCCTGGTGGTGCGGCCCACCGATACCCTCGCGTACGTGCGGATAAGGGGCAGCTTTCTGCCCACCACGGTTACGGAGGCTGGGGAGGAGGCAGGAGGCGCGCTCGACATCACCGGTGCCTTCGGCGGCCACATGATCTGGTCGACGGCGTGGGACGCGTTCGTCTCGGGTGCGGTGCGTACGCGGGCCACGGTGCGGTTCCAGCTGGGTACGCCCGAGGCGGGTATGGTCACTATGGTGCTCAGTCTCGACGGTTCGACCCGATTCCAGGTTCGCCCATGACACCAGGGGCTGCGGGTCTCGGGCTCGTCCTGTTGGCGTTGCCCCACAGCGCTGTGGCACAAGACAGCCTCCGGCTCCAGTTCTCCCCAGTCCGCGGAGTACGGATTCANNGCGCCGGCGCCATGCAGACTTCCACGCGGGAAACTGCGGAGCTCGGCGGCATGACGCAGGTGGCGCTCGAGGGGCCGGATGGTGGGTTGGTGGTCCACCTCACATTCGATTCCCTTCGGGCGCGAATGCGCGAGGGTGGTGAGCGGTGGCGAGAGCGTCAGGTCGGCCAGCCTGACAGCCTATGGATTCAGGTGCGGATCGATCGGCGAATGCGGGTGCTGGGAACCAATGCTGGGGGCGACGCTCCGGGGGCCAAGCTGCTCGTTCCTCTGCTCACGGGCGTTCCCGGCCTGGTGCTTCCCGAACAGTGGGTGAAAGCAGGCGACCGCTGGACGGCGCGTCTTGAGGTCCCCCTGGACGCCTTCGGCGGCCGACCACCGACGATCGCATACGTACCGACCCTGGCTGGCCGGACCACCTTCGCGGTGGACAGCGTTATCGCCCGCGCCAGAGACACCTTGGCCTACGTGGAGTTCGCCGGCGCCTTCGCGCCGAAGAAGGTGGNNCACGGCACTGAGTTACTCAGGTGGCGTCCAGGGCGCCCTTGTCTGGTCGACCGGCTGGGGGGCGTGGGTCTCCGCTGCCACCCGCCTCCGGGTCGTGGTGAGTATGGCGGGGGCTGGAGCAACTCCGGGGCCCACTCGCGGACGGATCACCGTCGAGACCACTATCCGCGAGTCGGTCCGCCAGTAGCCAGTGAAGCTCGCTCACCTCGCGGACGTCCACCTCGGGTTCCGGCAGTTTCATCGTCTGACGCCGCACGGGATCAACCAACGCGAAGCGGATGTTGCCGCGGCGTTCCGGCAGACCATCGACGACATTGTGGGAGCACGGCCTGACATCGTCATCATTGCCGGGGACCTCTTCAATTCCGTGCGCCCGACTAACCCAGCCATCCTCCACTCCTTCGACCAGTTTCGGAGGCTCAGAGAGGCGCTCCCCGACGCGCCTGTCGTCATCGTAGCGGGTAACCACGACACACCGCGCTCGCTCGAAACGGGCACCATTCTCAGACTATTCGAAGCAGTGGGCGGCGTGCATGTCGTCGCGGACGCGCCACGAGATCTGGTGTTCGAAGACCTGAATCTCACCGTGACGTGTGTTCCCCACGCTGCGTGGAC
>JABAOC010006765.1_pt4 | contig 16889 bp, 17 predicted proteins | sample 7062161 | NCBI WGS metagenome assembly JABAOC01 (sample SAMN14538625, study PRJNA623070) | marine sediment metagenome | biome: marine biome [ENVO:00000428]; feature: marine pelagic biome [ENVO:01000023]; material: deep marine sediment [ENVO:00002113] | place: India: Gulf of Khambhat ... | reverse complement strand
TAATTGCCTCTCCCGCAGACGCCGCCGCGCTGGTAATGGAGCAATTGCGCTACCAGGATCGGGAACATTTTCTGGCGTTGTTCCTGGACACGCGAAACCGGGTCATCACTCAAAAGACCATCTCCGTGGGCAGCCTGCAGGCGAATGTCGTGCATCCGCGCGAGGTATTCAAAGAGGCTGTATCACGCTCCTCCGCCGCGCTCATCGTGCTTCACAACCACCCCAGTGGAGACCCCGCTCCCAGCCAAGAGGACCGCGCCATCACCGCCCGGCTGAAAGAGGCGGGTGGCCTCATGGGCATTCCTCTGCTGGATCACATCATCATCGGCGCGGGGAAGTTCATCTCTCTCAAAGAACAGGGGATCTTGTAGAGGGGAGGAGAAGAGCGAATGTACCGCATGCGCTGGTTCTCTTCCTCGCGTATGGTTACCGCCTCGCCCCTGGGCGATTACGTGTCGCTTTCCCTTTCACGATGGCGGCATAATCCTCGGCGAGTTGAACCACCTTGTTGGTGAGGTCCCACAGCCGTTCTTGAAGGCGGCGGTTTTCGGTTTCCAGGTGTTGAAGCCTGGATTGGGAGCCATGGGCCGCGTCGGAGACGTCGTGAGATGCTTGGCGTGAAGCGCGGCTCGCGACTGACGCGGGAGCGGCCTTTTTGGGGGGATACTTCTTCCGTTCGCTGGCCTTAATGCCGACATAGATAGTGAAATTGATGTCTTCCAGGACTCGCCCGCCGCCGTTTCGCAGGTCTAAATATGCACAGCGTAGTATGCAACTACCTTTGGCAAGCGCCAGCAAGTTACGGACGGTCTGTTGATGTGCTCCTCCCAAAACCCAGCGCGCCTGCTGGGCATCTTCCTCCTCATCCCACAACAGACTCCGGTCGAAATCTACCTTCCAAGTGCCGCCAACACTTTTCTCAGGCAGGGCCACCTCGAGGGTGTCTCCCGGTTCCAGCGAGATGGGTTTCTTGGCATCTTGCGGGCCAATCCGGATCGTCTGCGACACGGTCTTTTACTCCGGCTTGGCAGAAAGTCCGATCACTCCTCAAGGACTGATCTCTCTCGCCAACAGCGCCGCCCCCAAAATAGGGCCGTCTCGGCCCAGTTTCGCAACCAACAGAGGGCATCTTCTTCCCGCAGGCCGGCTCATCAGACTCTCACGCAGGTGGGCCATCCACATCTCATCCGGCAGGGCCGGGCCAGAAACTACAACAGCCTCAGGATCATACAATTCCATAAGCCCGATTAATGCTTGGCCGACCCAAAACGCCCCCTCCTTCATTACTTCATGTGCAAGGGGGTCTCCGGCCTCCGCCGCTTCTATTAATAGCCCAAGTGTGAGAGATTCCGGCTTTCCTCCAGCCGATTCCAGGACAGCCGACTTCTGCCCACGGGCGATTTTCGCTTTGGTTATCTCCACAAGGGCAGAGTCGCTCGCCACCGACTGCCAACAGCTACTCCGCCCACATCCACATAGAAAAGGATCCTCTTCCTCGTTGTCTGCAGTATAGTCAGGGAGGGTCAGATGCGCTGCCGTGGCAAACGCTCCACTGGCCCCCTCCAGAACCTTACCCTCCAACATCGCCGCGCAGCTCAGCCGGCCGCCGCTGGAGAAGTACAAGAGATTGCTCAAGCCGACTCCAGCCCCCAGCAGGGCCTCCGCGGCAAGGGCGGCTTTTGTCTCTTCAATGAGTAAGACAGGCTGCTTTAAGTGCTCGCCGGCCAACTCGACAAGAGAAACTTCGCTCCACCCGGGGAATTCGGGGGACTCCAGACACACCCCATCACGGTGGCGGCCCGCCAGCGCAATACCTATGCCACATATCTGTGCCGCACTCCCATCTCCCGCTTGCACCTCCTGGAGCGCCGCCAGTGCCTGATGCAGTACCGTTTCCGGCAATGCCGTGGGAAGACACGGGCGGGTCGCCTGAGCCGTCATCTTGCCCTGGGGATCCAGCAGCGTCGCTCGCACAATGTCGGAGGCAAGATGCAAACCCAGGCCGTGCTTCGTCTCACTAATCAACTGCTGGGACGGTGCGCGCTCGCCGGGAGAAATTGAGGTGGTTTCCGCTTCAGGGTCAATCAGTGAGAAGCCGATCTTGCGGTTTGCGGCATCCAACACCGCGGCGGCCGCGGCGTATAAACCCTGGCTCTCACTTCGCGCGGCACCCAATAGCTGTTTCTTTTTCTCACCTTCTACAAGTTCCAGGCTCACATAAACCGCGGCTTCGCCGGAACTAAGCCTGAAATCTCCTACTTCCAGCAGCCTGATCCTCTTCTCCGCAAATGTCTCCGACCGTGATTCGAGGTATGAATTCAGCCCATTTACGGCCGCCGACGCTGCCAGTCGCCGCTGGCTCCTTTCTATTCTGCTCTCTTGTTCACCGATATAGCGGCCGCTGCCGTCATGAAGGGCGACCAGTGCTTTGCGCCCTCCTCTCGTCAAGGAGATTCTTACCTCCTCCAGAGTGAGCCGCATTGTGCCCGGCGCAGCGACCGAGGGATGCTCCCGTTCTTGCCGGGGAAAATGCGCCTCAGCCTGCATCCGTTGAAGCCAGGAAAGTGTATCGTCCACGCCGGTTCCAGTCAGCCTCCTCTCTATTCCTCCGAGGGCTCCCTCCAGAGGGACAACTGTCCCATCGTTTGTTCCTTTGCCGCCTGCTCATAAGCGCGTCGAGGAGGGAGGCCTTTCTTGCGGTGTTTCCAGATGGCGCGGAGCAAGTCAGCTTGCTCTTTCGTAAAAAGGTTGCGCTCCAGCCGGCCGTGTCTTTGCTTTAGGGGACTAAGATAGCCGCGCTGTTCAAGGTAATAGACGTCCTCCTTCTTCATGCCTGGACACAGCGCGAGGATATCTGCCATCGTGTGAAGATTTGCGAGGATATTATCCTCAGCATTTGTCGACATAAGTAAAATATTGTCGCTTGCTTGTGACTTCTTGTCAAGAAGAAGGCTTAGAACCTTGAGGGGAAGGGTGGCTCCGAAATGAGAACGCCCCCTGATTCACCTGTCGGGGGCGCACATCTGTAACATCAAGAACCTTGCGCTGCGCAAGAGAAATGCCTGTGAGCAGAGCTCACCTTGGCGATTGCTGCGGCGTCAATTGCGTATCGGCGCGTCATCCTTTTCTTCAAGGGCGAAATGGAAGTCCACCAGCTCTTCGGGAGTTATCTTGCCCATGGACTCAAAACGGCTGCGATCATCAGCCTGAGCGACCGCTTCCTCGGCGGATCGCTCTACATTGAATCCAGCCCAGCGCTGCTCCTCCACCAATTGCTTCCCGATCCGCTTGCAGCGCCCGCAGCGATAATGCACAGACACGAAACTGGGCCCGAAGAGACTTAAATAAAACCGCATCTGCAGCACGTCTCTGCGTATGATGCGGTGCCCGCACTTACAGCGGATGACGACCTTATTCATTGCAAGCCCTCATGAACAAGAGCCTAAGTATAGGCTCAGAATGATACCTATATAATTATATCACGTTTTCGCCAACTTGCAATCGCGCAAGAGTTCTGAGTTCTGAGTTGAGAGTTCAGAGCACACTTGCCCTCAAAGGATATATCGGCTCAAATCGAGATTCCTGGCAAGCTCGGCCAATTGGCTGCGCACATAGGCGGCATCAACCGTGACTTTCACTTCACGCATCTCCGACGCATGGAAGGAGACCTCCTCCAGCAACTTCTCCATTATGGTGTGCAGCCGCCGCGCTCCTATATTCTCCGTCTGGTCATTCACCTCCCCCGCAATCTTGGCGATCTCGGCGATGCCCTCTTCGGTGAATTCCAGAGAAACACCCTCTTCCGCCAGAAGTGCGGTATATTGGCGAAGCAATGAAGTCTTCGGCTCCTTCAGGATGCGCACGAATTCTTCCTCCCCCAGGCTGCTCAGTTCCACCCGCAGGGGAAAGCGGCCCTGCAGTTCGGGGATGAGGTCCGAGGGTTTGCTCACATTGAATGCGCCCGCCGCCACAAAGAGGACGTGGTCGGTCTGCACGGGGCCGTATTTCGTCATCACCGTGGAGCCCTCAACGATGGGCAGAATATCTCTCTGCACCCCTTCCCGCGAAACATCCGGACCGCGGCCTGTTTCACGGCCCGCAACCTTGTCCATCTCATCTATGAAGATAATGCCCGATTGTTCGACTCGCTCGATCCCTTCCGTGGTCACCTGATCCATATCCACCAGCCGCGACGCGCTTTCGAAAGCCAAAATCTCCTTGGCTTCTTTCACTGTGACGCGCCGCTTCTTCTTGGATTTCGGCAACATTCCTCCCAGCAGGTCCTGGAGGTTCATGCCCATTTCTTCCATTCCCGCGGGAGAGAAAACCTGCAGAGTGGGGAACTTGCTTTCCTCCACCGTCACCTCTACCATCTTGTCATCTAATTCTCCCGCCACCACTTTCTCCCGCAGTTGCCGCAGATCATCCGCGGGTTCCTCTTCGGCCGGCTCAGGTTCTTCCTTGGTCTCCTCTATGGGGCGCTGAGAGACGAAGGCGGCCATCACATCTCCCATACTCTTCAGGCTGGGCACCGGCGCTTTTCGACCGCGTTGAGAAAGCAGTTCCACTATACGGTCAATCGCCATCTCCCGCGCCCGGCCCTCCACCTCCTTCATCTTCTCCTGCTGCACCATCCTCACCGCGATATCGGTGATGTCCCGCACCATGGCGTCCACATCCCGGCCCACATATCCAACCTCGGTAAACTTCGTCGCCTCCACCTTCAAGAAAGGCGCCTTTGCCAGCCGCGCCAGCCGCCGCGCAATCTCCGTCTTGCCCACTCCCGTGGGGCCTATCATGAGGATGTTCTTGGGTATCACCTCGTCCCGTATCTCGCCGCTCAACCGCTGGCGGCGATACCGGTTCCGCAGCGCGATTGCAACCGCCCGCTTCGCTGCCTTCTGTCCTACAATGTATTTGTCGAGTTCCTCGACTATCTGCTTAGGTGTGAGTTCATCCATTGTGTCTTCAGGCTTCCTCGAATATATGACTGGGTTACTATTTTAACGTCTCCAGCGTGATCTCGCGATTCGTATAGATACAAATGTCAGAAGTTATCTCCATCGCTTTTCGCACGATCTCTTCCGCGCTCAGGTCCGAATTCTGTGCCAGGGCGCGAGCGGCGGCGAGTGCATAGGGGCCCCCCACGCCGATCGCCGCCAAACCGTCATCCGGTTCAATCAAATCACCGGTGCCGGAAATCACCAACAGGTGCTCACGATTCGCTACCACCAGTAGCGCCTCAAGCCGCCGCAGGGCGCGATCGGTGCGCCAATCCTTCGCCAGTTCATAGGCCGCCTTCGGCAGATTACCGTGAGCCGCATCCAGTTTCCCCTCGAATTTCTCAAAGAGAGCAAGCGCATCCGCCGCGGAGCCGGCGAATCCGCCGATGACTTCATCCTTGTACATGCGCCGGACCTTGCGGGCATGATGTTTCATAATGGTCTTCTCAAAGGTTACCTGGCCGTCACCGCCAACCGCCACTTCGCTGCCGCGTTTGACCGCCAAAATGGTGGTGGAGTGTATCTTGCCGCGCGAGGAAACAGTATCTTCCATTACAGCACTCCCTTGCTGGAGGGAATCTTCTTTTTGCGTCGGGGGTCCACCCTCATTGCGTCACTCAAGGCCCGCCCCAAGGCCTTGAAGGCGGCCTCCACTATATGGTGGGAGTTGCGCCCGGTTACCGTAAGCAAGTGAAGAGTAAGGTCGGCGGAACTTACTAGACCCCGCAGAAATTCTTCCAGTAACTCCACCTCGAAGTCTCCTATCTTCTTCGCCCTCAGAGTCAGATCCAGCACGAGGTAACTGCGCCCGCTGAAATCCAGGGCCGCCATCGCCAGCGCCTCATCCATCGGCACAATCGCCGATCCATAGCGAGCGATGCCGCGCTTGTCCCCCAATGCCTCCTTCAACGCCTTTCCCAAGGACAATCCCACATCTTCCACGGTATGATGTTTGTCAACCTTCAAATCTCCCTTCGCCTCCAGGGTCAAATCCATCAACCCGTGTGTAGCCAGCAAAGTCAGCATATGATCCAAGAAACCGATGCCGGTGGAGACTTTTGCTGTCCCGCTGCCATCAAGTGAGAGTTTCACCTTTATCTGGGTCTCTTTTGTTTTGCGTTGAACATTCGCTTTTCTCAAGGTTCGGCTCCCTATTACCTTTGTTTCTCGGCCGCAGAACCGCGCAGCCGCAGTTCCACCGCGCGCTGATGTCCTTCAAGCCCTTCCAGAGAAGTGAACTGCCGAATGTGTTTCGCGTACTCCGCCAGCGAGGCGGCGGAGACGGAGACAATGTCTGAACGCTTCATGAAATCCATCACTCCCAACCCGGAGGAAAAAGCTGCGCTGCGGCCTGTGGGCAGACAGTGAGAGGGGCCTGCAATATAATCACTCACCGCCGCCGGAGAATGCGGCCCCAGCAGGATACAGCCCGCATTCTTCACATCCTCCAGATGGGCGCGGGGGTTTTCGAGGTGGAGTTCCAGATGTTCCGGTGCGATGAGATTAGCCAAGGCCAGACCCTCCGCCACATCTCGTACATGTACGAGCGCGCCCTTCTCTCTCAACGATTCCGAAGCCACACTCTGGCGGGGCAGTTCCCGAAACTGAATCTCCACCTCTTTCTTCACTTTCTCCAACAAAGCCTGGGAAGGGCTTATCAATATCGCGCAAGAGTCGGGGCCGTGTTCGGCCTGGGCGAGCAAATCCGCCGCTACCCAGGAAGGGTTCGCGCTATCATCCGCCAGTATCACTACCTCACTGGGTCCATACAGGCCGTCTATTCCCACGCTGCCGAAGACATGCCGTTTTGCCAGAGTGGCGTAGATATTGCCAGGCCCTACCACCTTATCCACTTTTGGAATAGTCGCCGTCCCGAAGGCAAAAGCGGCAATCGCCTGCGCTCCCGCCATCTTGAAAACTGAATGCACTCCGAGGAAATCGGCCGTCGCCAAGATCGCGGGGTTGATATTGCCCTTGCTATCCGGAGGAGTGGCGAGATGAATTTCTTTTACACCCGCCACCTGTGCTGGAATAACCGTCATCAACACCGAAGAGGTCAAAGGCGCGGCCGCCCCCGGAATGTGGATTCCCACTTTTTCGATGGGTGTGAATTTCTCGCCGGTCAGATTTCCCGCCGCCCCCTCATCCAGCCGGTCGACAGGAAACTGTCTCTCATGGAAGCGGCGAATGTTATGCGCGGCCTGCTCCAGGGCCTTCGCGAAGCCATCATCTATGTGGGAACGAGCGAAGCGAAACTCCTTTTCTTCAACCTTCAACTGGGCCGGCGTCAGCGTCACCCCATCGAAGCGCTGGATATATTCGCAGACCGCTTCATCACCCCGCTGCCGAACCGATTCCACAATCTCTCTTACCCGAGCGTCTTTCTCCTCCAGATCTTCCGGTGCGCCGGGGGCAATCGCCGCCGCAATCTCCTCGATCGTCTGCTTGTTGGTCGTATAGGTGTTCATGCCACTCGTAGGGCAGGAGCAGCGCTCCTGCCATCTCCTCTCAACTCCCCTCCAGCCACACCTTCTCTTTACCCAGGAGCGTTTCCAGCCGGTGTATAAGCATATCATCCGGCTGCACATTGAAACTGGGGCCCAGTCTGAGTATCCGCTGTCCCGCGCCGGAATCCAGATGGAGCAGCACAGGGGCGGAGCCGTGATATCCTCCTATTACCTGCTTTATCTGATCCAGGCTTGCCCGCAGTGACTCAGGCGGGTTCTTCTCAGCAGAGGCCGATAGGCGGATATGAACGGTTCCGGTTTTTTGACCGGAAGAGGCCGGCGGCGCAGCCGCCATCGGTTCTCTTCTGTTCCCATTGCGGTTTCTGCGAGGCCGGGAAGCGGCCGAATTATTATTATTGCGACGCTTGATCCGCTCCCGGCCTTTGACATCGGAGATGAGCACGATGTCATTCGCCACAACGCGCGGCGGTGCTTCCCCGCCTCCTTCTGCATTGCGCGCGCCCGATTCCACGCGGCCCCGCACGAATACGATGGCTTCCACCTCCAGAGCCTGACGACAGCGCTCAAAGGCGTCTGCGAAAATCGTCATCTCCACAGCGCCGGTGAAATCCTCCAAAGTGGCAAAGGCCATGGCGCGGCCGGAGCGATCCGTGTGGCGGCGCATAGCGGTGATTATGCCGCCCAGGATCACTTCTCCTGCATCACATTCCGAAAGACCTTCCACCATGACCGTGGTAAATCGCTCAAGAGCGTCCTTCACCGAATTGAGAGGGTGGTCGGAGAGATACAGCCCCAATAGCTCCTTCTCCATAGTGAGCAGTTCCAGGCGGGGGAATTCCGGCACATCAGCGCCCGGCAGACTGGTTGTCATTCCCGGCGCGGGAGATAGGGCTTCTTCTCCGAAAAGTGATTCCTGGCCCGCAGGAACCAGCGAGGCCTTGCCCGGAGCCAAACCCGCCGCCAATGCCTCAAGTACTCCCGCTCGCGTCATCCCCAGACTGCACAAAGCCCCCGACTTCGCCAGCACTTCCATACCCGTGCGATTGATTGAACCCGGCGGTACACGCCGGCAGAAATCATCGAAACCCTGGAAAGCGCCTCCCGCCTCCCGCACAGAGAGGATGGCGGAGATGGCATTCCCGCCCAGATGTTTTATCGCCGCCAGGCCAAAGCGGACGCGGCCCTTGTCCACTGCAAAGCCTTCTACACTCTCATTGATATCCGGTGGCAGCACTTCTATGCCCATTCTCCGGCATTCCTGTATCAGCGCGGTTGACTTATCCTTGTTGTCCATCACACTGGAGAGTTGAGCGGCCATATACTCCGCCGGGAAGTTCGCCTTCAGATAGGCCGTCTGATAGGCGCTGAGCGCATAACAGGCGGAGTGCGCCTTATTGAAACCATAGCCGGCGAAATCGCTCATCTGCTTGAAGACCTGTCTCGCCACCTTCTCAGGGACTTCCTTCGTCTTTGCGCCGCGCAGGAATTCCTCCTCGAGTGAGGCCATCAGTTCCCGCTTCTTCTTGCGCATTGCGTTCAGTAGAGCATCAGCCTTACCCATGGAGAAGCCGCCCAATTGCCGCGCAATCTCCATTACCTGTTCCTGATAGATGATGATCCCATAAGTCTCCGCCAAGATCGGCTCCAGCGCGGGATGGAGATAGGTGATCTCTCGCTTGCCGTGTTTGCCGGCGATATAATTGGGTATCTGCGCCATCGGGCCAGGACGGTAGAGGGCGACCACTGCCACGATGTCATCGAAGCGGTCGGGGCGAAGGTCACACAGCACCTGTTTCATTCCCGCGGATTCCAACTGGAACAGACCATTCGTCTCTCCCCGGCCCAGAAGTGCAAAGGTGGTGCGGTCATCCAGTGGAAGTGAGGCCAAATCGAGTTTCAACCCTCGGCTCTTCTCCACCAGCCTCAAGGTCTCCCTCAATACCCCAAGTGTGCGCAGCCCCAGCACGTCCATCTTGGGAATTCCCACCGCGGAGATGGAGTCCATATCGAACTGTGTCATCACCCGCAAGGGGACCTTCTCGTCTTTTGCCTCCTTACGGCCCTCCTTTGCTCCATTCCCGCCTATAATCCGCTGGAGAGGGACGAGTTCAGTCAAAGGCTCCCGGGAAATCACCACCCCTCCGGCATGTGTGGAGGCGTGTCGAGCCAGCCCTTCGATGGTGCGCGCGGTGTCCATCAGTTTGTGCAGAGAGGGATTGCTCTCCACCTCCTCACGCATCTCCGCGTCCTCGCCCAGGAATTCAGAGAGTGACTGCATGGGCCCGATCCGCTTGCAGATCCTGTCCACCTCCGGAATCGGCACCCGCAGCACCCGGCCCGCGTCTCGCAGCGCCTGTCTCGCCCCAATCGTTCCAAAGGTGATTATCTGCGCGACCCGCTCCGGTCCGTACCGGGTCACCGCATACTCGATAACCTCTTCGCGGCGGGCGGGCTCAAAATCACAGTCAATATCAGGCAGTGAGATGCGCTCCAGGTTCGTCCAGCGCTCAAAGGGAAGCCCGAAGCGGATGGGATTGACTTCGGTCACTCCCAGGACATACAACACCAGCGCGCCAGGCGCGGAGCCTCGCCCTGGCCCCACCAGGATATCGTTCTTGCGGGCAAATTCCATCAAATCCCAGGCTATGAGCAAGAAGGCGGCCAAACCCCGCTTGGAGATGATACCCAGTTCCTTTTCCAGCCTGCGTTTCAGTTCCGGCTTCGGGTTCGGGAAGCGCTGAGGAAGCCTCTCCAGGCACATCTGCCGCAGATAGGAATCCATTGTGTGCCCTTCCGGCACCGGATACTCAGGCAGAATCATCCCGCCCGTGGGTATGGTGACATCACACCTCTCTGCAATCCGCAGGCTGTTCGACAAAGCCTCCGGCGTCTCTGAGAAAAGCGCCTCCATCTCCTCCGGCGTCTTGTAGTAGAACTGATCCCCATGGAAACGCAGCCGCTTGGGATCATCCCTGGCGGAGTTGGTCTGTATACAGAGCAGCACATCATGGGCCTCGGCATCGGATTGCCGCAGATAGTGAACATCATTGGTCGCCACCAGGGGAATCTCCATCTCGCGGGCGAGTTCCACCAGCAGCGGGTTCACTCTCTTCTGCGCGGGAATACCGTGATCCATGAGTTCAAGATAGAAGTTCTCCGCGCCCATGATCTCCCGATACTCGCCTGCCAGTTTGCGGGCGGCTTCTTTCTGTTCCTGGAGCAGTAGATTAGGAATCTCGCCTTGCAGACAGGCGGAGACGGCTATCAATCCCTCGTGGTGCCGAGAAAGCAGTTCTCTATCAATGCGGGGCTTATAATAGAAGCCTTCCAGGTGGGCGGCAGAGACGATCCTGAGAAGATTGCGATAACCTTCCTGGTTCTGCGCCAATAGCAGCAGGTGGCGCAACTCATTGGTGGGCTTGCCGGAGCGCTCCAGGCGGCTGCCTGATCCCAGATAGACTTCACAGCCGAAGATGGGCTTCACATGTGCTTCTTGACACGCTTGCTGAAAGGGGATGAGACCATAAAGCACTCCGTGATCCGTGAGCGCCACCGCGGGAAGGCCCAATTCCGCGGTTCTATTGGCGAGGTCGCGAAGCCGGCAGGTACCATCGAGGAGCGAGTATTCAGAATGGATGTGGAGATGAACAAAAGACGAGCTGCGCGGGGCCACCGCAATGCTCCTTACGCGACGCGGGATTTCAAGGAAGCCGAAAAATCATAACACACCCGTACAGGCCTGTAAAGCAAAATCGGTCACAACCCCGCGAAAGCCGGAAAGATGATGACGCGCCGCGTCGAATAGATGAGTAGATGCAGGATCTTCCCGCAATACTGGCGCTGTTCGTCTCGGCCTTCCTCATCGCTTTCTCCGGAGCGCTGGTGCCCGGCCCGCTGCTTGCGGTGACTATTACAGAGGCAATGGGCAAGGGCACTCTCGCAGGTCCCTTGATAATCCTGGGCCACGCCCTGCTTGAACTCATCCTCGTCAGCGGGGTGGCGCTGGGCCTGGGCGGTCTGCTGAATCTTAATCCCGTAATCGGCACCATCGGCCTGGTCGGTGGGCTGGTGCTTATCTGGATGGGGTCAGGGATGGCGCGCAACTCCTCCCGGACCGCCCAACAGGCGATGGCCGCGCTGCGCAGAGACGGCGAGCATGATATCGCACCTCAGACTGGCGGCGCGCTGCGGTGTGTTCTGCTGGGAGCCGCCTGCAGTGTTTCCAACCCCTACTGGACCCTCTGGTGGGTGACCGTCGGGCTGGCTCTTCTCACCAAAGCCCTGCAAATCAGCCCCTTTGCCGTCGGCGCCTTCTACATGGGCCATATCCTCGCCGATCTGGTGTGGTACTGGGCGGTCGCCTTCGCGGTATCAAGAGGGGTTTCCTGGCTGAGTATCAAATCCTACCGGATCGTGCTGGTCGCCTGTGCCGTCTTCCTGCTCGCAATGGGCATCTATTTTGCAGTTACCGGCGGCACAACACTCCTCACCGGCTGATTCGTGTGCCTTCCCTACCGCCCCAGCCGTGAGCGTATCTCCCGCGCCGCGAGTAGGCCTGAGGCGGAGGCTTGCACCAGGCCGCGGGTAACACCTGCACCGTCACCGACAGCAAAGAGGTTGGTCACCTCGGTCTCCAGACAGGGAGAGAGTTTGGGGCGCGCGGAGTAGAACTTCACCTCCACTCCATACAGCAATGTATGGCGGGAGGCCACCCCCGGAGCCAATTTGTCCATCGCCTCCAGCATCTCCAAGATGCCGGCGAGGTGACGATAGGGGAGGACGAAACTCAAATCACCCGGTGTCGCCGCTTTCAAGGTAGGACTCACCAGCCCGTGTTCAATTCGCTCGGTGGTGGAGCGCCGTCCACTCCGCAAATCTCCCAGCCTTTGCACCAAAACCCCTCCTCCCAGCAGATTCGCCAGAGATGCCAGATAGCGCCCGTAGGCAATCGGCTCCCGGAAAGGTTCGGTGAAAGCGGTGCTTACCAAAAGTGAAAAATTCGTATTGTCTGTCTTCTTTTCGGCGTAGGAGTGGCCGTTAACCGTCATCACACCGTCATTGTACTCCATCACCACTTCGCCATTGGGGCACATGCAAAAGGTTCGCACCCTGTCATCGAAGGATTTCGAGTAGAAGACGAGTTTGGATTCATACGCCACCCGGCAAATCTCTTCCATTACCGCGGCCGGCACTTCCACCCGCACTCCCACATCCACCGGGTTGTCGGTCCGCGCCAGGCCCAGCCGCTCACTCTGTTGAGTCAGCCACTGGCTGCCTACTCGCCCCGGCGCAGCTATCAAGTACGTCGCCCCTAATTTCTCTCCGCTATCTGTCTCAACACCTACCGCGCGCCTATCTTCCGCAAGAATATCTTTCGCCTCGGCGCGGGTGCGAATCTCCACCTTGCCCTCCAGTGCGCGGCGCATCTCGGTAAGCACCGCGGGAGAGCGGTCTGTCCCCAGATGGCGGATACGTGTGGGAATCAAATGCAAATCAGCAAGGGTTGCTCGGCGGCTCAACTCCGCCAAGGCCTCGTCATCGGTCCCATACATTTGCTCCGGACCGCCAAAACGCAGATAAGTGCTGTCCACTTCACCGAAGAGACGCTCCACTTCATCCTGGTCAAGAAGAGAAGCGAGTTGCCCCCCCACCTCCGGCGACATGGTGAGTTTGCCGTCACTGAAAGCACCCGCACCTCCCCAGCCGCTCAGCAGTGTTTCCTTGTCCCGCTTGCGGTTGCTCTCGGCGCGCTGTACGCGGGCCTCGATATCATCACCCTTCTCCAAGAGCAGTACCTTCAGATCCGGGCAATTCGCCAACTCCAGCGCGGCAAAAATCCCCGCCGGCCCCGCGCCGATAATGATCACATCATATTCGTTAGAAAACTTCGCCACCTTCATTTACTCCAAGGGGGATTATTCCATACTAGGAACCACTTGCCGACAGCAAGACTCCTCTCCTATTTCGCTTGGTTTCTTCTTTTTCGCCAGTCAGGCGCAAAAAAAGAAAACCGAGAAAACCGGGAGGGGAGTCTGAGGGGGAAACCGGTGGCTTCCCCCTCAGGAAGTTTTCTCTTTACTCCTCCGCCGCGCGTTTGGCGAGGGCTTGGAGCATCCCCCGGCTATTCTTCTCCACCAGTTTCTTCAGCAGCCCCTTAATGAGGGGGCCGATGAGAGGCACATTGAATTCGAAATTCAGCCGCATGCGCATACGAGTTTTTTCGCCTTCGGGGATAAACTCCCACTCGCCTTCGTACACATCCCAATCCCCCTCGATGGCGCGAAAGGCGCATTTATGCTGGGCATCATCCCATCTATCTTCCTCAGTCCAGTTGAGTGTCCGCTTGAACTCCTCGACGCGGCCCTCCCAGCGGCTTGTCACAACTTCTCCTTCTCGAGAAAGCACAGTAATACTCTCCACATCCGGCATCCATTCCGGAGCCCGCTCGATCTCTTTCGCTATCTCATACACCTTCTCCACAGGCGCATCAGCTACTTCTTCAACGCGAATCTCAGGCATTCTTTCATCCTTTGGTATATTATTGAAACTTGATATCCGGGGTGGTTTCCCATCTTGGAGTGCAGTCCACATTCCCTTTCTACGCTGTATTGTCGCAAACCTCAAACCGCAGCCAGTATAAGCGACTGCTTAACAATGTGCGCGAACTTCGCGGAGCACAAGCCAACCTAATCCCAATTCCTTATTCGATGGATTTTCCCTCTTACTATTGACCGGATCACCACACCTAAGCCTCTGCATACCGGTTGTAATCTCAGTTAATGTCCTCAAAAGGCCGCAATTCTCCGGAATCTCCGGATTATGTTCGAAACTGAACAAGCGAGTGATAAGGCTCCGCAGAAGTCCTTGCCATAATAAACCAGCGACAAACCCGTCTCAACTCAAGCTTGGGAGGAACCGGGCCATGCAGACAATCACAAAGGAAGCCCTCAAAGAGAAATTGGAGAGAGGCGATAATCTTGTGGTGGTATATGTCCTTTCCCCGGAGAGTTTTATGAAAGCCCGTATCAAAGGGTCAATCAATATCCCATTGGAAGACTTAAAGGAGCAGGCTCCCACAGTCTTGCCGGACAAGGACAAAGAGATAATCGTCTACTGCGCCAACTTCGAATGTACCGCAAGCCCCTCCGCCGGCAAGGCCCTGGAAGAGATGGGTTACACGAACATCGTGGATTACGAGGGCGGCATCAAAGATTGGATAGAAGCCGGCTATCCCACCGAATCCGGCCCACCCAAAATCAGCGAGGACTAGCCGCCGAGGAGCCGCCGAACGGGTCAGTCAGCGAGGGGTTAAGGGTCACTTCTCCGTAGCTCAAGAGCCACCACCCCTTCCTCGCTCAAGGGCACGTACACTCTGTCGCTAGCAACGACCCTATCGTGTCTACCAACCGATAGCGCGGATGAGGACCATTCTGCAACTACCTCGCCATTGTCGATTTCAAACCATACGATCTTGGTGTGGACATCAGGGTTGCGTTCTCGTACTACGCTTGTCACGGCGAGAGCATATACGAGACCATCCGTCTTTCCAAGAGACGTTCCTTTAACCGGGTAAGGCAATTCTCTGTACCAGAGGAACTCGCCGGTACGCGGTGAGGCGGCCCAAATGGCTCCTCGCTCACGCAGCGTTCCTGTAGAAAAAACACTTCCAGCGGAGCCGACCAGCCTTTCTTTAGCCACGATCAGCGGCTGCCCTTGAAGGTGAGGGGCGTACCAAAGAGTTTCCCCTGTAACTGCAGAGAGGCATGTCGTGCCTGCGCTCCCGCTAACCACAAACACTCGCTCCATACTCGAAGCAGCGGGATTAATATCCCCGAATTGATCAAGCCTTTTCGCAATGGAACTGGGCAGCAGGTGCCTCCAAAGGCGCTTCCCGGAGCCTATATCAAGGCAATCTATGCCTCCCTTAGCCTCGCCATTTGAGTTCTCTAACACCCAGGTAATGAAAAGGCGTTTGCCTAGGTTTGTTGGCGGTCCTACATGTGTGCCATCCAGCTCCACCACCCACTTTCTCTCACCGGTCTCCGCCGAATAGGAAGCGAGAGTGTCTGTCGTGTCAGCGCCAGGTAGCCATCCGCTCCCTGAATCATGTGTTGTTATGAGAATGTGGCCGTCCAGTAGACTGAGGGAGTGCCGGCCAGTCCCTTCTTTATGCGAAAGAGGCCGCGTCCAAAGCACCTTTCCAGTATCAATACTCAAGACAGTCAATCGAAAGGGTCCCTCGAAATCGCCGACGCGTGAGACCGTGCCTACTATTGACTGATTCACGAGTAGAGGTCGGCCGAAGTGTCTGGGGCCGCCAAGCGATGCTTTCCACTTAGGTTCGCCGGTATGCCGATCAAGGAGTATTAGTACGCTGTCTCCGACATCATCCTCTTTGTCGGACTTATCGCACAAAACGACAAGATTATCTTCAAAGATGGTAAGAGGCCCATACAAGGTAAGATCCGGGGAAGTGAACCTCCAGGATTCATTCACCACCGACGAAGGAGAGACAGCATGCAAGGAGGTGACAGATTCGTCAGGTAGCCGGCGGAGCAACGCCACGCTGAACCCGATTAAGGTCAATGCCACGATGAAGCCGACGAGCAACCATCGCTTGCTGTTCATGTCAAGGTCTCTTCGCGGAATCGTGAGATCCTGCTCTGGTATTATAGCAGGTTCTCGGGCGCGGTTTCGAGCGTTTGGTAGCCGCAGGCTGAGATCTGCGAGACCTGCTAGAGCAGGTCGAGAAACTCATCTACATCGAGTCGGGCTTGCTTCAAGATGTGGGCAAGGGTGGAGCGTTTAACGGGCTTATGGGCGGGAATGGTCAACTTAAGAACTTCATTCCCTGTGGTCTTCTGGAGGCGTATATGGCTGCCTCGTTGGCGAAGCCCTGTCCAACCGTCTCTTTGCAGGGCTCGCACAATCTCAGTATACGGAAGGCTCGGAACTTTGCTCACAGGGTCAGTTCCTTTACAACAACACCTTCCCTTATGACATCAGTATCCTCAGTTGGCTCCAGGTATAACTCTATCGCCTCGCGAATATTGGCCATTGCCTCTTCCACAGACTCGCCCTCACTCACACAGCCGGGGAGGGAGGGGACTATGGCCGTGTATCCCCCTTCTTCGCTTGGTTCAAGCACCACCTTGAAAACCATGTCATCCTCCGGTTGACCGTCCGCCTTCGGCAATCTTCTCTACCGCAAGACGATTATAGCACAGGTGAGATGAGAAACTCGCACATGGGGCATTGAGCCTTCTTGGGCGCGCTAACCCTCAACTCTGAACTCACAACCCTTCGACTTCCCTCGATTCCACTCGGGACAGGTCGCTCAGGGCAGGCTCTCAACTCTCCCTCACATCTTCTCCGGCGCGGTGATGCCGAGCAGGGCGAGGCAGTTTTGCAGCACCAC